>Ga0070683_100001897_pt1 | contig 16342 bp, 10 predicted proteins | sample KBSC713LmetaG_FD_64662 | JGI IMG/M metagenome (GOLD analysis project Ga0070683, IMG submission 64662) | Corn rhizosphere microbial communities from Kellogg Biological Station, Michigan, USA - KBS C7.1-3L metaG | ecosystem: Host-associated > Plants > Roots > Rhizosphere ...
GCGGAGATCGAGACCGGCTGCCGCCCCGGCTGGGCCTCGAACAGCGCCCTCTGGCTCGCACGCCGCCAGGGCGGCAGCGTCGTCTGGACCGAGATCGACGCCGACACGGGCAAGGTCACCGGCCGCTCCGTCCCCGGCTCGCGCGACTGCGCCGACGGCAAGCCCGACCCCGCATCGCCGACCGAACGCGACGTGCACGTCGTCTACGAGCAGATCTCGCAGGTTCGGTTGCTGCCCCGCGCGTATCTGGAGCGCGCCGGCGTCGAATAGAGGCGGTCGCGGGTTCGTAAGCCGGGGATCGCCCTGCGCAGGTTTCGTCGAGATCGAGCACGCGTGATCAGAGGTCATCGACGAACCCAGTAGCTCGGTCGTCGCCTCTGATGGGCGACGTGGACGAAGACGACTTCGGGAGTCGTCGAAGCGATTGAGGAGCTGAAAGGTTTGCGCTTCTGTTCTCACTTCATCGACGGAAAAGAAGCGCGCCTGGCCGGATTCGATCTTCTGGCGACGGCGCGCCAGTTCCTCGCGCCAGAGTCGAGCGACGTCTTCCGTGACCTCGTCGTCGACGCTCTCCCAGATCACCTCCGCTACGTGCACGCGCTCGGCCGGGTCGCGCTTGAGCGCAGCCTTTGAAGCGGCGGACATACTGCCAGTTCACCGTGAAAGCGGCGGCTCATCTTGAAATCCGTGAAAGCGGCGACTCATCTTCGATTGAAATCCGTGAAAGCGCGGCTCGTTTTAGGCGTACCTCAGTGGTGGTGGTCCGACCCGCGCTCAGTCACCTATAATCCCATCCGGCGAAACGGAAAAAAACTCAGATAGTGTCGTAACAGTACGCCACCCCACTTCTTCGATCGAACCGGCTACGCTGATAGCGCCCTCGGGCTGGTCATCCCAGAAGACCCTCATTGAAACCTCGTACTCGGTCCCAGATGCTCCTCGTAGCCGCGTGACGACGTCACGGTCGAGGTCGGCAAGCAGCGCGGCGCGCCCGCGCTCGCGCTGCGCCGTCATGTGTTCCGCGAGCGTACGCCGTGCCTCGTCGCGGTCAGCGAACGCGAACGGCCGAGTCACTGAGCGCCCCTGTGCGTCGTGGCCGAACGCACGGTCGTCCGCAACTTCGTCTCTCTCTAGAGCTCGTTGTGCTGCTACAAAACGGTCATGAGCTGCGGTAGCTCTTACCGGGTCCGGTGCAGCTCCCGCGGTGTACGTATGTTCCAATAGTTCCGCAGCCTGCGAGACCACGAGAGGCGCCCACGGGTCGGACCGGATTGCCGTCGACGCCGCTTTCTCCAACCATGCTAGGCCTTCCGGTACGGCGACGGGGCCGCCCTTACCTTGCAGACACATTCGTCCGAAGCTGACCTGTGCTCGCAAGTGTCCGGCACGGGCCGCGCGCTCCTGCCACGCACGCGCCTCGACCTCATCCCTTGAGAATCCTCCATGTCCAGTCGCAAGAAGGATTGCTAGGTCGTGTTGCGCGTCCGCGCTTCCCAGTTCAGCTGCGCGACGCAACGTCGCGCGCATCGTATCGTTAATCGGCGATCGTGAGTGTACGCGCGGTTCCGATTCATCAATTTGCGCCAGGCGATAAAGAGCTTCGGCGTGACCCTGCGCTGCTGCCCGGCGCAGCCAATCGCACGCCGTGGCGAAGTCGATGGGCGCTCCTGCGTAGACAAGAAACCCCATGAGGAACTGCGCGTCGGCTTCGCCCTCCTCGGCGCGCGGCGCCGCCCAGGCCTCGACCTCGGCGTATCGGCCCGAGTTAGCGAGCGCAATCATCAACTGGAGATCTTGATTCACGGCTTTACTCGCTTCCGCCGCGGATCAGCTCGGGAAGCACACCTTCTTCTCGCAGTCGCGGACGCGCAGCGTGCCCTCGTAGTCTCCGGAATTTTCGGGATGTTCCCGCAGGCGCTGACCAGCATTCTTGCAACATCCAGCTCGAGCGGCTGTTGCGCGAGCATCGGGGCAACATTTCGGGTGTCGCGAAGGCCCTGGATAGGCAGTGGGCCGTCGTGCAGCGGTGGCTGCGGCGGCACGAGCTGGACCCGGAGCGGTTCCGTGATTGACGGAGGACCGCATGGGCGACGGCCGTAAGGGCGACGCCGGCGCGGCTGACGACGGCAGCTGGACGGACCTCGAGGAGGCGGCACCGGACCTCGTCGAATCGGTGCCGATCCGGCACGGGATGGTGCGGGCCGGCCGCTACGCGATCGAGAAGATCATCGGGCGCGGCGGGTCTGGCGTGGTCGTGCGCGCGCACGATCGCGACCTGCGGCAGGTGGTCGCGATCAAGATCGTGCGCGCGGAGCTGGTCGGCCAGCGTGTGTGGGCGGCGCGGCTGGCGCGCGAGGTGAAGCTGGCGCGCCAGATCCACCACCCGCACGTGTGCCGCGTGTTCGACTTCGAACAGGCGGAAGGGCGCGCGTTCCTGGTGATGGAGCTGGCGGTGAACGGATCGCTGCGCGACGAGCTGCGATCGGGCGCGCTCGCGGCGCGGCCGCTGACGGAGCGGATCGCAGACGCGCGAGCGGTCGCATCCGCGCTGGCGGCGATTCACGCGGCGGGGATCGTGCACCGCGATCTGTCGCCGCAGAACCTCCTGCGCATGGGCGACGGGCGGCTCGTGCTGTCGGACTTCGGCCTGGCGACCGATGCCAGCGAGAGCACCAGCGTCCACGGTGGAACCGTCGCGTACATGGCGCCCGAGGTGATGCTCGGCGGGAAGGCCAGCGTCGCGTCTGACATTTGGGCGCTCGGCGTCGTGATGCACGAGATGGTCTTCGGCGCGAAGCCGCGCTGGGCAGGGGCGGCGGATGCCGCGCAGATGCTGCCGCCCGCACTCGGGCGAAAGCTGTCAGAGGAGGAGCGGGCGGTGCTCGACGCCTGCCGCGCGTGCGCGGCGAAGGCGCCGGCGCGGCGGGCGGCGAACGCGGAGGAGGCCGGGCGCCTGCTCACGGCGCGGCGGCGATGGTGGGCGCGCCGGCGCGTCAACGGGCGCCCACTCGTGGTCGCGGGCGCGCTGATCTTGGCGGCCGCGGCCGCGGTGGCCGTGGTGCGGACGCAGCACCGGTCGGACCAGACCCACGCCACGTCGCCGTCCGAATCGCCGCTGATCATCCCGACCGGCGAACCCGCCGACTGGACGGACATCTCGACCGTGATCGCGGAGGTCCCCGACCGCATCCATTGCACCCGCCTGCTCCCCGACCAGCGCACCATTCGCTTCGTCTGGGGCACCCCGCCGCGCGCCGAAGACATCGACACCACCACGCGCAAGCGCATTTCCTCACCGCTCATCCCCGCGTCCTACGCCGAAGGCTGCCCCGACCTGTCCGCCGACGGCAAACGCCTCGTCTATCAGGGCCACGCCGCCGACGGCCGCGCCTTTGCGTTCCTCTCTGAATATTCGGACGGAAGAGAAGCCGTCCCTGTCGTTCCTACGGCCGAACCGTCCATGTCCTCCGAACCCACCTGGCTCGCCGATGGTCAGACGTTCTCGTTCGACGTCGATCCGAAGCACACGGGCGTGTTCTCGACGGCGACGGGTCGGATGAGGGTGCTGCCCGAAACGACAGCAAAGCCGTTCGTGACGTCGTTCCGATACGTCAGCGGCAATCGAGTCTACGTGGCGACAGTCTTGGAATCCGGCGAGGCCGAATTCTTGGAGATCGGGATGCCCGAGATGAAGCTAGGGACGAGATTTCGCCTGCCTCCTGTCGCCCTCGACCTTTGCACAGCAGGTTCGGTCTTCTACCTGTCATACGGGGGACCGGAGAAAGCGGAGATGGTAGAGCTCGATGTGTCGAAGGGCGAAGCCCGTTCTATTGGTTGGCTACGCGGCCAATTATGGCTCAGGTATCCAGTCGTGCTGCCTGCTGGCCTTGCGTTCGTCGGCGCTCAGCTCAGCACAACTGTGGCCGTCGCGGGACCCGATGGCACGACCCACAAATGGCAGACGACGGGCATCGTCATGTCGGCCGCTCGTTGCGGGGACGACATCGTGGTCGCTTCCGCTCGGGATGGACGCGTGAAGATTGACCGACTTGGACCAGACGGGCGATTCATCGCGACAGTCACGGACGGTCCCTGGGACACAGACGCGGCGTGTTCAAGTGATGGACGGACCCTGTTCTATCTACGGCAGAAGACCCGTCCCGGAGTCGTCCGCTGCGACGAGACTGGATGTCGAGACCTAGTCGATCGAGTCGGGGTCGACCTCGCGGCGTCACCAGACGGCAAGCGGCTCGCATTCATTACTGCGGACGACAAGCGAGGAGCGATCGTCGAGATCGTCAACGCCGACACCGGTGAGAGTCGTAAGTTGATTGAGACGGAGACGGGGTGTCGTCCTGGATGGACTTCGAACGAAGCACTATGGGTTTCGCGTCGCCAGGGCACGAAGATCGTCTGGACCGAGGTCAACGCTGACTCGGCTGCCGAGACCGGGCGAGTGATGCCCGGTTCACGCGACTGCACGGACGGAAAGCCCGATCCCGTCTCTCCCGCTGAGTCAGACGTGCGCGTTATCTTTGAGCGGACGTCGCAGCTCAGGCTGCTCGGGCGCGAACATCTATCCCGGCACTGAGCCGAACCCTTGGAAAACTCTGTGAAAATCGTTAGCCTCGGCGCGGATTAATGGGCGACGATTCATCATCCGACGTCGCGGCCGCCGCGCTGGACGACGACCCCAGCGTCACCGCCGTGGCCGACGAGCCCGCGGTTACGCGAGAGCGTGCGCCCGAGATCAAGCCCGGTGACCTGCTCGCCGGCCGCTACCAGATCGAGGCGTTGCTCGGTAAGGGAGGAAGCGGAGTCGTCCTGCGCGCGTACGATCGTGTGTCGGCGACCGTCGTCGCCGTGAAGGTGCTGAAGCCGGGCCTCACGCACGACCCGCGCTGGGAGAAGCGTTTCCAGCGCGAGCTGCGCCTCGGCCGTCCCGTTCGCCACCCGAACGTCTGCCGCATCTTCGACATTGGCGACTCCGACGGTTACCGCTTCCTTACGATGGAGTACGCGACCGGCGGCACGTTGCGCGACCTCATCAAGAAGAACCAGCTGCTGCGCTCGCTTCAGGACCGCCTCGCCGATGCTGCGGGAGTGATCGCTGGTCTGGCAGCGATTCACGAAGCTGGAATTGTTCACCGCGACGTGAAGCCCGACAACGTGCTGCGCATGGAGGACGGTCGCCTCGTTTTGGCAGACTTCGGACTCGCGACGGACCTCCCCGACAGCACGATGGTGAGCGTTTTTGTTGGCACCCCACATTACATGGCGCCCGAGGTGCGCGAAGGTGATCCGGCGACCACGCGCTCTGACGTCTGGTCGTTGGGAGTTGTCCTTCACGAGCTCTTTTTTGGCAGGCGTCCGGAGAAACGTTCCGCGCGAAGCGTCCCCGGGACTCCGAAGATCTCGTCAGGCAGCACGTCCTCAACGATCGAACGCGCCGTGCTGGCTGTTTGCACAGACTGCCTCGCCGATGATCCCGCGACTCGGCCCGAGGATGCGCGGGCTGTCAAACGCTTGTTCGAACGCGCTCGCCAGTCGCCGGGCGCCCTCCTGTGGTCACGTGCCCGCCGACGACTCGGGTATGTGGCGGTGGGGACGGCAGTGCTCGCGGTGTTGACCGCTACCGGAATGAGCCTGCGGTCCCGATCGCGAGTCCCACCACCGCCGTCCATTACTCGCGTCGTCAACACGGGCGAGGCGCCCGATTGGACGAGTCTCGCGAAGGTGGTCTCGTCGGTTCCAGGCCACGTTCATTGTTTTTCGCTCGTCAATGCGAATACGGTCCAACTGATCTGGGGCAGCCCCAGGAAAGCCGAGCGTGTCGACATCGCTACGGGCGCGCGGCATCCTGCGCCGCTTGTCACCGAGGCGTACTCAATCGGTTGTCCCGACCTGTCGCCCAACCGGCGCGAGTTGCTGTTTACAGCGAGCACTGCGACGGGTGGTGCCGAGGTAAGGCACAGCGCGAATCCGGACGGACGGGACGCGCAGCCGGTCACGCCTGGCTCGGAGCCCATATGGCTGCCGAACGGTGAAGAGTTTGCGTACGACATCGATGGTACACACGTGGCGATCTTCTCCCTGCCAACGATGAAGTTCCGCCTGCTCGCGGATCCCGGCCTCGGGAGCCTCCAGTCGGTGCTCGGCAAGACCGTGAGCGATCGTGGGGTCGCGGTAATGTTCTACGTACACGGCGTCCAGTGGGCAGTCGCGATGTACGAAGGTCCAGGCCTCGACCGCACCGCGGCCTACGCGATTCCCGGCGCTCGAAATTTCCGTTTCGCCCCGGACGGCGAGAAGCTTTTCATCGCTGCGCTGGAAGCGAGAGCTCCCTTGACCGCTCTCCAATGGCGGGACGGGCACAACCGTAACGTCGGCCGGTATGGGGACATGGACTTGGTGGACGTCGCAATCAGCGAGTCCACGGCCACCCTCCTCGCGCAGCACCGATCGAGGGACGTATGGATTTTTGACGGATCGTCTAAGCGACGGCTCACCACGGACGGTGAAAACGACGCTGCCGCGATCTCGCCAAACGGTGACCTGCTGCTGGCGCGATCAGGAGGTGGCGGCACGACGGAGAATATCTGGTTGCGTGGTGGAGATGGCACTGTCCGCAAGGTAACGAATGGGCAATTCGACACCGCGCCGGACTTCAGTCCGGACGGCAGCGCTTGGATTTACTCCGACTACCCAAGCAGGAGCATCATGATTTGCGCCGCGAAAGGGACGGCATGTCGCGTCCTTCGGCGCGATGAGATCCTTCCTGCGTGGCCCCGCTTCTCGCCGGATGCCTCGAAAGTTGCCTACGTCAGATTTGGTGCAGCGGCCTCTCAGCTGGTGGTGTTTTCGATCGCCGATGGAAAAGAAAGGTTGCTGGGCAGCACACACTGGCAGTGTCCGCCCGTGTGGTCGTCGCCAAACAATGTCTGGACATTCGAAGGCTCGGCTGGAGGCTACGCCTGGGTAGAGAAAGACGTCGAGACTGCTTTGCGAACGGGACGGCGGGTTCAGGTCACGGACAACCAGAACGCTGTAAACGACCAACTGGAATGCTGGCCGAAGACCGCGGATTCGCAGTCACCGTCGTTTCCTCGGGTCCGGGTGCTGACGGAGGAAACCTCGTCGGTCCTCCTGGTACCTGCGAGAGAACTCGCCGACTGATCCTGCTCAGCAACGGCTACCCGGAGGAATGCAAAACCCTCGCGGTGCTTGCGGCGAGACCTGAACTTGCGGCGCTTTCGCCGTCGCGATGCTCGCCCCGACGAATGCGGCCGACACGACCAGAACAGCAGCGAGCGCAATCCTCTTGAGCATTGGTTTCCCCTGTGGTTTCGTGGTTTGCGGTTTCAAACCGACGCGCCGCATCCGGCGCATCAGCCGGAATCAGCGGGAGCAACCAGCGAACCATGGGGGAAAGACCTGATTTCAACGGGTTGCAGTTCCTGAACTCCGGAATTCCGGTTTCGGTATCGAAACCATATTTGCAAGGGGACTTACGCTCAGCCGTTCGTAAAACGCCGTGATCACGCCTAACGAGAGCGTGACCTGGGTCCCTCGGAACAAGCCGAAGGACGGCCCGTCACATGTCCCCCTGCTGCTGATCGTCGGCGATAGCCGCGGTCGCATCGCGCCGGCGCGGCAGCGCGTCACCTCATTCACGGGCACGCTGGTGGTGGGGCGGCGCGAGGCGTCCCAGAAGGGCGGCATCACGCAGGCGTCGCTGGTGCTGCTGGATCGGATGGTGTCCGGTCAGCACCTGGCGATCGCGCCCGCGCCCGAAGAAGGCACCTTCGAGATCACCGACCTCTCCAGCACGAACGGCACGGTCGTGGACGGCGAGGCGGTCGAATCGACGATGAAGCTGCGCGACGGCGCGATCATCTTCGTGGGCAGCCACGTGATCGTGTTCCGCGTGGCGACGTCGACTCAGGTGACGGCGATCCAGGAAGAGATCGCGCAGCCGCTGGGTCCGGTGCCCTCCATCAACCCGGCCTTCGCGGTCATGTGCAAGCGGATCCGCAAGCTCGCCGAGGCGGGGCAGGAGTTTCTACTGACCGGCGAGACCGGCGCGGGCAAAGAGGTCTACGCGAACGCCATCCACCAGGTCAGCGGGCGCACCGGGCCCTTCGTCGCGGTGAACTGCGCGGCGTTGCCGCGCGAGCTGGTCGAGAGCGAGCTGTTCGGTTACGCGCGCGGCGCCCACTCGCAGGCGGCGATGGCGAAGCCCGGCATCATCGAGCAGGCCGAGGGTGGCACGCTGTTTCTCGACGAGATCGGCGAGATGGCGCCCGAGCTGCAGACGAAGCTCCTGCGCTTCACGCAGGACCGAATGCTGTCGCCGATCGGCGGCGTCCGCGCGCGCCACATCGACACGCGCATCATCGCGGCGACCAGCCGCACGACGACGCCGACCGAATCGGGCAGCGGCGGCCTGCGCGCGGATCTCGCGGCGCGCCTGGGCGCGGAGGCGATCCGGATCCCGCCGCTGCGCGATCGCGTCGAGGATCTCGGCGCGCTGGCGTCGTACCTGATGGGCGAGCGGGAGAAGCCGTTCGAGCTGTCGGCGTTCCAGTCGATGTGCCTGTACGGCTGGCCGGGCAACGTGCGCGAGCTGGGCAAGGCGATGGTCAGCGCCGAAGCGCTGTCGCGTGGCGCCGAGCGCATCGGCTTCGATCACCTGCCGATGTCGATCGCGTCGGTGCCGCGGCTGCGGTCGTCACCGGGGCGGCGGAAGTACCGCAAGCCGCCGAGCGCCGAGGAGCTCGGGACGCTGATGAAGCGGTTCCAGGGGAACATGATGCGCGTCGCGCGCGAGCTGGATCGCAAGCCGGCGCTGGTCTACCGCTGGGCGCGGCGCTTCGGTTTGCCGGTGGCGGAGTTCCGACCGAAGGACGGCGCCGGCAGCGGAAGCGGTGACGGCGACGCGGACGAAGAGTCCTGACGAGGGCTCTGCCGGTCGTGGTTCAGTCCTCCTCGGCGAAGAAGGCGCACATGTGGGCGCCAGGGTACAGAATCATGGTTTCGAAACCGAAACCCTGAAACTGGAAGACAGCGACAAGCACCTACCTGCATGGAGATCTGGAGCGTGCGACCTCGGTCACGAATCGCAGAATGTGCCGCGCTGATCGGAGCCCGATCGCATGGATGACCTGACGCGATTTTTACGCCCCGCGGGCGGCGGCATCTTCACCGTCAGCACGGGACGCGCCGAGCAGGAGGCGTTGCAGCGGCGCCTCTACGACGCGCCCGATGCCGACGAGGTGCAGCGCAAGTGGCAGGCGGCGCTGGCGGGCGCGGCGGACGCGCGCGCGGCGATCATCGGCATTCCGTCGGACACGGGCGCCGGTCTGGTGCGCGGCGCGGCGTTCGGTCCCGAAGGCGTGCGGCGCGCGCTGCTCGCGGCGTGTCCGGATTTCGCGGCGCGCGCGGCGCGCGCGGGAATCGTCGACGTGGGCGACGTGTTCGCGGTGCCGCAGCTGCTCGTGGACGACATGCTCAGCGACGAGCAGCGCCGGCGCACGCGCGCGGCGCTGTACGGACCGTCGGCGGCCGGTGACGCGAGCCTGCCCGTGGCGCCGCTGTCGATCGCGGAGCGCGCCGTCGGTGACTTGCTCGCGCGCAACCCGCGGCTGCGCATCTTCATGCTCGGCGGCGATCATTCGGTGGCGTGGCCGGTCGTCGCGGCGCTGGCGCGGCATGTGTCCGAGCCGTGGGCGATCGTTCACGTCGACGCGCACACGGACCTGTTGCCGGAACGCCTGGGCGTGCGGCTCTGCTTCGCGACGTGGGCGTACCACGCGAACGAGCTGCTGGGGCGGGGCGGGCGGCTGGTGCAGGTCGGCGTGCGCGCGTCGTCGCGCTCGAAGCAGCACTGGGAGTCGACGCTGGGCGTGCGCCAGTTCTGGGCGGAAGAGGTGCGCGCCCGCGGCGGCGACGGGATCATCGACGACGTCATCGCGCACCTGCGCGGCCTCGGCGTCGCGCGCGTCTATCTCTCGAACGACATCGATGCGACGGACAGCGCGACGGCGCCGTCGACGGGCGCGCCCGAGGCGAACGGTCTTCAACCGGCGTTCGTGCGATCGCTGATCGCGCGGGTGGGAGAATCGTTTCCCCTCCTGGGTGGCGACGTGGTCGAGGTCGCGCCGTCGATCGGCAGCGCCGACGACGCGCGACGCACGACGGATGTTGCGGCCGGGTATATGCTGGACACGTTGGCGGCGATGACGGGCGCGCGTGAGCTTCTGGACGGGCGCCCGTAGAGCCAGCATGACGGAAGGCGACGACGACGATGGTGAGGCCCCCGGAAGACGACATCACGCAACAGGGTGACGGTTCGGCCGCGATCCGCGCGGCCTGGGACGCGTTCGATGCGGGAAAACTGGAGACGGCGCGGCGGCGGGCCGAGCGGCTGGGCGAGAAATCGCCGGAGGGCTTGTTCCTGCGCGCCGCCTGCAGCCGCGAGGAGGATGACGTCGCGGGCGCGATCGCGCTGCTGCAGCGGGCGATCGCGGCCGATCCCGAGTGGGCTTCGCCCGAGCTCGCGTTCGCGGAGATGCTCGCGGAGTCACCCGAGACCTTGTCCGAGGCGCGCAAGCACGCCACGCGCGCGGTCGAGCTCGCGGAGGAAGAGGACGAATATCTTTCGGCGCTCGCGCTGAAGGCCGGGCTGGAGGCGGAGTCGGGCGACGAGAAGGAGGCGCGGCGCACGCTGGCCGAGCTGCCGCCGCCTGACGTCGCGCTCGGCGATCCGGCGGCCGCGCTGGAGATCGCGGACCTGCACCTGGCGCTCGGCGACGCCGAGCTGGCGCGCGGGCGCCTTCGCACGCTGACCGCGTCGGTGCCCGGGTCGGAGTCTGCAGAGGCCTGGCATGCGCTCGGCTGCGCGGCGGCCGATCTGGGCGACGACGCCGAGATGCGAACGGCGTGGAAGCGGGCGTGGGCGCTGGACACGGCGCCGGGGGCGGCGCGCGACGAGGACCGGACGTTCACCGACGCCGAGGTCGCGGCGATCGCGGAGGAGGCCCTGGCCGAGCTGCCCGAGCGGGCGCGTGAGCTGCTGCGCGACGTCCCGATCGTCATCGCCGACCAGCCCGCGGAATCGGACGTCGACGCCGGGGTCGATCCCCGGTCGCTGGGCCTGTTCAACGGCACGGCGTACCCCGACGGGTCGCACCTGGGCGGTCAGCCGGGGCTGACCCAGATCCTCATTTTCCGGCGCAACCTGGAGCGGGTGGTGGGGAGCGACGAGGAGCTGCGGGAGGAGATCCGGACGACCCTCCTCCACGAAACCGGGCACTTTTTCGGGATGACGGACGAGGACCTCGAGGGGGTCGGCCTGGGCTGAAGCCAAGGGATCGCCCGGCCCCGGGGAGAGGGGTCAGGGTGGGGGGCTGCTTGACAAGGCGGGGGCGCCTCACCATGATGCGCGCCGCAATATGGCGAACATCAAGTCATCAGAGAAGGCGAACCGGCAGCGCATCAAGCGGACGGCGCGCAACACGGCCCAGAAGACGGCCATGCGCACCATCATCAAGCGGCTGCGCTCCGCGATCGGCGGCAAGAACCCGAAGGAAGCGCAGACGCTGCTGAAGACGGCCGTTTCGGCGATCGACAGCGCGGCGTCGAAGGGCGTCATCAAGCGCGGCACGGCGTCGCGGTCGATCTCGCGCCTCACGGTTGCCGTCGCGAACCTCAAGTAATCTGCGTTTCTGAGCCGTCGGGCCCGGGCCCGACGACTCATGGGGACAAATGCGACGGGTGTCGTTTGTCCTGGTTTCGTTGCTCGTCGGCTGTGGAGGGGGGAAGGGCGCGCCCCAGCAGGACGGCGCACCGTCCGATGGCGGCATCGACCTGGTGGTCGATCCGGACGCGTCGGACGCGCCGCAGATCGCCCCGCTGGAGCACGTGACGTCGACGTTCCCGGCGGCCGGCGCGACGGACGTCTGCACGGACGCGCCGCTGCGGATGGTGTTCGACACGCCGCCCGCCATCGGGACCGCCGGCACGATCCGGGTCTACCAGGCGAGCAACCCCAGCGCGCCGGTCGACATGATCGACATCGGCGCGCCGCTGACGACCATCGCGATCGCGGGCCGCAACTACTTCTACCGGCCGATCGTGGTCAGCGGAAACGAGGCGTACATTTACCTGCGCAAGGTGTTGCAGCCCGGCGGCACGTACTACGTGAACATCGATCCGGGCGTGCTGACCGCGGGCTCGGGCGGCGCCGCGATCGGGGCGGTCGCCGACTCGACCAGCTGGCGTTTCTCGGTCCGGGCCGCGGCGCCGGTCGGGGGCGCGGCGGTGGTCAATGTCGCCGCCGACGGGACGGGCGACTTCTGCACGGTGCAGGGCGCGATCGATTACATCCCGGCGATGAACACGACGCCGGTGACGGTGAACGTCGCGGCGGGCACGTACCGCGAGATCGTCGCGATCGCGAGCAAGAACAACATCACGATCCACGGCGCGGACCGTACGGCGTCGGTCATCACCTACGCGAACAACGGCGCGCTGCAGGTCCCGCCGGGCGGGACCTCGTCGCTGGGGACGAAGTGGCGCGCGATGCTGGGGATCGACACCAGCAACGACATCGTCATCGAGAACATCACGCTCTGGAACCCGAGCCCGCAGATGTCGACGAACGGACAGTCGGAGACGCTGCGTTCGGAGGGCGGCAACCGGATCATCGTGCGCGACGCGACCCTGAAGGGGCTGCAGGACACGTTGCTGCTGAGCGGGCAGGGCTACATCGCGAACAGCACGATCGAGGGCAACGTCGACTTCATCTGGGGCAACGGCGTCGTCTACTTCGACCACTGCGAGATCAAGGACGTCGGGAGGAAGGGCTACAACGTGCAGGCGCGCAACCCGGCCGCGGCGTTCGGCTACGTGTTCGTGGACAGCGCGATCACGGCGGACCCGGCGATCACGGGCGGGCACTTCCTCGCGCGCACCGACAAGAACAACACGATGCCGCCGTCGCAGGTCGCGTACATCAACTGCACGCTGGGGCCGCACATCGATCCGGCCGGGTGGCTCATCGACGGCTACCAGCGTCCGGCTGCCGACGCGGGCGCGCCGGACGGCGGCCCGAACTGGAGCTTCGCGAACTTGCGCTTCGCCGAGTACAAGAGCGTCGACCTGTCGGGCGCCGCGGTCGATGTCAGCCAGCGCATCCCCGAATCGAAGCAGCTGAGCGACAGCGAGGCCGCGCAGCTGCGCGACGTGACGTACGTGTTCGGCGGCTGGAACCCGAAGGGCGGATCCGCAGACGCCGGGACCGACTAGGTCGGACCCCTCACCCTAACCCTCTCCCCGCTCCGCGGGGCGAGGGGACCTGATCGTTCAGTGTCGAGGCGGCGCTGGCCGAAAAGTCACCCTCTCCCGCTTGCGGGAGAGGGTCGGGGTGAGGGCAAGCCGCTCTCGGGCGACGTTCGCCCGGGGTGAGGGGGCTGCCTAGCGCGCTTCGGCGAGGGCTTGCACGAGGCGGGAGAGCTGGAGCTCGGGCTCCACGCGCGACGTCTTCACGAGCAGGTCGGCCTGGTAGAGGCTTTCCAGCGCCCGCTCGAGCGCGGCACGTGACATCCGCTTCGCCGGCACCAGCACGTCATCGAGGAAGTAGGGGTTGATGCCGACCGCGGACGCGATGTCGCCCCGCGACGCGCCCGATGCGGCCAGCTCCTTGGCGCGCCAGATCTGCCGCACCTGACGGACGAGCATGAACTGGATCTTCAGCGGCGGCTCGCGGTTGCGCAGCATGTTCGCGCACAGCGCGAGCGCGCGCGGCACGTCGCCCATCCCGATCGCCTTGGTCAGCTCGAAGACCGCGTGCTCGCGCGTCTCGGCGACGAGGTCCTCGACGTCGTCGACGGCGATTGCGCGTTCGCGGCCGACGTAGATCGCCAGCTGCTCCAGCGCCTGCGCCAGGCGCCCCAGGTCCGGGCCCGCCAGCATCGCCAGCGTGTTGGCGGCGTCGGGCTTGATGTCGATGCCGCGGTTCTTCGCCTCGGTGCGCAGCCAGCCCGCCAGCGCGTTGTCGCGCAGCGCCGCGAACACGTACAGGTACCCGCGCTTGCGCATCGCCGAGAACGCCTTCAGCCGCACGTCCACCTTGTCCGCGATCAGCAAGAGGCAGGTCGACGGGTTGGGATCGTCGATGTACGCGACCAGCGGTTCGAGATCGGCGGCCTTCACCTCGTCGATTGACTTGCCGACGACCAGGCGGCGCTTCGCCATCATCGGCAGCGTCCGCGCCGTGCCAACCGCGCTGCCGACGCCGCTCTCCTTGAGCTCGAACGTGTCGTGGTTGAAGGCCGCCGCTGCGCCGGCCTCGGCCAGCACGGCGGCGCGGACCGCCGCGACCGCGGTGTCGACCAGGAAGCGCTCGCCGGAAAAACAATAGATCGGGGCGATGTCGCCGCGCTTCACCGCGGCCTCGATGGCCGCCGGCGTCGGCGCATCCGAATCGTACGAGGATCGAGCCACCGTCCGTTGTCATACAATGCCGGCCGCGACGTGGGCAATGTGGATAGACGCAAGACGACCTGGGCGATCGCGCGCCCGCTGCTCGGCTGGTACGACCGATCGAAGCGCGACCTGCCGTGGCGGCGCGCGCCGAGCCCCTACCGGACGCTGGTGTCCGAGTTCATGCTGCAGCAGACCGTCGTCGCGACGGTCGAGCCGTACTTCGCGCGCTTCATCGCGCGCTTTCCGGACGTGGCGGCGCTGGCGGCGGCGACCGACGACGATGTGACGGCGCTGTGGTCGGGCCTGGGGTACTACGCGCGGGCGCGCAACCTGCGCCGCGCCGCAGCCGCGATCGTCGCCGACCATGGCGGCGTGATCCCGGCGTCGGAGGACGCGCTGCGCGCGCTGCCCGGGATCGGCCCGTACACGGCGGCAGCGGTGGCGGCGATCGCCTTCGACGCGCGCGCGTTCGCGCTGGACGGCAACACGATGCGCGTGCTCGCGCGGCTGACGGGCGATCGGCGGCCCGTCGACCTGCCGGCGACGCGCGCTGCATTGCATGCGCGCGGCCTGGGGGAAGTGCCGCGGCGCCGCGCCGGCGACTTCAACCAGGCGATGATGGAGCTGGGCGCGCTGATCTGCACGCCCCGCGCCCCGCGCTGCGACGTGTGCCCGCTGGCGGCCGGCTGCCGCGCGCGCGCCGACGGAAACGCGGCCTCGCTCCCGCGAAAGCGGCCACGCCCGGAGCGGCCGATCGTGCGCGTCGTCTGCGCGTGCATCACCGACGGCGCGCGCGTGCTGGTCGTCAAGCGCGGCGCCGGGCTGCTGGCGGGGACGTGGTCACTGCCGGAGGCGGTCGATCGCGGCGCGCGGGCGCGGCCCGGCATCGCGCGCGAGCTGGCCGAGGCGACCGGCGCGCGCGTCGCGGCCGTCGCGTATCGGGGCGCCGTCCGCCACGTGTTCACCCACCGCGACGTCACCGCAGAGCTGTTTCGCGTCGACGTCGACACGTCGGGACCACCGGCGGCCGATCGCCGCTGGGTGTCGCCGGCGGCGCTCGCCGCGCTGGGCGTGTCCACCTTCGCGCGCAAGACCGTCGCGCTGGGCGTTGGCGGATCGAAAACATAGAAATCCACCCAAGGTAGAAAACGGGACACGGACGGGTTTCGGTCGTAGTAAATCAGGGATGGTGAGGCTCGCGTTCTGTGTGGCATTGCTCTTTGCCGCGTGCGCGGCGACGCAGGCGCGGCCGACGCTTCCCGGCACGTTTGGCGCCGGCGAGGCGTTGCCGCCGCCCGTCGCTCCCGAGCCGGGCGGTGCGCTCACGCCGGTGGCCGCGCCCGCGGCGCCCACGGCCGGCGCGACGGCGCCTGCCGATCCCGGCGCGGAGGCCGACTTCCGCGACGCGAAGGCGCGCTTCGACAGCGGCGCGCAGGCCGAGGCGCGCGCCGCGCTGGAGGCGTTCATCGCTCATCACGGCCAGCACCCGTTTCGGCCCGCGGTCGATCTGATGCTCGCGCGCCTCGCGCTGCTGCGCGGTGACACGGCGGCGGCGAAGGGCCTGCTGGAACCGCTGGTCGCGACGCCGCCCGATCCGGGGACGGCGTCCAGCGCGCGCTACTACCTGGGCATCGCGGAGGTGCGCCAGGGCGGCTACGCGCGCGGGCGCGAGCTGCTGCTGCCGTTCTTGCCCGCGGCCGGGACGTCCGGGCCGGGCGATGAGGCGCTGGTCGAGGTCCGCGGCGCGCTCGCCGAAGCGACCGCCGCCACCGGTGATACGACCGCGGCGCTGGAGCTGTGGGACGGTTACGCGCGCGGCGGTCGCGAGCACGAGAAGGCGTATGCCCGCGCTCGC
>Ga0070683_100001898_pt1 | contig 16342 bp, 13 predicted proteins | sample KBSC713LmetaG_FD_64662 | JGI IMG/M metagenome (GOLD analysis project Ga0070683, IMG submission 64662) | Corn rhizosphere microbial communities from Kellogg Biological Station, Michigan, USA - KBS C7.1-3L metaG | ecosystem: Host-associated > Plants > Roots > Rhizosphere ...
GTCCGTCGCGCCGCCCGCGAAGTCGTCAAACGCTTTCTCGGTCACGCGGATGATGTGATCCTCGATGAACGGAGCGCCTTCGGCCGCGCCCTGCTCCGGATGCTTGAGGCAGCACTCCCACTCAAGCACGGCCCAGCCGGGATAGTCGTACTGCGCGAACTTGGAGAAGATCTGGCTGAAGTCGACCTCGCCGTCGCCGAGCGAGCGGAAACGGCCGGGGCGGTCGATCCACGGCAGATACCCTCCATAGACACCAGCTCGGCCGGTCGGGTTGAACTCAGCGTCTTTCACATGAAACGCCCGGATGCGCTGGTGGTAGATGTCGATGAATTCGAGATAGTCGAGCTGCTGCAGAACCATGTGGCTCGGATCGTAGAGAATGTTGGCGCGCGGGTGATTGTCGACGGCCGCGAGGAACCGCTCAAACGTCACGCCATCGTGCAGGTCCTCTCCGGGATGCAGCTCGAAGCAAGCGTCGACGCCGTTTTCATCGAATGCGTTCAGGATCGGCATCCAGCGGCGCGCGAGTTCGGCAAAGGTTTCTTCAATCAGCCCGGCGGGACGCTGCGGCCAGGGATAGAAGAATGGCCACGCGAGCGCGCCAGAGAAAGTCGCATGCGCCGTGAGTCCAAGATTGCGGCTGGCGCGCGCCGCCCAGTGCAGTTGCTGGACGGCCCACTGCTGGCGCGCGTGCGGGTCGAGACCGGCCGGGGCAAAGCCCTCGAGCATGGTGTCATACGCGGGATGGCTAGCGACGAGCTGGCCCTGCAGATGGGTGGAGAGCTCGGTAACCTCAAGTCCCGCTCCGCGGACAGTGCCCAGAATCTCGTCGCAGTAGTCCTGGCTCTCGGCGGCCTGTTGCAGGTTGAAAAGGCGAGCGTCCCACGAGGGAATCTGGATGCCGGCGAAGCCGAGGGCGGCGGCCCAGTTTGCCATGCCGCGCAACGTGTTGAATGGGGCTTCGTCGCCCGCGAATTGCGCCAAAAATATTCCCGGCCCTTTGATGGTTTTCATTGTCCTATCTCCTGAAAGAAGCACGCATGCCTTTAAGCCCACGATTGTTTTGGCTCAGCTATTGGCGCGACTCGAGTCGTGCCCTGACCCGAGAAATCATCTTAGAACTCCACCCACTTGCCGGACTTGTTGCTCTCGATTGTGCGTTCGATAAAGCGCATGCCACGAACCGCGGCGCGAATTCCGGGCAGCGTCGCCGGCGCCTCCGCCTTGCTCGCACGCCAGGCCTCAAGCCAGTCTGCGAACTCGCGATAGAGTACGGCGAAAGCCTCGAAGTATCCTTCCGGATGGCCACCGGGCAACCGCGTTACAGCGCGCGCGTCGGCGCTGAGATAACCGCCGGATGCATGCCGCGTTTCGTCCGGGCCGGCATTACGGCGAATGACCAGCGTGTTGGGATTCTCCTGCTGCCAATGCAGGCTGGCCTTCTCGCCATAGACCCGGATGCGCAGGCCGTTTCCCTCGCCGGCGGCGATTTGCGAAGCCATGAGGATGCCCTGTGCGCCGTTCGAGAGCTTGAGCAGCGCGGTGCAGTCGTCGTCCACGCGGCGGCCTTCGACCACGGAGCGCAGCGTACCTTGCAGCGCGGTCACATCGAGCCCAGTGATGTATTCGAGCAGGTGGAATGCGTGCGTGCCGATGTCGCCAATGCAGCCGCCGGGCCCGTTCAGCTTGGGATCGACACGCCACGCGGCCTGCTTCTGGCCCGTGGCTTCAAGAGAGTCGCTAAGCCACCCTTGCAGGTATTCGACGGCTACCTTGCGGATGGGGCCGAGTTCGCCGGCGGCGCAGAGCGCTCGAGCATCGCGCACCAGGCCATACCCGGCGTAGGTGTGCGTAAGGCCGTAAGGAAGGCCGGACTGCTTGACGGCCTTCTGGAGTTCGAGCACCTCGTCGTAAGTCGCCGTGGCAGGCTTGTCGCTCATCACCGGAATGCCCGCCTCGAGCGCGGCTCTTGCGACGGGCAGGTGGGTGCTGTTGGGTGTAGCGATCACGACGAAATCAATGCCGTCGCTGCGCTGCTTCTCTTTCGCGATCATCTCCTCGTAGCTGCCGTAGGCGCGTGCGGCATCAATGCGATACGAAGCGCCTGCGGCGCGAGACTTCTCTGGCGAAGAGGAGAATGCGCCGGCGACGAGTTCGATTCTGCCATCGAGTTCCGCGGCAATGCGATGCACCGGGCCGATGAATGCCCCCGGGCCACCGCCGACCATTCCCATGCGAAGTTTGCGTGATTCTGCCATTCGATTCATGACCTCTTGCGATTCAGATTTCCAGTTGGGCGCGGCGCAGACCCGGAGCCAGCGTGCGCAGCAGCAGCAGCGCCAGAAGGTACGCGCAGCCCGAGTAGATAAATAGCGGAACAAAGCCGGATTGGGTGTGCAGTTCGCGCGCATGCTGCAGCACGCTGCCGGCGATGGGTTGGAAGATGGCTCCCCCAATGGCGCCGGCCACCTGTCCAAAGCTCACGACAGTGCCGACGTGCTCTGACGGGAACATGTCGGATGCGGTAGTGAAAATGTTGGCGGACCATCCCTGGTGCGCGGCCGCCGCGAGCGACACCAGGCCCACGGCAAACCACTCCGACTTAAGACTACCCGCAATCATGACGGGCAGGACGAAGCACGCACAAGTGAGCATGGCCGCGAGCCGCGCGGATTTCAGGGTCATTCCCATCCGAATGTAGCCCTTGGGCAGCCAGCCGCCGTAGACACTTCCGATGGTCGACGCGACATAAACCACGACCAGCGGGGGGCCCATGTGCAGGAGGTCGAGGCCGAACCGCGAGTTGAAATATTGCGGCAGCCAGAACAGGAAAAACCACCACACGGGGTCGGTGAGAAACTTGCCCAGCATGAATCCCCAGGCCTGGCGATGGCGCAGCAAGCGCCACCAGGAAACGACGCGTGCAGGTGGCGCTGCGATGTTATAGGCGTGAGCGGGAACAGAGGATGGATCGAATGGTTCGAGTGGGCGACGGTATCGGATAGACCACCAGACGATCCACGCCGCGGAAAAGATGCCGGTGACGAGGAACGATGCGCGCCATCCGAAGTGAAGGGCCACCCAAGGCACCATTAGCGGAGCGACAATCGCCCCGACGCCCGCGCCAGAGTTGAAAATCCCGGTGGCCAGCGCTCGCTCGCGCGGCGGAAACCACTCGGCTGTTGCCTTCACCGCGGCGGGAAAGTTTCCGCTTTCGCCCAGCCCGAGAAAGAAGCGGGCAACGCCGAAGCCCATGACCGAGCGGACCAGTGCATGCGACATCGCGGCGAGGCTCCAGATGCCGGTGACGATGGGATAGCCCTTGCGGCATCCGACACGATCGACAAAACGGCCGGAGAAGATGACTCCGAGCGCGTATGCCACCTGGAAAGCGGCAAGGACGTAGCCGTATTCCTTGTCGGTCAGATTGATGCTGGTTTCAACCGTCGGCCATCCGGGAAAAAACGGCTGCAGGTGGATGACCTGCCCGTGCAGGATCGGCTTGAGGATCGAGAGCACCTGGCGATCGACGTAGTTGATCGTGGTGGCCACAAAGAGCATGGCGCAGATGGTCCAGCGTCCCTGCAGTGCAGGCGGGTCGGCGAGCGCTTCGATTTGTTCGTCCGGGCGGGGCGTCTGGGTTCGCATCGTTACCAGTCTGTCAGAGTGCCGTCGGTTTTGCGGTTCACGGGAAGATATGCGCGCTGGTAAGGATAGTTTGCGGCAAGCTTCAGATCGAGCTCGACGCCGAGGCCGGGCGCGTCGCCGGGATACATGAAGCCGTCTTTAAAGTAATAGCTGTGCGGAAACACCGCATCGGTTTCGTCGGTGTGCGGCATATGCTCCTGGATGCCGAAATTGTGAATCGCCGTATCGAACTGCAGAGCCGCGGCCATGCACACGGGCGACAAGTCCGTGGCTCCATGGCAGCCGGTTTTGACGTGGTAGAGCTCGGCGAAGTCGGCCAGTTTTTTGAGATGCGTGATGCCGCCTGCGTGAGTGACCGTAGCGCGTATGTAATCGATCCACTGGTTGCGGATCAGGTCATGCGCATCCCATACCGAATTGAACACTTCGCCCACGGCAATCGGCGTAGTGGTGTGCTCGCGGATAACGCGGAACCCTTCCTGCAGCTCGGCGGGCGTGGGGTCCTCGATCCAAAAAAGGTGAAAGGGCTCGAGCTCTTTGCCCAGCCGCGCGGCTTCAATCGGGGTAAGGCGATGGTGGCAGTCGTGCAGCAGATACAGGTCTTCGCCGAACGTTTCGCGCACGCGGGCAAAGAGTTTGGGCACAGAGCGAAGGTATGGCTCGGTCTCCCATTCGTATTCTGAAGGACAGCCGCGCTCGGCGGGCTCGTAGCGCCCGGCGTCTTTGGCGACGCCGTAGGTGTGTTTAAGGCCGGAGATGCCGCTCTGCACGCGAATCGCTTTGTAGCCAAGGTCCCGGTGTTTGGCGACGTCTTCAAGTGCGGCTTCGGTATCCTTGCCGAACGCGTGGCAATAGACGAGTACGCCGTCGCGGCTTTTGCCGCCGAGCAGGTTGTACACCGGCGTGTTGAGCGCCTTGCCCTTCATATCCCAGAGCGCCATGTCCACCGCGCCGATCGCAGACATGGTGACGGGGCCGCGTCGCCAGTACGCGCCGCGATAGAGGTACTGCCAGATGTCCTCGGTCTGGAAAGGATCGCGCCCGATGAGGCAGGGGATGACGTGGTCCGTGAGGTAGCTGGCCACCGCGAGCTCGCGCCCGTTCAGCGTCGCATCGCCCAGGCCATAGATGCCCTCGTCGGTCTCAATTTTGAGCGTGACAAAGTTGCGGCCCGGTGAGGTGATGTTGACGTTGGCGGCGGCAATTTTCACTTCAGCTCCTGGCTTCGAGCAACGAGCCTTCAGCCTTCAGCTCGTTCATCGCTCTGCTGATGGCTGAATGCTGAGCGCTGTCTCTCACTGATTCACTCCGCTTGCCAGGAAGCCGCCATCGACTGCAACGATTTCCCCGGTTACGAAGGATGCAGCTTCCGACGCGAGGTAGACTGCTGTTCCGGCCAGTTCTTTGGCTTCGCCGAAGCGGCGCATGGGCGTGCGCAGAATCAATTCTTCGCCTCGCGGAGTACCCTGGATAAGCGAGCGGTTAAGCGGAGTGGGAAACACGCCCGGCGCTATTGCATTCACGTTCACGCCTGTCCGCGCCAACTCGACGGCAAGTACCTTGGTGAGCGAGCCCACCGCGGCTTTGCTGGCAGAGTAAGCGGCCACTTGGAAGAACCCGAGATACGTCGTCAGTGACGCAATGTTAATGATGCGGCCATAGCCAGCCTTGACCATGGTCTTGCCAAAGATCTGGCAGGCGCGCAGAGTGCCGGTCAAGTTGGTATCCATCACCCGCGACCACTCGGCCTCGCTCTCGTCGAGCGTCGGCGATTTGTGCGTGACCCCCGCGGCGTTCACCAGGATGTCGATTTTGCCGAACTCCTTCAGGACGGCGTCGTGGAGCGCCTGCACCGATGCGCGATCGAGAACATCACTCGCGACGCGCATGGAACGGCGGCCCAGGGCTTCAATTTCACCGGCCACAGCGCCGACCTGCTCCAGGCGGCGAGAACTTGGGATCACGTCAGCGCCCGCCTCCGCGAGCCCGAGCGCGATGGCGTGACCGAGGCCGGTCGTTCCGCCGGTTACGACCGCCACGCGGCCACTGAGATCAAACAGACTCTTGCTCATCGATAGGACTCCTGTATACCGGTCCACTTTACAGGATAGGATCGGCGACGGTCATGGATGCGCCGCAAATCTTCTGGTGTAAGTCGATTTACTCACGGATGACGTCAGCTTGCCGAACCGCATCCGCGCCATGCGTTAGAGTGTTGAAGAGCGATCTGCTGAGGACTTCGATGGAAGCGATTGTAGTTCCCGGTTCCGGCCGGCGATGGGATTGCGTGAGCCTGGGTGAGGTGATGCTGCGGCTCGATCCGGGCGAGGGCCGAATTCACACGTCGCGGCGTTTTGATGTGTGGGAAGGCGGCGGCGAGTACAACGTGGCCCGCGGGCTGCGGCGGTGTTTCGCGCTGAAGACTGCGGTGGCCACCGCGCTGGCCGATAACGCGGTCGGACGGCTCGTCGAAGACCTGGTCCTGCAGGGCGGTGTCGATACTTCCCTGCTCCGCTGGGTCAAGTACGACGGCGTAGGACGCGAAGTTCGCAATGGTTTGAACTTTACCGAGCGCGGCTTCGGCGTGCGGGCGGCGGCCGGATGCTCAGACCGCGGGAATACGGCAATCAGCCAGGTGAAACGCGGCGATTTTGACTGGACCGCGATTTTTGGCAAGGCGAATGGATCGCGATGGCTTCATACGGGCGGGATCTTCGCCGCGCTTTCTGAGTCGACAGCGGATGTCGCAGTCGAGGCCATGGACGCGGCTCGCGCGGCGGGAACGCCGATCTCGTTCGACCTGAACTATCGCGAGTCTCTGTGGAAGTCCATCGGTGGGAAGGCACGCGCGCAGGCGGTCAACCGCGAACTGGTGCGCAAGGTGGACGTGCTGCTGGGTAACGAGGAAGACTTCTCCGCCATGCTGGGAGTCGAGGTGAAGGGCGTGACGGAAGACTTCGGTGAGCTGCCCATCGCGGCCTATGAGGAGATGCTTCGGGAAGTGGCGGCGGCCTATCCCAATGTGAAGCTGGTGGCGAGCACGCTGCGCACGGCGCACTCCGCGACTCGAAATGCCTGGGGAGCGATTGCGCTTTATAAGGATGAGATCGTGCACGTGCCGCAGCGGGACGTGGAGATTTTCGACCGCGTGGGCGGGGGCGACAGCTTCGCCTCGGGGCTCATTTACGGCTTTCTGTCCGGCAAGGGCTTCGAGTGGGCCGTGCAATGCGGCGTGGCGCATGGCGCGCTGGCGATGACGACCCCCGGAGATACAAGCATGGCCTCGCTGGCGGAAGTCGAGCGGACAATGAAGGGCGGAGGTGCGCGGATTGCACGATGAAAAAGCAGCGGTAGGCCCTCAGCCGTTAGCCGTCAGCGCCATTAGCCGTCAGCGCCATTAGCCGTCAGCTTGGATCTGAGGCCTGAGAGCTGAGAGCTGATGGCTAAAAGCTAGGGGCTGACAGCCAATAGAGACGAGGAAAGAAGAGATGTCAGACACAACCCAGGAGTGGATCGAGCGCGTCGGGTTGATTCCGGTATTGCGGGCGAAGAACGCCAGGCAGGCGCACGCAGTTGTTGACGCTATGATTGCCGGCGGAGTGACGGTTGTCGAAGTCACCATGACGGTACCCGGAGCGGTTGACCTGCTGAAAGATCTGAAGGCCCAATATGGAGCAAAGCTGCTGCTTGGATCCGGGACCGTGACGACCGCAAAGGAAGCCGAAGCGACTATCGAAGCCGGTGCGGAGTTTGTTGTCAGTCCCAGCCTGCACCTCGATGTAATTGCCGCCACAACAGCCGCGAAGAAGCTGTCGATTCCGGGCGCCCTGACGCCGACTGAGGTGATTACCGCTCACCGGGCGGGAGCAGATTACGTGAAGATCTTCCCCTGTTCGGCGATGGGCGGAGCGCCATATCTCAAATCGCTGCTCGCCCCGTTCCCCTTCCTGAAACTGATTCCCACTGGCGGTGTGACACTGGCAACTGCGGAGAGCTTTCTGAAAGCTGGGGCGCGGGCGCTTGGGGTCGGCAGCGACCTTGTCAATCTGGCGGCTATCGAGGAAGGCCGCCCCGACGTGATCTCAGAGGCTGCGAAGGCTTATCTTGAAGTGTTCGCCAGATACAGGAATGCATGATCGCGCTCCGGACCGCGCCTGCTCAGGGTTTTGAAGGGTTGGCGTCTTGGTCTGTGATCATGCGCATTTCGCCTCGGAACTGCCGGTAATTCTCGAATGATGTTTCATTGAGGAACGTCTTGGCCGGTCCTTTGTAGGCGGCCATGTGCATGCCTGCGGGCGGCGCGGTGGTATGCGCTTTGAGGATGGAAACGCTCCTGACTGGCAAGATGACTGTCTTGGCCCCTATCTCCACCGGAGCATATTCGACAACCATTCCGGCACTCTCGACCACTTCGCCGGGCGTCAATTCCGCCTCCACGCTGATGCGGTGAACGGCGCCCGTAGCGGGATTGAACGCGAATTCCCCGTGATAGGCGGCGGCTTCGCTGTAGATGTGGGTGGCGATCGACTCGAAACCATCTTCGCGCATGCAGCAGAAGCGCACCTGGTAGTGCGATCCGGTCCTGGGCACCTCGTAATGAAATACGGCGTCGTTGCCGGCGATTCCATGTTCCCAGCGCGCCCAGGTGATTTTGCCTTTAACCGCGTCCGCCAGCACTGTGCTCAGGAACGGCCCGAATTCGCCAGCTGTTTCAAGGCCATGCGGCGAAGCCGAGGTCTCGCGAACTCTTCCGCTGGCATCGAGGATTTCATGGCCATCGCGATAGGTAACCGCCGCTTTTTCGTGATGGACAAAATGCAGCGGCAGGTAGCTGTAGCTCACGGTTCCGGTGGGCTCCAGCACGTCCTCCTGGGGGCGGTCTTCAAACGCCGTGGTCGCCCGCGTGGCGATGAAGTTGGGCAGCTGATGCAGCGTCGAATTGGCATAGTTGACCACGGATACAAGCATCTGGCGCAGGGCCGAGGCATTGGGAGCTGGGTTCGACACGAGTTCATCCTCGGCGGGCCGGAGCAGGGCGGCGGAATCAGCCAGGATCGTGAAGGCCTGCTGAGACTTCTCGCCTGGCAAATGGACAGCGAGACGCGAACGTTGCCCCACACGGAGACTTTCGGTGAGTTGCACGCCAGATAATTCGGCGGCGATCTGACCGTCATCCTTGCCTGAATCGGTAGCGAGCATCGCGGTCAACTGCTCCACGCCGACCTTCGAGGCCACTTCAGGCTTTTGCCCCTGGGCCAGGCAGAACAGAGGCGCGAGGGCCAGCAATACTGCGGCAGAAAAGCGTCCGATCATCGAAATCTCCTTTGCGGCCGGATTGGGGATTGATTCTACTCGTATGGGAAGCTGATAAGACGGGTAAAGCAATCCGTCTCCACGGAGACTCAGCGTACGGCGAATTTACCGGGGGTGTTTTCAGTGGCTCCAGGTGCGTATTGCCCGATCTTCCCGCATGGCAAAACGGTGGGATGGCCAATTGGCCGGAACGACGGGGTCATATGCTATTCTCACGGTCGAAGGTTCCACTTCTGGAGACTGAACGAGATGGCATACGTAATTGCAGAACCCTGTATCGGCACGAAGGACACCGCCTGCGTGGATGCGTGTCCCGTGGATTGCATCCACCCCAAGAAGGACGAAGACGGCCACGGCGAGGCCGATCAGCTCTTCATCGATCCCGTCGAGTGCATCGACTGCGGCGCCTGCGTTCCGGCGTGCCCGGTCTCGGCCATCTTTGCGGCAGACGACCTGCCCGAGAAGTGGGCGCACTTCGCCGAGAAGAACGCCACGCATTTCGGCCGCTAAAAGCCGGCTGGGAGCTTTGCCCGACGCGCATCCTGCCTTCAGCGGGATGCGCGTTCGTATTTGGATCGACAATGCGATGATGGATAGCAATGGCCGTCCTCACCTCTGAAGCCATCGTTCTGCGCACGTGGCCGGTCCACGAAGCTGACCTCATCGTCAGCTTCTTCACGCGTGAGTACGGCAAGTTGCGCGGCGTGGCAAAGGCGGCGCTCAAGAGCCGCAAGCGCTTTGGCGGAGCGCTCGAGCCAATGACCGTGGCGCGGGCCTGGTTCGCCGAAAAACCAAAGCAGGACCTGGTTCGCCTCGACCAGCTTGAAATTCTGTCGTCGCCCATGTCGCGGCAGGTGGACGCGATTCGGCTAGGCGTATTGAGTCTCTATGCCGAGGTACTGGACGAAGCGCTTCCCGAGCACGATCCGCAGGAGACAGTCTTTCGCCTGGCCGTGTCGGTGCTCGAGCAGACCACTTCGGAGCAGCCGTGGATGCCGCTGACCTACTTCACTCTGTGGATGGCTCGGCTCATGGGGCTGCTGCCTGATCTGGCGCACTGCACCGTTTGCGGGGAGCCGTTGCATGCGGCGGAAGTCTTCCAGAATCCGCATGCCGACGGGCTTTTCTGCGCCGTGCATCGGCACAGCAATGACACGCTGCTCGCGCCCGACTCCTGGCAGACAGCGCTGCGCATGCTCAAGGCTCCGGTTGCCTCCTTCAGCGGCGAAGAATGGCCGCGCCGCCGCGGACAAGACCTCCGGCGGTTCACGCAGCACGTGCTCGAGAGGCATCTGGAACGGAAGCTGCGCTCCGCGGAAGCGCTGGCGCGGCTCGCGGGATAATTTCGACTGCTAGAATTTACGTGAGTCCCGGCGAAAGAGAGCTCACGTGTCTTCATCTACCCTTTCCACTCCACAGGCAGGTTCCGACGCAAAAACGGCGCTCACCTTCCAGGAACTGCTGTTCCGGCTGCAGGCGTTCTGGGCAGAGCGCGGATGCGTGCTGCAGCAGCCATACGATGTCGAGGTCGGGGCCGGCACCATGGCGCCCGAAACGTTCCTGCGCGTGCTCGGACCGAAGCCCTACCGCGTCGGCTACGCGCAACCTTCGCGTCGGCCCGCCGATGGCCGCTATGGCGAGAATCCGAATCGGCTGTTCCGGCACACGCAATTCCAGCTCATCCTGAAACCGCCACCGGTCAACGTGCAGGAGCTTTATCTGCAATCGCTGGAAGCAATTGGCATCGACCTGCGCAAGCACGACTTGAAGTTCGAAGAAGACAACTGGGAGTGGCCCGCTGGCGGCGCCTGGGGAGTCGGCTGGCAGGTGATGCTCGATGGGCTCGAAATTACGCAGTTCACCTATTTCCAGCAGTGCGGCGGCCTCGATCTGGATCCGATCTGCGCAGAACTCACGTACGGCCTCGAGCGTATCGCGGCATTCCTCCAGGATGTGGATTCGATCTACGACATTGTGTGGGCGCGCGATCCGGACACGGGCAAAGCGGTCACATATGGAGACGTGAGGCTGGCCGAGGAGCTGCAGTTCTCGGTCTACAACTTCGAATACGCCGATGTTCCGCGGCTGTGGGATCACTTCAACTCCTACGAGGCCGAGGCCAAGTCGCTGCTGGCCCAGGCGGCTGCGGTCCTGGCTGACGAAAAGGCGAGCGCCGACGAAAAGCGGCGCTTCCCTCTTCTCGCCACTTACGAGTTGGCGCTGAAGTGCTCGAATCTATTCAATCTGCTCGATGCGCGCGGCGCGATCAGTGTGACCGAGCGCGTGGGCGTGATTGGGCGCATCCGCAACATGGCCGTTGGGGTCGCCAAAGCCTACGCCCTCCAGCAGTCGGCGTGATGACTCGCAATCGGCCCGGCTCCGCAGAATGAACTCCCCGGGACGTGCTTGATTTCTGATTTTTGTAACGGGCACGACTTGAGTCGTGCCGAAACCGCCCGCAAAATGACCCTGGGCTTTAGCCCCTGCGGGACCTGGAAGACGGACCATGGCATCTTTTCTCCTTGAAATCGGACTCGAAGAAATTCCCGCCCGCATGATCGCCTCGGCCGAGGCTGAACTCGGCCGCCGCGTCACCGATCTGCTCACGCGCGAACGGCTGCTCAGCGCCGACGCGAAAGTCACAACCTTCTCCACCCCGCGCCGTCTCGCCGTGCTAGTAGAGGGCGTCCTCGCCGCGCAGGCAGATACCGAGGAGCAACTCACCGGGCCATCCTGGAACATCGCGTTCAAAGATGGCGCGCCTACCAAGGCCGCCGAAGCGTTCGCGAAGAAGGCGGGCGTGGACGTGAGCGCGCTGGCGAAGGTGACGACGTCGAAGGGTGAATACATTGGCGCGACGGTCAAGCACACGGGACACACCGCTGCGGAGATCCTGCAGACGAACATTCCCAGGGAAGTGCTCTCCATCTATTGGGCCAAGAACATGTACTGGCGTGCGGCCAAGCCGGAGCGGTTTGTGCGGCCTGTGCGCTGGCTTGTCGCGCTGCTCGATTCAGAAGTAGTGCCGCTTGAAGTGGCCGGAATTGCGGCGGGAAATGCAAGCCGCGGTCATCGCGTTCTGCACGGCGACGATGCTGTCGCGATTGCGTCGCCGCGCGACTACGCAGAAACACTGCGCGGCGCGAAGGTGATTGTCAGTGTCGCCGAGCGCAGACAGGTAATCCGCAAGGCTCTGGATAAGGAGACGCGGACAGTCGCGAGTGCTCGCTGGCGCGAGGACGAGCCGCTCGTCGAAACCGTCGTCCATCTCACCGAGTGGCCAACCGTCATTCTCGGCGACTTCGAATCCGAGTACCTGGCTCTGCCCGAAGAAGTGCTGGTCACCGTGATGCGCGACCACCAGAAGTACTTTGCCGTGGAAGATGCCAACGGCGGGCTGGCGCCGCATTTCCTGGCGGTGCTCAACACCGAGGTCGAGGAGGAAGGCCGCGCCATTATCCGTCACGGCAACGCACGTGTGCTGCGCGCCCGCTTCAAAGACGCGCGGTTCTTCTGGGATTTCGACCAGAAGACGCCGCTTGCGCAGCGGGTGGAGAGCCTTAAGGCAGTCACGTTCCAGAAGGAACTCGGCAGCTACGCGTGGAAGACCGAACAGAACGTCCGCGTTGTCCGCGAGCTTGCGGCCGACGCCCACGCAGCCGGTGTGGCGTTCGACGAAGCCGCCCTGCTGAAAGCGATGGAGCTTGCCAAGGTCGACCTCACGACCGAGTTAGTGAAGGAATTCACGGAGCTACAGGGCGTGATCGGCGGATTGTACGCGCGCGCGCAAGGACTATCGGAGGCCTCAGCGCAGGCCATCTACGACCAATACACTCCCTCCTCGATCGAAGATGCAATCCCGCGGACCGTGGAAGCGCAGTTGATGGGCTTGGCCGACCGAATTCACACCATCGTGGCGATGTTCGGAATCGGTATGGCGCCCACCGGCTCGAAAGATCCTTTCGCATTGCGCCGGGCAGCCAATGCCATCGTGAAGATCCTCGCCGAATCGCAGTTGCCGCTCACCCTCAGCGCAGTTCTCCATGCCACCGGCCCATGGAATGAAGAAGTCGCGGCATTCCTGCGTGAGCGCCTGCACTTCTACCTCAAGGATGTGCGCGGGTTCGCCTATGACGTAGTGAATGCTGTGCTCGCCGCAGGCGCGGATGATGTTCGCGATGCTATTGCGCGGGCGGAGGCGGTCACCGCAGTGCGCGGCTCTGAAGACTTCGCCGCTGTATCCGCTGCCTTCAAGCGCATCAAGAACATCCTCAAACAGGCAGAGGAAAAGAATATTCCGATTGGATCGGCAACGGCCGTGAACCGAGTTCCTGAGGCGCAGCAGTTGTTCGATGCCGCCGCCTATTTGTCGCCGCGGGTGGCAAAGTTGCGCCATCAACGCGCTTATGAGGCAGCTTTGAGCGAGATCGCCACACTTCGGCCCACTGTTGATCTCTTTTTCGATAAGGTCATGGTGCTCGATCCAGACGAGACGATCCGCGGAGCAAACCTCGCGCTCATTGACGAAGTGTTGCGGAATTTCTCAGGCATTGCGGAGTTCAGCGAGATCGTGACCGGATAAGCTGTCAGCGGCCAGGCGGAGGGCACGGAGTCGTCCCTTCCGCAATGGTCTATAGCTTGTAGGCTCTCCGCACCAGGCCGACTGTCAAATCCCGCGCCACCTCTGCCGCTTCGTCTTCGTCGAGCCGGTGTTCCGCAACTAACCGCGCGAGAAAGCCAGCATCCATCCGACGCGCCACATCGTGCCGCGCCGGAATCGACAAAAACGCCCGCGTGTCGTCGTTGAATCCCACGGTGTTATAGAAGCCCGTCGTCTCTGTCGTCATTTCGCGGAAGCGGCGCATGCCTTCAGGGCTATCGAAGAACCACCACGGAGGCCCGAGGCGCAGGCACGGATAATGCCCCGCCAGCGGCGCCAGTTCCCTGCTGTATGCGGTCTCGTCTAATGTGAACAGAATAATGGTCAGGTTTCGCTCGTTGCCGAATCGGTTGAGCAGCGGCCGCATGGCTTCCACATAGTTGGTCGGTGCCGGGATATCCGCACCCATGTCGCGCCCATATTTCGTGAACAACAGCGCGTTGTGGTTGCGCACAGAGCCCGGGTGAATCTGCATGACCAGTCCGTCTTCGATGCTCATGCGCGCCATTTCGGTGAGCATCTGGCCGCGGAAGATTTCCAGATCCGCCGCATACGCCTTGCCGGTAACAATCTCCTCGAACAGAGCCGACGCGCTTGTCTCGCCCAGGTCCTCAGTGAGCGCAGAAGGATGCCCGTGGTCCGTGGCGGTGGCGCCGAACGACTTGAAGTATTCGCGGCGCGTTGCGAGCGCGCGCAGATAGCCGCGCCACGTGAATGTGTCTTCGCCCGTCAGTGCGCCTAGCGCGCGAATGTTTTCGAGGAAACCCGGAAACTCGGGATCGACCACCGGATCGGGCCGAAAAGTGGGAAGGACCCTTCCCTTCCAGCCGGATTTCTGAATCGTCTCGTGGTCCCGCAGCATGTCGAGCGGGGAGTCGGTCGTGGCCAGCACTTCGATGTTGAAACGATCGTACAGAGCACGTGGCACGAACTTCGGAGTGGCCAGCTTCTCCGCAATGGTGTCGTAGTAGCGGTCGGCGGTGGCAGCTGACAGCCGCTCGGTCAAGCCAAATAGTTCCTGGAAGGCGTAGTCAAGCCATAACCGCGTGGGCGTGCCGCGAAACAGGTGATAATGGCTGGCGAAGATGCGCCAGACGCCCCGCGGGTCCTCGATCGCGTCCTTGCCGATCTCCAGTTGCTCCAGCGTGATGCCCTGGCTGTAAAGCATGCGGAAAACATAGTGGTCAGGCTGGACGAACAGCTTCACGGGATCTGGAAACGGCGCATTCTGCGCAAACCATGCCGCCTGCGTGTGGCCATGCGGGCTCACGATTGGTAGCGAGCGGATGCCCTGGTAGAGGCGCCGGGCTATCGCTCGCGTTTCTTCGTCGGCAGGAAATAACCGGTCCTCATGCAGCAGAGCCACGCTTGGCTCCTTTCGCGGTTGATCTGAACTTTCCCAGTATCGTTCATCCTTGCGCCGCATGTGTAGGGTGGAATTGCTCAACGCGATGTGTGCGTAATATGGAGCGCTCCGCGATGGCACGGGCTATTCTTGAGAGAGCGCTTCAGCGTTTCCGTACGAGAAGAATTTGCCATGAGTACATCAGCAGCTTCATCCTCTCCCTTTCGCCTTGAAGGCCGCCACGCGCTGGTGACTGGCGGCGCCAGTGGCATCGGCGAAGCCACTGTTAAGGAATTGGTGCGGGCCGGCGCCTTCGTCTGGGTCGCCGACATCAACCTGGCCGCTGCCGAAGCGCTTGCCGCGGGCCTCGGGTCAGCGCAGGCTTTGCAGCTTGACGTAACCAGCGCGGGATCCATCTCCGCTGCCGTGGCACAGGTGAAGCGGCTTGACATTCTTGTGAACAATGCCGGCATCGGACATGTGGGCTCGATTGAGGCGACGGAACCTGAGGACTTCGACCGGCTGCTGAACGTGAACGTGCGCGCCGTGTACCTTGTCACGCGAGCGTTCGTTCCGCTTCTGCTTGCGGCCCAGGATGAAGCACACACGGGCAGTATTGTGAACATCGCGTCGGTGGCCGGCCAGGTAGGCATCAAGCAGCGATTTGCCTATTGCACGACCAAGGGAGCTGTGATCGCAATGACACGGCAGCTTGCGGTCGAATATCCGAAGACCCTGCGCGTGAACGCGGTTTGCCCCGGCACAGTCGAGACGCCGTTCGTGGAGGCGTATCTCGAAAAGTTCCACAAGCACAACAAAGAAGAAGTTCGCGCCGAGTTGCGCGCTCGCCAGCCGGTTGGGCGCCTGGGACGGCCCGACGAGGTGGCCTCCATGGTGCGTTATCTCGCCTCAGACGAGGCGGCGTTTATCAACGGCGCGGCCATGGCCATCGACGGCGGCTGGACAGCCGCCTGACCACCACCCTCATTTCACGGGGAATCCATGAAGCTTGTTTCATACTCGATGAACGGCGGCCCCGCGACACCGGGAGCACTCCTCGAAAAAACGCAGGAAGTGGCCGATCTGGGTGCGCTTGGCTATTCCAGCGCTCTCGATCTGATTGTGCGCGGCGGTCTGCCGAACCTCGATGGATTGCAGACCCACCCGCTTGAGCAGGTGCGCCTTCACGCGCCGCTGCTCAATCCGCCGCGCGTCTTCGCCATTGGCCTCAACTATCGCGACCACGCCATTGAGTCGGGCATGGAAATTCCAACCACTCCGGTGGTCTTCTTCAAGCTGACACCCTCGATCATCGGACCTGGCGAGGCAATCGTTCTGCCGAAAAACTCCACCAAGCCGGACTACGAAGCAGAGTT
>Ga0070683_100001901_pt1 | contig 16332 bp, 9 predicted proteins | sample KBSC713LmetaG_FD_64662 | JGI IMG/M metagenome (GOLD analysis project Ga0070683, IMG submission 64662) | Corn rhizosphere microbial communities from Kellogg Biological Station, Michigan, USA - KBS C7.1-3L metaG | ecosystem: Host-associated > Plants > Roots > Rhizosphere ...
GTTCGAGAATCTGCCGACGGAATACATCGGCGTTTCTAGCCCAGCATTCTGGAAACGCGGTGAAACGGCTTCCGGTTTGAACCAGGCCGCAATAAGAAAATTTGCGACTGCACTGGCGACAGCCGTTCATGCGCAACCCGGTAGCAGTGATGGAGTCGTGATGTGAAGATTGGAGACCTTACCCCGCCGCCGGAACACAGCGTCTCCTTTGATCTCTACACGCTTAATCGGATCAAGGACGGCGCGGGCTGTTACTGCTTGACCAACGCCGTGGGTGACATACTGTATGTCGGGCAGGCCGTCTCCGTTCGTCACCGACTAACTCAGCACTTCGATAGCGCGAAGCGCGCTGAATTGACGCGCCTGGGACGAGTGTCTCGCGCATGGTGGCGAGCCGTATCTCCGGCACGCCTCAATGCCTTGGAACGAGGATGGCTTGAGTTGATCCGTCTTCGAGACGGAGAGCTTCCCCCGCTCAACCGCGTAAGCGCACCAGTATAGCGCACGCGCGATACAACCACTTGCCGGCGTTCCCGGTCATAAGGTCGCAGTATCAGCGCGCGGTCTTGATCTCCAGACTAAACGACTACCTCGCTGATTTTACTCCCGCAAGATACAATTGATTTGGCGATTCCCGCCGCCGTAACCGTGCCCTCGAATGAGCCTTCAGAACAACTGTAAGCCCCGAGCTTCCGTCTTTGCTGCAGACCGGCGGGCTACGGTCTTGAACCTCGATGCGTTCCTCAAGGGGCAGGTCAATGGCCTTGCGTTTTTCGAGGAGAACCACTTTACCAGCGGGATGCAGACACTCGTAGACAGGTCATTCCGTCACCTCGGCGGTGCGGGAGCCGGTTCTTCGGTCTTTCTACTCTCTCAAGCGATGGGCGGCGGCAAAACCCACAGCATGATCGCACTGGGTTTGCTGGCTCGCGATTCCGACCTGCGCCGAAAGGTATTGGGCACTGCTGATCCAGCACCAAAGCTCGGACCGTGCCGAGTCGTAGGCTTCAACGGCCGCTCTACGGACGCGCCAGGCGGAATTTGGGGGTCCATCGCTGCACAACTCGGAAAGGCCGAGCAATTTGCTCGCTATGTCTCTCCGATGCTTACCGCACCGGGGCCCGAGGCGTGGAAGCAGCTCCTCGCTGGCGAACCACTGGTGCTATTCCTTGACGAGCTACCGCCCTACCTCGAGTACGCGGTGGCGGTTCCCGTTGGGCATGCCGACCTCGGCGTAGTTACGACAGCTGCACTCGCCAACTTGTTCGTGGCGGTCGCTGACATGGACAACGTTTGCGTGGTGATGTCGGACCTGGCGGGGACGAGTTTCAGCATCGGTCAAGCGAATCTGCAGGCGGCATTCGAGCGGGCACGCAACGGAATCACGAACGAAGCCCGGCGCATTGCGGTGCCAATTACGCCGGTCAATCCCAATGGCGACGAGCTGTACCACATCCTGCGCAAACGCCTCTTCGAGAGGGTGGCGCCAGATGCGGAGGTCCAACGAGTCGCATCGTCCTATAGAGATGCGTTACGCGAGGCGAGCAGGATGGGCCTCACGAGTACGACGCCTGAGTCTCTCTATACACGCGTCCTTGACTCGTATCCGTTTCACCCGGACTTACGCGAGTTGATTGGCAAGTTCAAGGAGAACGAGGGGTTTCAGCAGACACGGGGCGTGATCCGTCTGATGCAGATGGTCGTCGCTGACCTGTGGAACTCGAAGCGTGCGGCGGGAATGGACCTCGTTAGCCCGTACGACCTCGATCTCAACCTCGATGAAATCGCGTCGGAGATCCGGACCATCAATCCGGCTCTAAGCGAGGCGATCGCGCACGACATCGCGCATGGCGGTGACGCCGAAGTCGAGCAGATCGACGTCGCCAACGGCAACTCCGATGCGTCCGACGCTGCGAAACTCATCCTCGTCGCGTCTCTCTCGACCACGCCGGGCGCCATTCACGGCCTGCGTGAGTACCAGCTCGTCGACTGCCTCCAGCGCCCCGGTCGCGATCTATCGACTTTCAAAGCCAACGTGCTCGACAAGCTCGCCACGCGCGCCTGGTACCTGCACAACTCGGCCGACGGGCGATTGTTTTTCAAGAATCAGCAAAACCTGGCCGCGAAGCTCCGCTCCACCGCGCTCTCGCTGCATAGCGAGACCGTCGAGCGGATGCTGCGGGAACACCTCGAGACGCAGTTTGCCCCTTCCCTGCGCGACTGCTATCAGATCGTGAAGGTCCTTCCGCCACTTGATGAGGTGCAGCTCGAGCAGGAGAAATGCACGCTCGTGATCGTGAGGCCAGGAGGACAGGCCAACCAACTCCCGATCTCCGTCGAGTGGCAGGATTGGTGGGATCAACAGCAATACAAGAACCGCGTGCTCTTCCTGTCCGGCTCACGCGATACCTATCAGAAGGTGATCGACGCCGCTCGCCAGTCGCGCGCCTTGCAGAGCATCGACGACGAGCTGCGAAGTGAAGCGACACCCGCCGACGATCCGCAGTGGCGTGCGCTGGATGCCCTTCGCGATCGCGTCGGATTGCAGTTTGCGGCGGCGCTCAAGGAGGCGTTCGACCAGCTCGTCTATCCATCTATCAACACGGCCCTTCGCGCGACCGCAATCGACCTCGCGTTCGCTGGCAATCAGAACGGTGAGGCGACGGTGCGAAAGACGCTCGAGGGGGCGCAGAAGTTCACGACCAAGATCGACGACGATGCGTTTCGAACGAAGGCGGAGGCGCGGCTGTTCGGATCCAGCGACACGAAGGTCGTGCTCTGGTCCGACTTCAAGCGCGCGGCCGCGGTGAACACGAGCTGGCCCCTCCACAAGCTATCCGCACTCGACGATCTCAAGGCCGATTCGGTTCGGCGTGGTCTTTGGCGGGAGGAAGGCAACCACATTCGCCGCGGGCCGTTCCCGCCGGCCGCTCCGGATGTGGCGATCCGCGAGCTCTCGGTGGACGACGACGGAACCGGCTTCACCTACCTCAAAGTTGAGCCCCTGCACGCACCGGCGGTGGTGTATGAGACGGGCAATGCCGACCCAACGCCGTCCTCGAGCCCCGTACCGACGCCATCGCGCTTCGAGGCGACAGGTATTCGCTATCGGTTCCTCGCATACGACCCACAGGATCTGGGCCGCACTAGCGCGGTCAAGGAGTGGACGGCGAGGCTCCGCGTCAAATACCGGTTGTACGATCGCGGTGATCACCGCGAAGTCGAGCTGCTGGCGCTCCCCCGGACCGGCGGTATCACGATCCGCTACACGACCGATGGCTCCGCGCCCACGTACACGGGCGCTGCGACCTACGACGGTCCATTCCGGGTGCCGCCCAACTGCCGGGTAGTCCTGGCAGCGGCGACATCGCCCGACTATGGCGTGAGCTCGGACGTTGTTACGATCCAGATTCAACAGCCGGGCAAACGCTCGGGGGCGCAGATCGATGTCGCGCGCCCGGCGCGGTGGACCCAGTCGTCCAAGCTGGACGATTCGACCGCCAGCTGGGACTTCATCAGACATCTTGAAAGCTCGATCGGCTGCATTGCGTTCGATCTCGGGATCACCGCCGAAAGCGACGATGGCGCGCACGTACTGGATTTCTCGGGGGCGCGCGACAACGGCTACACCGCGGCGGATGTAAAGTCGTACGCTGACCGCCTTGCGGAAATCGTTGGTGGTGGCACACTGCGCATGACCATTGGGTCGGTGCAGTTCACAACGGGCCAGGCGCTCCTCGACTGGCTCAGGGCGACGAATCAGTCCTTCAACGCTGCGCGCGTGGTGCAGTAGCCGATGGCGCGCGGATCGGTCACAGCGCGGAAGGTGGTGGGCCTCGGCTTTCTTCCCGCGGAATCACGTCACGGCTTCCTCGTCGACGTGCCGAAGGGCACGCGTGCCACGGATCTCATTCGCATCACGGAGCATCGCGGGGATGATCTCGGCGCACTCGGGGAACGCGATACGGTGAGCACGTCGGCCAACGATCCGTCGCTCCGCGTGGTGATCGATCGCTCACGCTGGCTCGCGCTGGCGCCTGCATTTTGGGAGGAGGCAAATCGGCGCCTCCGTGCGAACGGATTGACACCGGCCAAGTATCAGAAGACTCCGTCGAAGCCGCTGCCGGTGCATCCGTCGCTCGGCAAGGAGCTATGCGTGCTCTGTTGGGCGGTGGAGGACGCATCACCCGACGACATCCCGAACGCTCTCCGCAATTGGGAAGCGCTCGCGCCCGAAGAGCGCTGGTGGCTTTACACCATGACCGTCGCCACCACGGGCCAGGCGATGCAGAAAGGGATCGGGTGGCGGAAAGCTCTGCGCGCGGCCATTGCCGACAATCCGTTCGTGAAGGGTGAAGGCATGTCCCCCAAGGCCCGGCGAGAACTGCTCGGCCATTCACAGACCTCGCTCGAACTTTGACGTCGGCGCACACGTGACTGTCACGTTTATCGAAACGCAGTTCCCTATCGCCCGCCTCTCCGCGGAGTCGTACAAGGAGCGCAGGGCGAACAATAGTCAGACGTTGACTCGGCTGGGTAAATGGTGGGGCCGCAAGCCCCTTATTCTGGTGCGCGCGAGCGTTATCGGCATGCTCATGCCCGCCTCGAGCGATCCGAAGAAGGATCGTGAGATTTTCCTAAAGATCCTCACAATGGACGACGACGGTGCATGGCTGCGATGCAGAGCGGCCGACCGGCACAAGTTCGATCGCGCCGCGTTCGATATGCTTCCGTACGGCGAGCGTATTGCACACTGCGAGCGCCCCGAGAACATCGACGGTCCCACGGCGTCGGCGTGGGCAGAAATCAACGCACACCTCGGGACGAAAGCCAGGAACCTGGCGGAGCTGGTGCAACAACTCGGGCACCGCAATTTCGGACACACGCCTCGCGTCGGCGATGCTTTCTGCGGAGGCGGGTCGATTCCGTTCGAGGCAGCACGAATCGGTTGCGAAGCATTCGGCTCCGATCTGAATCCAGTAGCCGGCCTGCTCACGTGGGGCAGCCTCAATCTGCTCGGCGGCGGCAGGGCAATCCAAGAGCGGGTAATGCGCGTGCAGTCGGAAGCGCTACAGGCTGCAGACCGCCAGGTGACTGCGTGGGGTATCGAACACAATGAGCGGGGCGAGCGCGCGGATGCGTACCTCTACTGCGTTGAGGTAAAGCCCGAGGGCTCAGACTACTACATCCCGCTTGCCCCCAGCTGGTTGATTGGCGAGAAATCCAAGGTCGTTGTCCGCTGGAGCCGCGTCGCGGGAGCGGATCGCCTTCAGCCGCAAGTGGTCACGGTTTCGGATGCCGAGCTGAAACTCTACAAGCAGAAGAAGGGCGCAACCGTTGTGGATGGCCGCGTGGTAGATCCGTTCGACAGCAGTCGCTCCTGGTCACTTGAATCGCTCCGCGGACCCGCCGGGCTTCGTCTATGGACGAACGATGACGTAGTGCCGCGCGCTGGCGACGTGTTCCAAGAGCGCCTCTACTGCATTCGGTGGATCGACGCGGAAGGAACGCGCCGCTATGCCGCACCGAATGCTGCAGACCTCGATCGGGAGGCCAAGGCCCTCAATCTGCTGCGCGATCGCTTCGAGGAGTGGCAACGCGAGGGATTTATTCCGTCAAAGGCAATGCCTACCGATGGTGAGAAGACTGATGAGCCAATCCGAACGCGTGGCTGGACTCACTGGCACCACCTTTTCACGCCAAGGCAGTTGTTGGTTAACGGGTTGATCTTCAAGGAGGCGTCTGCTGAAGATCGAGTGCTCCGCGCGGCGGCAATGCTGTCCGTAGGACGCTTGGCGAACTGGAACTCGCGATTGTGTTTGTGGGATACGAGCGCAGCAAACGAAAAGGGCAAGGATGTCTTCCTGAACCAGGCCCTTAACACACTTGCCAGCTATTCAGTCAGACCACTGCCGAAGCTGGCGACGGCTTGGCCGGTGATGGTGAAGGCATCGGATATCGTAGTTAAACCGAGCAAGGTAGCTGTGTCCGATGCGCGCGATCTGGTAGAAATCTGCGATCTGTGGATCACGGATCCGCCCTACGCGGATGCCATCAACTATCACGAGCTCGGGGATTTCTTCCTCGCCTGGTACGACAAGGAGCTCGCTAGGACGTTTCCGGACTGGACGCCCGATGCCCGCGCGGAGCTAGCGGTCCGCGGTGACGGCGACGACTTCCGGCGTTCGATGGTCGAGATTTATAGGAATCTCACGCACCACATGCCGGATAACGGTTTGCAGATGGTGATGTTCACCCATCAGGACCCGTCAGTCTGGGCGGACCTCGGTATGATCTTGTGGGCCGCGGGTCTCAAAGCCACCGCTGCGTGGACGATTAGCACTGAGACGGAGGCGGTGGGAATCAAGAAAGGGAACTACGTGCAGGGAACAGTTTGCTTGGTGCTACGGAAACGAATCCGAAACGAGGCCGGGTTTCTCGACGAGGTGTACCCTCTCGTCGAGGATGAGGTGAAACGCCAGATTGCGTCAATGCAGGCACTCGACGAGGATGGAGAACCAAATTTTAATGATGCTGATTTTCAGCTCGCCGCGTATGCTGCTGCGCTCAAGGTTCTCACGCGGTATGGGACGCTCGATGGGCGCGATGTTGAAGACGAGGTTTTCGCCGCGCGTGCCAGAAATGAGCAAAGCGATTTTCAACGTGTGATCGAGCGCGCCATCAGCATCGCGTGCGACACGCTCATTCCGCGCGGACTGGACGCGACATGGCGGGATCTATCGTTGGTTGAGCGTTACTACCTACGCTCACTCGACATCGAAAGCCGCGGGGAGCGGCGCCAAGGGATGTATGAGGAACTGGCCCGCGGCTTCGGCGTCACGGACATCCGCCCGTTGCTCGAGAGCGACAAGGCTAATGGCGCACGCATGGTGACGCCGTCGGGCCTGGGAGAGCGCCTCCTCGCCGCCCCCGCAGCCGTCATTGCGGCAGCAGATGTGTTGCCCGTTCGTCGCGGGCGCACTACGGCGACCCATCCATTCGCTGCGTCACCGCTTCGTCACTTGCTTTTCGCAGTGCGTGAAACGGCCGCCGCTGACAACATCCCAGAGGCGGGACGCCAGTACCTGCGCGATACGTTCGGTCCGGCGTACTGGCAGCGGCGCGAATCGTTTGTCGCGCTGCTCGAGTGGTTGGCTGCACTTGGCAACGCAGAAGGCATGGACGAATGGGTGGCCGACTCGAACGCCGCACGCATCCTCGCCGGCCGCCTTCGTAACGATCACGCCTGATCGCGTACGATGCTGACCCGGCACTCCAGTCGCCGTCATCGACTCGATCAGGCAGTCCTGGCGAAGCGCCTCGAAGGCGCCGTGAGCTATGACCGGATCGCTGGCTATTTCCGATCCAGCCTTTTCGAGATAGCTGGCGAAGCGCTGGCATGGGTGAGCGGGCCGATTCGCGTCGTCTGCAACTCGGACATCGATCCGACGGACATGGCCACCGCGGCCGCGGCGCAGGCATCCTTGCGTCGCAGTTGGTGCGCGGGTCTTCCAGAAGCAGCGCCGCCGAGTGCCATGCCGCGATACCGAGCCCTCTATGAGGCGCTCACGTCGAGGAGAATCGAGATCCGCGTGCTTCCGGATGACGCGTTCGGGCTCATTCACGGCAAAGCCGGGATCGTACGCCGAGCAGACGGCTCCGCCACCGCGTTCATGGGAAGCGTGAACGAAAGCCTCTCGGCGTGGAAGCTGAATTACGAGATCGTGTGGGAGGACGACGACCCCGAAACGGTCGCGTGGGTGCAGGAGGAGTTCGATGCGCTGTGGAATGACGCGCGCGCCGTCGATCTCTCAGTTTGCCCCTTCATTGCGCAGGATGTGGAGCGCATCGTCCGCCGACAGGTCATCGAGCCGGCGGCCCTTCCAGCGATCGCCAATCCGGTGACTGCCGCGGCTTCTGCCGCTGTGGAAACGCCGGTATATCGTCGTGATCAGGGACTCTGGCCTCACCAGAAGTATTTCGCCCGCCTCGCACTCGAACGGCATCGGTTGGGGGGAGCGCGTCTCGTCCTCGCCGATCAGGTGGGATTGGGCAAGACAGTTCAATTGGCGATGGCCGCGCTGCTCATGGCGCTCGACGAACCTGATGCTGGGCCAATTCTCGTGCTCGCGCCGAAGCCTGTCCTTCAGCAGTGGCAGGATGAGCTCATGGAGCTATTGGCGCTTCCATCCGCACGCTGGAACGGTCGTGCGTGGGTGGATGAGAATGACGTCGAACATGCGGCGGAGGGCATCAGAGGACTGCCCAAATGTCCTCGGCGGATCGGGCTTGTGTCGCAGGGCCTCGTCGTTCGCGGCGCGCACGAGACGTTGCAAATACTGCTAGCGCAGCGCTACACATGCGTGATCGTCGACGAAGCGCATCGCGCGAGGCGGCGCGCCGTGCCTGCTGTGGATGCTAACGCCACCGAGATCGACGAGCGTGCCGAGCCAAACAAGCTCATGGCGTTTCTTCGACAAATCGCTCCGAGAACGAAAAGCATGCTCCTAGCGACCGCAACGCCGGTGCAATTGCACCCAGTCGAAGCCTGGGACTTGTTGCATGTGCTCTCGCACGGAAATGACGGCGTGCTGGGTGGGCAGACGCTCACGAGCCCGTGGTACCAGGCGAGCCGGTGCCTGGACATCGCCAGCGGCAACGCTCGCGTCCCCGCCGTCGATGTTCGTTCTGGTTGGGAGTACGTGCGTGATCCCCTGCCATCGCGCCGCGAACACCCGGCGTTCGAGCGAATACGCAGGAGCCTTCATGCCGAAGACTCTAAGTGGCAGTTCCGGCCAGAAAGCCTCGATCAACTCCCGCGGGCAATTCAGCGCGTGCAGCTCTCGAACGAGTTGCTGCCAGAGTACGGTGAGCGCTTCAATCCGCTCCTTCGCTCAATCGTGCGACGAACACGCGGGTATCTCGAGGCGACCGTTAATCCGGCCACCGGAGATTACTATCTCCCGCGCGTCAACGTGCGGTTATTCGGCGAGGAGGACGACGGCGCGCTCGTGTTGAGCGGATACTTGCGCGATGCATATGAGGAGGCCGAGGCGTTTTCCCACCTGCTGCAGCAACGCGTGCGCGGTGCCGGATTCTTCAAGACGCTGCTCTTGCGACGTCTCGGCAGCTCGATGGAGGCCGGACGGCGCACGATTACAAAGCTTCTCAATGAGGTGCCGGACGTTCCGGAGGATGAGGAAGAGGACGACGAGGACGAGGAAGAGGACGAGCTTCCGGGGCTCATTGGACGACCGCCGGTTGGCGCAAGCGATATGAAGCGGTTCACTGCGGCCGAGGTTGCGTCGCTTCGGCGATGTCTGGCGCTGCTCAGGCAGGGAGGCAATAACGACCCGAAGCTCGAGGCCGTGCTTGGATACCTACTCGGGACGCACCCAGCAGTTACGCGTCGCTGGCTGGATCATGGTTGCATCCTCTTCTCGCAATACTATGACACAGTGCGGTGGATGGGCGACGAATTGGCGCGACGTGCGGACTTTTTGGGCATGGACATCGGGCTTTATGCCGGCAGCAACCGTTCGGGCTTCTGGCGCGCGGGCCAATTTCAGCGGTGCGACCGAAACGTCCTAAAGCAACGGGTGCGCGATGGCACTCTGACGCTCCTGCTCGGCACCGACGCTGCGGCGGAAGGGCTCAATCTCCAGCGTTTGGGAACGCTCATCAACATCGACCTACCCTGGAACCCGACGAGGCTCGAACAACGCAAAGGCCGAATACAGCGCATTGGCCAGACTCGGTCCGAGATATGGATTGCCAACATGCGCTACCGGGGATCGGTCGAGGACCGCGTGCACCAGGTTCTTGCAGGTCGACTTTCCGCCATCCATGACTTGTTTGGGCAGATTCCGGATACGCTCAAGGATGTATGGGTCGAGATCGCTCTGAATGACGAACGGGCAGCACGGCAACTGATCGACCGCGCGGCTTCGACGCGAAATCCATTTGACGTGAAGTACAGCGCGGTGGAAGACTCCGACTGGGAATCGTGCGCGTCGGTGCTAAACGCCGTCAGTGTTCGGGAAATGTTGTCCGTGGGTTGGGGCGAGCACGTACCACGCAGCTCGGTCTGACGTCGCGCCCGTCCGCGGGACCGCCCGCGCGGTTTAACCAGGTGGGACGATGCGTCTCAGCTCATCAAAGTTGTCGGGAGTACGACGCGCGATTTCCGACCATGCATCGTGAAAAGCGGGGCGACGCAAATGCTGACGAATACCGGTCTTCCACTCGATCCAGGTCTCGTCCCGAATTCTGCCCTTTTCGTGAAAAAAGCCTGCTCGTTCGAAAGATCGAAGTAGTGGTAGAACGCGCCGAGGATGCGCTTGCAGTTCTTCGGGGGCGAGTGGTTCGCCTAGTAACGCTTGAACCGGTAACCGCCGAATGAGCTCCCGGTACTGACCATTCAACTGATCTTCAAATTGCGTTGTGGCAACGCGCTGGCTTAAGCGGAGCTGATGACCAGCAATAATGACGCCGATCGCCGTTGCAATTGAAGCAACCGCGCCGACGTACGTTACAATCTCGGTGAGCATTCCTGAGTGCGATCGTGAGAGTGGCGGGCCAACTCAGTTGACTTTCTGGGCGACCGGGGGCGGTCGGGCATCGGAACTATCGCGTCGAGGCATGCCAGAACTATCACTGCTCCTGTTCGCCGGTTGGCGCGGCATTTTAGCTGAAATCAACAGCATCGTCGTTCCGTATGACTCGGTACCCCGCGCGCTCGAGCTCCGCGACAACCGCGTCAATCTTTGAAGCTTCGATCTCTAGGAAGTTCCCATTAAGCGCGGAGGACCGCACGGTGCCCAGCTCGCGAACGCGAATCGGCAGCCAATCCAGCATTAGCTGTTGCGGCCACGGGGGCCAATCCCCGTCTCCCACACCGGGTAGCGAGTACCAATCAAACGGCTCGTCATCGTCCGGGATGAAGGAATCGCTGCCGTCATCAAGCCGTTCGTGGATTTCCCTGATTGATGCTGGCGGCGCGAGGCGGCGAAACTCGCCCCAGGTCCGAGCACTCGACGCGCGGTGCAGCCGGATTTGCTCGTACGCAAAATCCTCTGGCATGCAAACAACGGTGTCTCCGGCGTCGACACCAACGATTATTGTCTCCTTAGGACGCATGTTCGTTTCTTGCACAAACTCATTCGCCATCTCGAAGCAAAGCCTCGAGCTTCAACCTTACGCCCTGATCCTGAGGCTTGACCCACCGCGATCGTCCAATGGCGTCCAGCTGGGATTCTACGTCGAGCCACCTGCGCACCTCGTCGATGCGCAGCTGATCCGGAAGCCGGTTATTTGTATGCGGCCTGCCCAGAACGTTCTCGAGCCGGCGAAGGTTTGAGGCAATCCCCATTTCCAGCGTCGCAGGACCGGCATCGACCAACCAAGTCGGTTTTTCTGGGTCAAGCGAGGAAAGATGCAGCGCATATTGGTTCACCTCGACTACTTCTTCTAGCCCTGCCCGACGGATCAGTAGGTCCAGACAGGCCTTCCGTGTCGCGCCGCCGAAATGAAAGGCGGCGTAGCCCCGGTTCGTGCGAATGACTGGCCATTCGTCTTCCTCAAACCCCAAATACCGTTGCACCGACTGCGGTTGGCTCGCGCCAGTGAGCCAAGCGCTTGAAGCGTACGACCACTTGGCGGCGGTGCCACGCCCTGTTTCGCTTCGCCGGACTTCGATCTCATGCTTGTTCACGCCGGTGACGTGTAGCCTATTGCCGGCGATCGCCATCTTCTGGCCGCCCTTGTAGCGAACGCCCACCGCTATCGGATCGCCGCTTGCAAAATCTGTAACGGTGTGGCCTCCGTTACCGGTAATGTTGCTGTGAATGTCGCCGCCCGTCTTGTCCAGCCACTCGTCACCGAGCCGAACTCCACCACGGTCTTCGACGAGCTCGGAACTCATCAGCATATGACTGATGAGCGAGCTCGCGCTCTCCGTTGGCAGAATCGCTCGCGCGAACTCGTCGAGCCTCTCCCGGCTTCGGTGGCGGTTTGGGCCCTGAAAGATGTAGGATGCGATCTGCTGTCGGACTACCGAATAGTGAGGGCCGCCTTCTGCCGGGCCGAGATAGGATGCACGTGCCGCTTCGAGCATTGCCAATTGAATTACCGCGTCGCCCTTGCTCTCCGCACAGAGCATAACCCGCGTCTTGTCCGTCCGCCGATTGCCGCGGCCAATGCGCTGGAGAAATGACGAAATGTCCGGCGGCGGCCCATCGAGTACGACGAGATCGATGTCCCCAATATCGACGCCGATCTCCAGTGTAGAAGTCGCGAAGAGGACGATCTTTCGTTCGTTCTTCACCGAGCGTTCCGCAAGTTCGCGCTCAGGTTGTGCGAGGCTCCCATGATGGCCCCTTACAACGAATCCCAACGCTTCGAGGGTCGGAGCCATTTCCGCTGCCAACACGTCCACCCGCTTTCTAGCGTTGCAAAAGACGAGGATTTTTTCGTTAGCTGTCGAGTTTCTCGCGTAATTGGGCAATGCGTCATCCAACGGAAGAAGCTCACCATCGGCGCTTACCAACTCGATTTCGCGACCGCCACTCAGCTGGCACGCTACAGCTGCCGTTGGGAAGTAGGCGCGAAGCACCGCTTCCTTGTCGGGGACCGTGGCACTGAGCCCGACGATCTGAAGGCTAGAATCTCGAGACCATCCTTCAGCGCACGCATGGTCGCGGAGTCGTTGAAGGCGCAGCAGGAGCCACCGCAGCTGTTCCCCTCGATCGGTGCCGTACATTAGGTGCACCTCATCGAGCACAACCGCGCTTACGGGCGCTAGCACGTGCCCTTCAGCCGTGCGTCCGCGGCAAAGCAGGCTGTCGAAAGACTCCGGGGTTGTGAGAAGCACATGCGGCTGCGGATCGAGCGGGTCGTGATAGTCCCCTGTTCGTCGAGCGATTCTGAGACCGAGCGTAGTAACAGGTTCACGCAGTCGCTCGTACAGGTCGTTCACGAGCGCGCGAGTCGGCGAGATATAGAGGACTGTCCACGGCTTCACGTTGCCGATAGATCTTTCCATCAGCGGTGCGCAGGCCGCCTCAGTTTTGCCGGCTGCGGTTGGCGCGCAAACCAGGATACTTGTCCCGTCGAGGATCGGCTCTACAACTGCGCGCTGAACATCCGTGAGCCGTCCGAAGCGGGCAAAGAAGGCCGGCCACGCCCGCGAGAGCCGCAAGGCGATCTGACGATCGGATTCCCATTCGGGGCCAAGAACAAGCCCTTCAACGTCTGCAGTCATTTCGCGCCTGGGCCGTCGATGCTATCCACCACCGCCACGTAATGCTTAATGAACGCTCTAACCACGCCGCTTCCATCCAAATCATCGGGGTCAAGAGCTTCATACGTTCGGTCAACCAACCTGCGATCGAACGAGGTCTCGGTCTCATAGGCCTGGCGGTACAGTCGGTGGATGCCCTTGGCGAGCTCCAACATCGAGTCTCGAGACCAGCCCTTCAGATAGTAGCAGTCGCCGCCTGTAACTCGAACAAGATTGTCTACGACGGGATCGCCACGCTCACCCTCTTGGCCAACGGTTGCGATGAAAATCGACAAGGGTGCAGCCTCGCCACCGAGTTGGTCCTCCATTGTCTCCAGCAACGAGGTCAGCCGCACCCATTTTGTGTCCGACAAATTATGCTCGACTTCGAACTCGTCGATCGTCACGACCAGGCCCTTGTGTCCGGCGCGCCGAGCCAATGATGCGTATCCCAGCAAACACTTCACAAAATCTCGCGGGCGCTCGGACAAACTCGATCCGATCAATCGCTTGAAGGTGAACGGGTCGCTGCGCCAATTGCCGCCATGCCGCTGTACATCCTCGTAAACTCTCCGCTGAAGCTCATTGGCCGTGAGCGCATCGCTGCATCCCACGAAGCCTTCGATGTCGTCAACGTGAGGATCCAGGCAGTCGAGCCGCTTGAGCGTCCCGATCGCATCAAGATTAGCCAAAACGCGCTCGTACTCGGCAAGCGCCGTCGATGTCTGCGCTTTGCCATTCGCGATGGCAGCCAGGTTTAGGTCCAGCAAGGGTGTTGCCGACTCGCGCTCGGCCACTGAGCACGTCGGCCATAGTTGTCGAAGTACGCCTTCCGGATCCGAAAGGCTCACGTCACTCCCACTGACTTCCACGTGCGCCGTCACATAGCCGCATTCAGCTGCGATCACGCGAATGGCCGCCATTGTATGGCTCTTGCCACTTCCGAACGGACCACAAACGGCGGACACGTGAGAGAATCCATCGCGCTCGTGCGGAAGGTGTTCGACAACCCACCCTTGGAGCTCGTCGAAATCGACAGTGAGATCCCGAATGCTTCCGAAGGGGACGATGCCGAATCTCAGAGCCTCAATCGACCGCCTCGCACGCACCTGATCCTCGGCCATCGGCCGGCGCTTCTGGATTCGTGTTGGTTCGGAGCTCTCTTGTGCGGGCGGTTCGTCGACAACCACCGGGCTCTCTGGGCGGAGCGCACTAAATGCAAGACTGACAGGTAAGCCCGGCATTTTGTCCAACGCGACGACAGCCGAGGAGTTCGATATCTTCACGACCATTCCGGGCCCGAGTCGCGACGAAATGACGCGCATTCCGGGCGACGGTTTGAAAGCCATTATACCTCGGCCTCGCGATGCCGACCGGAGTCGATCGATGCGCTGGGCGACCCGGAACGGTATTCGGTCACCAGAAGAGTACAGGTCCGCCTCACCATATCGCGGCGCGAGCTACTCGACTGCTCTTGCCGCTCGACTTCTTCGGCAATCGGCCTGACAGCACCTAGCGCCTCCGCACTTCGAGTCCGATCTGCGTCGGCGACCTTCTCGAAGAAGAGTTCCACGAGACGCGCGCCAATTCTGGTTAGTTCGTCTACGGGATCCGGCCGGCGCGTAAGGTCGATCCGGGGCGCCAGCACATTCCCATCGAAGAACCCGCGGTTTTCGCCGGGATCGGCTAAGCGCTGGGCGAGCATCGGCATTTCGGCGTTGATCTTCGTCATGATATCTGGGGTAATCGCGTAAACGATCAGCGCGGATCCCCCCTTCAGGTCAATTATCGAGTTGATCTCGGCCAGTAACTGCGAGAAGATCTTCGTCTTCTTCTTTTTCTCGACGTCAATCCCCTGCTCTGCTTCGTCAAATCCGACGATGGTCCCGGCAAAGCCGGCATAACGAATGAACTTGTAAAGGCAAAGCCGCGCGTGATGTGCGTGAATGCGCAACTCGCTTGTTGACACTGGGCTTTCACCAAGGCTCCGTGACAACGGCCGGTCGGTGACCTCGCCCGAAAGCCACCTCATCGCGGCCTGGAATCCCTCGACTTCCCCAGTGAGATGGTCCTGAATACCGCGTTTCAACACCCTGGTGAAGGAAGACAGCGGCAAATCCTGGTCGTCCAGCGCGGCAATCCACCCGTCGAGAATCCCGTCAGCCGGTAAGCCCGCCGCCTCAGCCTTCTCGGTAATTCGCCGAAGCGCCTCGAGCAGAAGCGACTGGAGCCCGTGGTTCTCAGTGCCCGGGGCGCGAACTTGGCGCGCAATCTCCTGGTACACGACCAGGCCCTGACTATAGTCGAGATTCTTGTTCAGCTTGATCTCGGCCGTAACGCAGTTGCGGTTCCGGCCTGTTTCCATGAGTTGGCGGAGGAAATGGGTTTTGCCGGAGCCGAACGGTCCTATCACGAACTTTTCCGCGGAGCCACCGCGCGCAAATCGCTCAACCAGGTATTTCGACTCGAGCTGCTGAAACTCGGAGTCGTAACCGACCCCGAAGAGGCTGCACCCGTCCTCGGGAGCATTCCCGTGCTCCGCCAGCGACTCGAATAGGTCGACGAAATCAAGGCTCATCGCAGAACACTCATGACAAATGGTCTAACGCCATCGAGGCGATCTTTTTGACTACGTACCGCTTGTACTCGGAGCCAGCGTGCCGCGAAATGGTCATCATCCCCGCCTCTACGAATTCGCGGCGCGCACCGTTCGCGTGTACTCCGCAACCTTGCAGAACAGACTCGTGGCGAGCGGCTAACGCCTTGACGAAATCCTTCGGTTCAGGCGCGGAGTTCACCGCATCGAGTGCCAGGACGGGCCAGCGCCATGCGACAGGAGTACCTGTTGGCGCTCGACGCAAGCGCTGACCCAAGGCGGCGTAGGCGAACCCGCAATTGTCTACAAAGTCTTGAAGGACGGCGAACACTATGACGGCGCTAACGAGCGAGCCGTTAGCCGATGCGTCAATCAATCGACGGAGCAGATTGGCGCCGACCACGACCTTTCTTGGCGGATTTGCTCTGTTGAACGCGAAAGTCTTCTCTGTTTCGTC
>Ga0070683_100001906_pt1 | contig 16312 bp, 16 predicted proteins | sample KBSC713LmetaG_FD_64662 | JGI IMG/M metagenome (GOLD analysis project Ga0070683, IMG submission 64662) | Corn rhizosphere microbial communities from Kellogg Biological Station, Michigan, USA - KBS C7.1-3L metaG | ecosystem: Host-associated > Plants > Roots > Rhizosphere ...
CGGCCAGCGCGGTCGCGCGCGTGCCGGGGTCCGGCTCGGGCGGCGCGCGCGCGGGTGGCTCGCCGGGGAATCGCCGCGGCGCCAGCACGCCAGGCTTCGGTCATCGCGGCGGTGGAGGCGGCGGCAATCAGCCGGGCGGTGCGCCGCCCCCGGGCAACCAGAATCCCGGCGGTGCCTCGGGCGGCGGCTCCGGTGGCGGCTCTGGCTCGGCCGGCAGCGGGTCGAGCTCGGGCGGCGGCTCAGGGTCTGGGTCGGGCTCCGGCGGCGGCGGGTCGGGCTCGGGGTCCGGCGGTGGCTCCGGCCTCGGTCAAACGATCTCTGACACCGGCCAGGCTGTGGGCAACACGGTCGAGAACACCACGCAGACCGTCGGCAACACCGTGAACAACACCACCCAGACCGTCGGGAATACGATCGGCGGGCCGCTGGGCGACACGGTCAGCGGCACCGGCCAGACCCTGGGTAACACCGTGACGAACACAGGCCAGGCACTGGGCAACACGGTCAGCGGCCTCACGGGCATCCTCGGCGGCGGGGGCTCAGGCGGGGGCGGCTAGCGCCGTATCGTTCGCGGCGTGGACCTCCACTCGCCGCGTGCCCGCCGGGTCCTCGAGCGGGTGAGGGAAGTGCCGGAGGGGTTCGTGCGCAGTTACGGCGACCTCGAGCCCGGGGCGCCGCGCTTTGCCGGCAGCGTGCTGGCCGCGAGTCACGACCCCACGCTTCCATGGCACCGCATCGTTCGAGCCGACGGCTCCCTCACGCAGGGCGAGCGTCAGCGCCGGCTGCTCGTGGCCGAGGGCGTGCCGTTCCGCGGCGAGCGCGTGGACATGCGCGTCGTGCGCCTGCCGGTCTAGTTCTGGTCGGCCAGGGAGTTGAGGATCGCGTGGCCGCCCGCCGCCACGATCGAGCCCATCAGCGTGCCGAGCAGCATGTCGCGCAGCTCGCGGCGTGAGAAGTCTCTCTCGTGCACCCAGTCGAGGCACACGCCGTCCATGAACCACAGCCACGCGCGCACGGCCGCTCGGACGGTGGGGGGTGGGGTCTGGCCGTCAGGGACGATGCCGGCCAGGATGCGCTGGGCGGTGAGCTCGCGCACGTTGTCGATCAGCTCACGCACCTCGGCGACGGTGGTGGCGCTCTCGATGAGCTTCTCGTACGAAGCCGAGTTCTCCTCGATCAGCTCGAGGTAGCCGTCGAGGCTGCCGGTGATCTGCTCGAGCGGGGGCTTGGACGGGTCGGGCTCGGTGCGGGCGCGAAGCTCCTCGGCGGCGCGCTCGAGGGTGGCCACGAAGAAGTCCCGCTTGCTGGGGAAGTAGTGGTACAGCAGCGCCTTTGAGATCCCCGCCTCCCGGGCGATCTGCGCCATCGACAGCTCGCCGTAGGAGTGCTTGGTGAAGAGCTCGGTGCCCAACTCGATCAGCCGCCGCCGTCGCTCGTCCACGTCAAGGCGGGTGTACGCGGGTCCGGGCATCCCCTGGATTCTAGCTGCTTGTTGACCAGCGGTCGATAGCCGGGTTACGGTTCTTGTCAACCAGCGGCCAACAAGCACCTTTTGGGAGGGTCGAGCTCGGCATGTATGGCTCGGGCGCGCTGCTCGTGCTCTACGCCGCCTCGGTGGCGGTGGTGAGCGCCTTCCAGCCGGGCACGACCGGCGCCGATCTGTCGATCTTCGACCTCGGCGTGAGGCAGCAGGGTCAGGTCGTGCTCAGCGCGATGTGGAGCGTTGTGGGCGTGGGCGCGCTGATCGTCGGGCTGCGGCGCGACCTCCGCGGCGTGCGCATCGCGGCGCTCGGGGTCCTGCTCGTGGCGGTGGGCAAGGTCTTCCTGTTCGACCTCGCCACGCTCACCTCGGTCTACCGCGTGGCGTCGTTCGTCGGGCTCGGCCTGCTGCTGCTGCTGCTGATGGCGGCGTTCGCCTGGCAGCGCATGCGGCCGCGCCCGCTGCCCGACCTTCGCAAGACGCCGCGGGCGGTTCGCTAGGAAGCGCTCTCGGCGAACTGCCGGAGCGTCTCACGGGCTCCGCCGGTCACGGGATTGCCATGCGCCATGAGCAGCGACTCGAACTCGAGCTCATCGGCCAGGCGCCTGTAGGCCGCGCGGAGCCCGTCCTTTACGGCCTCGGCGTCGTCGCCCAGCAGGTTGTCGGGGACGAAGGAGAGGCCGGGCTGACCGGGCCACTCCACGACCCCGTCGGCCACGCTGATCGCGCCGCCGCCGGCCTCGATGTAGAGGGCTGACTCCTCGGGACAGATTGCGTCCACCTCGTGGGCGGTTATTCCGGGCGCCACTTCGTCCCCGAACCGGAACCCCTGCACCGCGGGCCCGCCCTCGAACTCGTGGAGGCCCGACTTGTGGCAGCGCACCCGGCAGCCGAAGCGGTCGACGAAGCGCCCGGAATGCCGGTAGTGGTGGCGGTTGGTGAGGAGGATGCGCTCGGGCGGCGTGCGCTCTGCGAACCAGTCAAGGCCCTCGTCGGGCTCCATCGGGTCGATCAGCGCAGCTGAGCCGGGCACGTAGTAGGAGTGCACCGGCTGACGGATGGTCTCGCGAAAGGCCGTCCAATGAAAGATTCCGGGCGCGATCTCATCCATGCTGCCGCAGGGTAACGCGCGCGCTCGGGCGCGGTGTGTCAGGTTGTGCGGGATGGCGGGGAGCCAACTGAAGTCACGGCGCGTGCCGGCGCGAGCGCTCGTGGTGCTGTTCGCACTGGTGGCGATCGGCGTGGGGCTGACGCTCGCGCTCTCGAGCGGCGGCAGCCGCAAGCTCGTGCCGGGTGGGGGCAACGGCTCGGGCACCTTCGATCCGCTGGCGTACACCGACGCCCGCGCCGGGCAGCTCCAACGCGGGGCGGCGGCCGGTGAGGCACACGTCGTCTACGCCAAGAGCCCCGGCGGCGTCATCGCAACGGCGCGCCGCGTGGCGCACTTCCGGCCGATCATCAACCGCCTGGCGCGACCGGCGGGCTTCGACCCGAACGTGATCGAGGGCATGGTGTTCCTCGAGTCGGCCGGCCGTCCCGACGTGATCGCGGGCAACGACCCGGCGGACGCCTCCGGCCTCACGCAGATCCTGGCCGAGACCGGCAAGAACCTGCTCGGCATGCACGTGAACCTGGCGGCATCGCGCAGGCTGACGAAGAAGATCGGGCGGGCGAAGACGGCCGCTCGCGTGCGCAAGCTCAAGGCGGTCCGGCGGCGCGTGGACGCGCGCTTCGACCCGCGCAAGGCGCTCGCCGCCACGGTGCGCTATCTCACGATCGCCCGCCAGGCGCTGGGGCGCGACGACCTGGCGGTGACCTCGTACCACATGGGCATCGGCAACCTCCAGGGCGTCCTGCGCGCCTACGGCGTGAAGCGGACGAGCTACGTGCGCCTCTACTTCGACTCCACGCCGCTGCGGCACCGCGCCGCCTACGGGCAGCTCTCGCGCCTCGGCGACGACTCGATGAACTACTACTGGAAGGTGCTGGCCGCCGAGGACATCATGCGGCTGTACCGCACGGACCGGTCCCGGCTCGAGCGCGTGTCAGCGCTCCAGAACGCGCGCGCATCGGCCGAGGAGGTGCTCCATCCGGAGGGATCCACAGCCAGGTACGCCGACCCTGCTCACATAGCCCGTGCGGTGGCGTCGCGCCAGCTGGTCGCTCTGCCGAACGACCCCGAGCGCTACGGCTTTCGCCCGGACCCGGCGCTCGGCGAGTTCGCCGCGCGGCTCCACCGCCGCCGGGCGCTCTACCGGCACCTGCGCCCGGAGGCGCTCGGCCTGCTCGTGTACATGGCCGCGGGCACCCGCGAGATCGGCGGCAAGGCCACGCCGTTGTCGGTCACGAGCGCGGTGCGGGACGAGCGCTACCAGCACCTGGTCGCGGCAGCCAACATCGAGGCAACGCACGGCTACTCGCTCCACACCACGGGCTTCACGTTCGACATCCGGCGGGCCTACTCCAGCCACCGGGAGGCACTCGCCTTCCAGTTCATGCTCGACCGCCTTCAGGCGCTGAACCTGATCGCCTGGGTGCGGGAGCCGTCGGCGATCCATGTGACCGTGTCGAGCGCCGCCCGGGTGCTCGAGCCGCTCATTCAGTCCGCGGGCTAGCGGTCGATCACCCGGGCAGCCGCGGACAGCGGCGGATTTGTCGGGTACCTTGGTCTGCGGACTCTGTTTCTCCGTGAGGATCTGATCGAAGCCATGGCCATACGCGGGCGCGCCCGGGAGGCGTCGCTGCTCGGGGTGTTCGCCGCCGTGCTCGCTGCGGCGCTGTTCGCGCTCTGCGCGCCGGCTTCGGCCGCCACGTTCAAGCCCTGCTCCGGCAGGCCGGACGTCCAGTGTGGCCGCGTGATCGTTCCGTTCGACCAGACGGGCGTGGTGCGCGGGAGCCTGGCGCTGCACGTCGAGCGCATGCACACGCACGGGTCGGCCAAGGGCGCGCTGATCGCGCTCGCCGGCGGCCCCGGCCAGGCAGCCACGCCGTTCCTCTCCGACTTCCGCGTGACGCTCGACCCGGCGCTCCACGGCCGCGACCTGGTGGTGTTTGACCAGCGCGGCACCGGCCGCTCCGGCGAGCTGTTCTGCGCCAGCCTCGGCGACCACAAGCTTCCCGACCTTGGCGTGGGGCGCTGCGCAGCGCGGCTGGGTGCGATCCGGGGCTTCTACTCCACCTCAGAGTCGGTGTCCGACATCGAGGCCGTGCGGCGCGCCATCGGCGTGGACAAGATCGATCTCTACGGGGTGTCCTACGGCACCAAGGTGGCGCTCGACTACGCGATCCGCTACCCGGAGCATGTCGACCGCCTGGTGCTCGACTCGGTGGTCTTGCCCGGCGAGCTCGACCCCTGGGAGCTGAGCAGCTTCGCCGCGGTGCCGCGGATCCTTGGCCAGGTATGCGCGAAGCAGGCTTGCCGCGGGATCACGACCGATCCGTCAGGCGACCTCGCCAAGTTGGTCGGCGCGCTGTCGGGCCGCCAGCTGCGCGGCTTCGTGGTGAACGGTCATGGGCAGCGGCGGCGCGCGAGCATCCGCCGCACGCCAATCCTCAACGTGCTCTTCGAGGGCGACTTCGATCCCGTTCTGCGCGCTGACTTCCCGGCGGCCGTCAAGGCCGCACTGACCGGCGACGCCGCGCCGATGCTGCGGATGATGGCCGCGGTGAAGGGCTCGGAGTCGTTCAGCGGGCCTGACAGCAACGCGCTGTTCACGGCCACTTCCTGTGAGGACTCGTCGATCCCGTGGAACAGCGCGGCGTCGCCCGCTCAGCGCCTCGTGCAGGCGCGCGGCGCGTTCGACCAGATCTCCTCGGCGAGCTACTCGCCGTTCGATCCCGCGACGGTGTTCAAGTTCAGCCTTGCGCCCTTCTGCGCGAGCTGGCCCGAGGCCGGACCCAATCCGCCGGTGGAGGAGAACCCGCTGCCGAGCGTGCCCACGCTGCTACTCAGCGGCAACGACGATCTGCGCACACCCGCGGAGGACGCCACCAGGCTGGCGTCAGAGTTGCCGAAGGCCACGCTCGTTCATGTGCCGGACACCGGGCACTCGGTGCTGGGGAGCGACATCTTCGGCTGCGCCACGCGGGCGCTGCGGAGCTTCTTCCGTGGCCAGCCGCAGCGCGCTTGCCGTGAGCGCGGCGAACTGCTCCCGCCGAGCCCGGTGCCGCCGACGTCGCTGCGCCAGCTGCCGCGGCTGAGCGGCCTTCCGGCCCGCACGGGCCGTACGCTGCTGGCTGCGCGGCTGACCCTCGGGGACGTGTACGAGCACGCGGTCGATGCGTTGCTCTTCTCTTCCGACGGCTTCAACATCGCGCCGATCGGCGGATTGCGCGCCGGCTTCTTCAAGGTCACCTCGAACGCTCTGCGCCTCCACGGCTACTCGTGGGTTCCGGGCGTGACGCTCACCGGCAAGCTGCCGTTGCGCGGCCCGGCCACACTGCGCGTGGGCGGGAGCGCCGCGGCGCGCGGCGTGATCCGCATCACCGCTCGCGGCAGCGTGCGCGGCACGCTCGGCGGGCACAAGATCTCGGGCCGTTTCACGAGCGCGGCCAAGGTGGCGGCTGCCTCGGCCCTGGCGCCGGCCTGGCAGGAGAGCCTGCGCCGCTTCGAGCCGTTCGCCGGAGAGCTTCTGCCGACGAGCTAGCGGTCCTTCCAGGCCTGGACCAGCTCGATCCGGTGCATGATCGTCGGGTGGTCGCCGATCAGCGCCTGCCACCAGCCCGGCGGGCTCGGGTCGGCCAGGCTCGTCCGGGAGAGACGCTGGAAGAGCGCGGTGGCGGCGGCCGGGTCGCGCGTGGCGCCCAGCGCCGTCCAGTCCGCCTCCTGCTCCATCCGGCTCGAGACCGAGTTCTGCAGCGGTGAGACGGCCAGCTCGAGCACCACGAACACGAGCAGCGCGAGCGGCACCGCGCGCGGGGAGTAGAGCCCGCCGCGGCGGCGGGTGACGAGCGCGATCGCGAACGCGATCGGCAGGAGGAAGACCGCCTCCCAGCCGAGCCCCTTCCAGATGTGCTGGTGCTTGAGGTGCCCCAGCTCGTGCCCGATCACCACGCGCACCTCGCGGCGGGGGAAGCCGAGCAGCGTGTCCCAGAGGATCACGCGTCGGCTGGGGCCGAGGCCCACGGATTCGGCGTTGGGCGCGGTGGTGAACTCGTGCACGTCCTGCACCCTCATCGAGACGCGCGGCAGCCCCTCGACCTGCTCGAGCTGCCGGGCGTCGGCCTGCAGCTCGGGATCGCGCAGAGGGTGCGTTGCCGGGATGAGAAACGGGGTGATGAACGCGACCAGCACGCCGACGCCCACGATCGCCGGCACGCCGGGGATCCACCAGCGGTTGCGAAGCCAGCCGGCGAAGCCCATCACGATCGCGATCACGAGACAGATCGAGAGGAAGGCGCCGCCGAGGCCGAAGAAGCTGTCGATCACCGAGCTCACGTAGCTCTGGTGCGAGATCCCGTGGCGGCGCTCCCACCACAGCTCGGCCACGCCGAAGGGAAGCTGCGCCAGCCAGACGATCGCGAGACCGAGCATGCCGAGCAGGAGCCCGGTGCCCACGCGGCCCGCGGCGGACTCGCGCGTGAGCCGCTCGCCCCGCAGCGCGTAGCCCACGAGCGCGACGATCAGGGCGAGTTGGGAGAGCAGGAAATCGATCCGCACGAAGCGCTCGAAGCTGCGCGCGCGGTGGAGCACGGCGGGCGTGAAGTAGTCGCCGGCGCTGAGATGGGGCAGGCGCAGCCCCGATGGGACCGACGTGTGCAGCAGCTGCGTGATCGCGAAGATCCAGGCGGCCGCGAGCAAGGCGAGGCCGGCGACCGACGCGGCCCGTCTGGCGCTCACGGAATGGGCGTCGAGGAGGCTGGCGGAGCCGGGCTGGCGAACGGGTAGCGGTCGGTGAGGAGCAGCACGTATCCGTAGACCTGAGCGCCGTAGCGCAGGGCGAGCACCTGCGCCTGGCGAAGGTTGCGCGGCATGCGGCCCGTGATGAGCGCCGCGAACCAGCCGAGGAACGCCGCGATGAACATCGCTCCGCCGAGTCCGCCGCTGACCGCCAGGGCCGGAATCGCGAGGATGATGCGGAACCCGGTCTTCCAGCGGTTCTGCAGGGCGCGCTCATCGATCTCCACGTCGATGGGATAGCTCCCCGGCAGGCCGGTGAAGCCTGGGAACGGATTGGCGGCCAGAACGACGAACGCGCTGACGTGCGTGTAGTAGCGCACGAACCGCGAGACGAAGTTGTGAACCCACTGCGGCACCTGACCCGTGAACAGGGCCGCGAACCAGCCGACGATCACGCAGAGATCCACGGCGATCGACCAGAGCAGCAGCCACACGAAGTGCGGGATGGCGAGCAGCAGCCGGAAGAAGACGGTGAGCCGCGACCGCCGCATGTCGTCCTCGGCCGTCGTGAGGCGGACGGGGTGGTGCGGCGCCGCCGCCGGCGTGGGCTCGACGAACGGATCGGCGTCCGGGTAGCGGTCCGTGATCAGCAGCGCGTAGGCGCCGGTCTGGGCGCCGTAGCGGAGCGCATACAGGTTGAGGTCGCGTAGGCCCTCCGGCATCCGGCCGGTGAAGAGGCACGCCCACCACGCGAGGAATGCATTGGTCCAGAGCACGCCGCCCGAGTACGAGTAGCCGCTGCGGGCGCCGCCCAGCAGCGCGCCGTCGACCATGAACGCCGGGATGGCGAGGATCGCGCGGAAGCCTGTCTTCCAGCGGTTCTGCTCCTGCGGCTCCGCGGGGAGGTGCACGTCGACCGGGTAGGAGCCCGGCCGGCCCACGAAGTCCGGGAACGGGTTCGTGGTGAGCGACAGGTACGCCGTGAGATGCGCGGAGTACCGGATGAACGCCGTCAGGAAGTTGTGGCAGAAGAGCGGCGGCCGGCCGGTGAACAGCGTGGCGAACCAGTTGAAGATCGCCACGAAGAGCACGCCGACGCTCCAGAAGCTGAACCAGATGATGTGCGGCAGCCCGAGCAGCAGCCGGAAGAACACAGTCAGTCTCGAACGTTCGAGACCTGCTTCGTTAGTGAGCAGTACCGGATGGTCGTACACGGGGGACCTCGCTTCAAGCGCCGATCGAGAACATCGCGTCGAGGTCGTGTTGCGAGAACACCTCGAACGCCACCATCGTGTACGTCTTTTCGATTCCTGGCAAGCGGGCGAGCTTGCTGGTGATCACGTCGGCGAGCTTGTCCTGCTGATCCACGCGGATCACCGCGACGAAATCCCACTCGCCGGTGACCGACCACGCCTCCGCCACGCCCTCCACCTCGGCGAGGCGGCTGCCGAGCACCTTGAGCGCGTCCCGCTCTGCGCTTATGAGCACCACGGCGTGCGTCACGGCGCGAATGCTACGGAGCGAGGCGGCTGATCGCCCACCCCTCGCCGTCTGGCGTGTAGAGAAGGCGGTCGTGCAGGCGGTCGTCGCGGTGCTGCCAGAACTCGTAGCGCTCGGGTCGCACGCGGATTCCGCCCCAGTGCTCGGGCAGCGGCAGCTCACCCGCGGCGTTCAGATCGGCCAGCTCGGCAACGAGCCGCTCGAGCTCGGCGCGGCTCTCCACTGGGCGGCTCTGCGGCGAGGCGAGCGCGCTCAGCTGGCTGCCGCGCGGCCGCATGCGGATGTACTTGGCCGACTCCTCTTCGCCGGCGCGCTCGGCGGGGCCCTCGATGCGCACCTGCCGGCCCAGGGCGTCCCAGTGGAACAGCAGCGCCGCGTGGGGATTGGCCAGCAGCTCCTGGCCCTTGCGGCTCTCGTAGTTGGTGAAGAAGACGAAGCCGCGCTCGTCGAACTGCTTCATCAGCACCATCCGGACCGATGGCAGGCCGCCCGGCGTGGCCGTGGCCACAGCCACCGCCTCGGGCGCATGGACGCCAGCATCGCCGGCCTCCGTGAACCACGCCTCGAACTGCCGCAGAGGGTCGCGCGCGACGGTGTCTTCGCTGAGCACCCGCCGCAGGCTAGTGGCTGACGCTGGTGACTGTGCGCTGTCCGCTGTGCGCTGTGCGCTCGCCGACGAAGTCGGCGACGCGCTCGCCGATCATGATCGAAGGCGCGTTGGTGTTGCCGGAGGTGACGGCCGGCATGATCGAGGCGTCGGCCACGCGCAGGCCGTCGACGCCGTGGACGCGGAGGCGCTCGTCGACGACGGCGTTCTCGTCCGTGCCCATCTTGCAGGTGCCCACCTGGTGGTGGTAGGTGATCGCGGTGCGGCGCGCGTAGTCGCGCAGCTCGTCCTTGGTCCGCACCTCTGGGCCCGGGTAGAGCTCGGTGGTGCGCCACTCGTCGCTCAGCGCGGGCTGGCGGCCGATCTCGCGGGACAGCTCGACCGCGGCCACGAGGGTGTCGAGATCTGCCTCGGCGCTCAGAATGCGCGGATCGATCACGAGCGGGTCGGCGAGCGTCGGGCCGCTGAGGCGAATCGTGCCGCGGCTCTGCGGGCGAATCATCCCCGCCTGGAAGGTGAACCCGTTCTCGGGGCCTGACATCCAATCCTCGTACATCGGGAATGCGAAGTGGATCGGCTGCATGTCCGGCACGGGCAGGCCGGAGCGGCTGCGCCACCAGAGGTGGGTCTGGGCGGGCGTGGCGCCGGGGCTGGGAGCATCGATCGCGCGCTCGGCGCCGAAGATCACGGGGGAGAGCAGGTGGTCGTGCAGGTTGAGCCCCACGCCCGGCAGGTCCACGAGCGGGGCGACGCCCACGGCCCGCAGGTGCTCCGCCGGCCCGATGCCCGACAGCATCAGAAGCTGCGGCGACTGGATCGTGCCCGCCGCGACGATCACCTCCTGCTCCGCGTGCGCGCGCTGGAGCTGGCCGCCCGCGTCCGCCCACTCGACGCCGCAGCAGCGATCGCCCTCGAGGATCAGCCGTTGCACCTGCGCGCCCGTGACGAGCGTGAAGCCCTCAACGGAGACGACCGGCTCGAGGTAGGCCACACCGGTGCTCTGGCGCCGCCCGTCCTTGATCGTCAGGTGCATCTGCGAGATGCCGTCGAGCTCGCCGCCGTTGTAGTTCTCGTTGAAGGGGATGCCGGCCTGCGCGGCGGCCTCGATGATCGAGCGGTGGATGGGCGTGAGTTCGTAGTCGCTGAGCACGTGGAGCGGGCCGGGATGCTCCATCCGCTCGTACACGGGGCGAACGTCGTCCCAGCGCCAGCCGGGGCAGCCGAGGTAGGCCCAGTGATCGAAGTCGGCCGCGGCGCCGCGCACGTAGATCGCGGCGTTGAGCGAGCTCGAGCCGCCAACCACCTTGCCGCGCGGCCAGTGCAGGCTTCGGCCGCCGGCGTGCTCCTGCGGAGCCGTGAAGAAGGCCCAGTCCTCCGGCGCGTTCCAGAGCTCGTGCGCGCGCCCGACGTCGTGGATCGCGGGGTTGTCCGCCGGGCCGCCGGCCTCGAGCAGCAGCACCGTGGCGCCGCTGTCCACCAGCCTGCGAGCGGCGGCGGCACCGGCGGAGCCGGCGCCCACCACGATCACATCAGCGCTGTGCCCGGGCCTCGGCATGCTCGCTCGTGGAAAACATATGGCATTTAGGGCGCATTAGGATGCCGCGCTGATGCCGCTCGAGCCCGGTCTGACCCGTAGCGACGAGTTCACGGTGGAGGGTCGCCTGGTCACCGACGTGGGCGGCACGCTCCGCCAGCCCGTGCTCTCGACCCCGGGGATGATCTCGATGATGGAGCGGAACGCCTCCATCCTGGCCCGCGAGCACCTGCCGGAGAGCATGGGCACCGTGGGCTTCGAGGTGTGCATCAAGCACGTGGGCGGCGCGCCCGAGGGCGCCAGGTGCACCGTGCACGCGCGACTCACCGACGTGGTCGAGGGCCGCAAGCTGCGCTTCGACGTCGTGGTGAAGGAGGGCGACCGGACGCTCGGGCTGGGAACGCACGAGCGCCGGGTGATCGACCTCGACGCTCACGCCGAGGGGCTCAAACGCTCCGCTGATACGACTTGAACGCGTGCGTGGCGAACCAGAGCGCCACCGCGAGCAACGCGAGCAGGAACCCCGTGCGCGAGGCCACAAATCCCCAATCGGTGTGCTTCAGCGCGGCTGAGCGCCCCGCCTCCACCGCCCAGTTGAGCGGGTTGTAGTTCGCGATCCCGCGGATCCAGCCCGGCACCAGGCTGAGCTGCATGAACGCGCCCGACAGGAACGTGAGCGGCAACAGCAGGAACTGCATCAGCGCGATCAGCGTCTCCTCCTTGCGCACATACAGCGCCACGCCGTAGGACCACGCCGTGGTGGCGGCCGCGAGCAGCACGGCCAGGAAGATCATGATCAGCACGCCGCCCACGCCGTTGCGGTAGTGCGCGCCGGTGATCAGCGCGAGCACGACGATGATCACGGACTGCACGATCACGCCGAGCGAGCCCTGCACGATCCGCCCAGCCACGAGCGCGACGCGGTGGACGGGGGAGATGAGAAAGCGGTCGATCACCCCGCGGTTGAGGTCGTCGATCACCGGCATGCCGCCCCAGCCGGCCCCGAAGAAGGCGGTCATCACGAGCACGCCCGGCGTGAGGAACTCGATGTACGAGCCCCCCTTGAAGCCTGGGATCTCCACCACGCGCTTGAACAGCGCGCCGTAGAGCAGCAGCCAGACGATCGGCTGTATGAGCGTGACCGCGATCCACGCCGGCTGACGCCAGAGCGCGCGCAGGTGGCGGACCGTCATGTACCAGGAGTGTCTGAGCGTGAGTGTCATCGAGTCTTCTCCTCTGCCTCGGCCTCCGCCTTGTCGAATGTGCGGCCGGTGTAGCGCAGATATACGTCGTCGAGCGAGGGACGCGCCACGCGCACGGAGGCCACGTCGATGCCGCGCGACTCGAGTGCCTGCAGCACGACCGGGACGGCGCGCGCGCCGTCGTCGGCTCGGGCATGGAGCGTGCGGCCATCGACGGACACCTCGCGGATGCCGCCGAGCTCGGCGAGCGCACCCGTCACGCCACCATCGCCGTCCGCCTGCGCCAGCTCCACGTGGAGGGCATCGCCGCGCAGGTCGGCCTTGAGGCCTTCGGGCGTGCCCTCGGCCACCACGCGCCCGCGGTCCACAATCGCGAGCTGCGACGCGAGATTGTCCGCCTCCTCGAGGTAGTGGGTGGTGAGCAGGATCGTGAGTCCCTGGTCGTTGGCCAGGCGCGAGATCTCGCTCCACATGTCGGCCCGCACCTCTGGGTCGAGTCCGGTGGTGGGCTCGTCGAGGAAGAGCACGCTGGGCTGGTGGATGAGCGCCATGGCCACGTGCAGTCGCCGCTCCATGCCGCCCGAGTAGCCGCGCGCGATGCGGTCGGCGGCGTCGGCCAGGCCGAAGCGCTCCAGCAGCTCCTCGGCGCGCGCCTCGAGGTCGCGTCCGCGCATGCCGTACACCTGACCCTGGAGGTGAATGTTCTCGCGGCCGGTGGCTTCGCGGTCCACGGTGGTTCCCTGCTGCACGACGCCGATGCTCTGGCGCACGCGCTCGGCCTGGGAGGCGACGTCGAACCCGGCCACCGTCGCGCTGCCCGAGTCCGCGCTCGAGAGGGTGGTGAGGATCTTGACCGTGGTGGACTTGCCCGCGCCGTTGGGCCCGAGCAGGCCGAACACCGTGCCCTCCTGCACGTGGAAGCTGAGGCCGCTCAGGGCCTTCACGTCGCCGGGATATGTCTTGACGAGGTCGTGCGCCTCGATCGCATAGGTCATCTAGGGGCCACTTCTGGGACGGATTCTGGGCAAGCGGCCGCGCTGACAGGGGCGGACCGCGTCCGACATGGTGGACTACCGCGCGACGGATTTCACTGCGGTTAACCGCACAGATGTGTGTCCAAGCCTTACCCGGCGGGCGCGGGCGCGGGGTGCTGCGGAAGCTTTGGCGGGGGCTCCTCCAGGCGGACGTCCTCGCCGGCCCCGCAGATCGCGCCGCCCGGGCAGTTCTCAGCCTTCACCCGGCGCCGGTGGGCGCCCTCGAGCCCAGCGAGCGAGACCAGGCCGCCGGCTATCGCCAGGAGGCCGGCGATCCCGATGCCGAGGCGGAACGCCTCGACCGACGCGTCCTGCAGCGCGCGGTGGACGCGCGCGCGCTCGACCGGCGCGGCGGCGCCAGCGTTCGTCACGAGCGTGCGCTTCTTCATCGCGGTGATGGCGTGCTGGGTCTGTGTGCTCATCGCCGCCACCGGCAGCTTGCTGTCGATCGTGCTCGCAAACTGCGCGGCGCACACGGCACCCACCACCGCCACGGCGAGGAGGCCGGCCACGCGAGCCACGGCGTTGTTCACGCCGGACGCGATCCCCGAGTGGTGCGGGGGCGCACCGGCCAGCACCGTGGCGGTGAGCGGGGCGACGGTCATCGAAAGCCCGAGCCCGAACACGAGCACGCCCGGCAGTACCTGAGTGATGTAGTGAGCGTGCGTGTCGATCAGCAGCAGGAGGAGCAGTCCCGCGCCCGCGACGATCGGCCCGAAGCCCATGAAAGGCCGCGGTCCGATCCGGTCGGCGAGAGCGCCGAAGCGTCGCGATAGCGCGAACGTGAGGATCGTGAGCGGCAGCATCGACAGCCCCGCCTCGAGCGCCGAGTAGCCCGCCGCCTCCTGGAGAAACAGCGCAAGCAGGAAGGTGGCCGCGCTGAGCCCGGCGTAGAGCGCGAAAGTGGTGAAATTGCCCACCGTGAAGTTGCGGCTCTTGAAGAGCTCGAGCGGGAGCATCGGGTCGCGCCTGTGGCCCTCCCACCAGACGAACACGGCAAGCATCCCGAGGCCGACAACCAGCGGCACGAACACCACCGGCGACGACCATCCGTATTGCGGCTGCTCAATCAGGGCGAACACTGGCCCGGCGAGGCCGACAGCGGCGAGCAACGCGCCCAGCACATCCACCCGCACGTTCATACGTTCGCCCGGCGGCGCATAGCGCAGCAGCCAGAGCGTGACCAGCACTGGCACGACGTTGATCGCGAACACCCAGCGCCACGAGGCGACTCCGATCAGCACTCCGCCACCGAGCGGCCCGATCACAGTGGCGATGGCGGTCCACGCGGTCCAGGAGCCGATCGCCGCGCCGCGCTCGTCCTCGGCGAAGGTGTCCATGATCAGCGCGAGCGTGTTGGGCACGAGCATCGCGCCGGCGATGCCCTGCAGGGCGCGCGCCGCCACGAGGAAGCCGCCTGACGGCGCGACGGCGCACAGCAGCGAGCAGATACCGAACGCGGCGACGCCGATGGCGAACACGCGGCGGCGGCCGAAGAGGTCGCCGAACGACCCGCCCATGAGGATCAGCGCCGACAACGTGAGCAGGTAGGCCGCCACGACCCACTGCTGCTCGGCCAGGCCGGCGTTGAGCCCCTCCCGGATCGCGGGCAGCGCAACGTTGACCACCGTGCCGTCCAGGAACACGGTGCCAGATCCGAGGATGCAGGCGATCAGGGTGAGTCGCTTGCTGGGAGCTGGGCCGGCGCGCAAGACGCCGGCGATGGAGGCCATGGCGTCAAGCTTGACAGCATCGACAAGCCGCGCCGCTCAGCGCTGAGGCTGCTCCTCGCCCGCTACGTACATCGCCCCTCCTGAATTCCTGAGGGGCGGTTTTGCCCACCGTTAACGGCGGTCAATCGGTCAGTCGGTCTTGGCCCAGTCCTCGCGCGGGTTGCGGATCGGCGTGACGGTGCGCTCGATCTGGTCGCGCAGCGGCTCGAAGCGTGGCGGCAGCACGAGCTTCTCGCCGAGGTGCTCCGGGTCCTCGTCGGTGGCGAAGCCGGGCCCGAGCGTGGCGATCTCGAACAGCACGCCGCTCGGCTCGCGGAAGTAGACGGAGAGGAACCAGAAGCGGTCGATGATCGGAGTGGGGTGGGCCTCGCCGCTTTCGGCCACGCGCCGCTGCCAGGCCTCGTGGTCGTCCATCTCGTCGGCCCAGGCCACGTGGTGGACGGTGCCCGCGCCCTGGAGGCCGCGCTCGGTGGACTGGTCGTACACGTAGAAACCGCCGCGCTTGTCGCCGCGCAGCTCCCAGCTGTTCTCGCCTGTGGGCTTGAACCCGAGCGTCTCCTCGAGCAGCTTGCGGCTGCGCTCGGGATCGGCCGCGTACGCGCGCACGCCGTCGAAGCCCTGGATCGCCAGCTCGCGCGGGATCTCCGGGTGCTCGGCCACGAGCGGCTCGTCGGGCGTGTCCACCACGCGCAGCTCGAGCCCGAGTCCCTCGGGATCGTCGAACTGAAGCTTGTCGCCGGACAGGCTCACGTCGATGCCCTCGGAGCTGAGCCGCTCCTCCCAGAAGGTGAGCGCCTCCTGCGACGCGACGCGGAACACGATCCGGTGCACCATCCCGGCGCCGGCGCGGCCGCGTGGCGCGCCCGGGTATTCGAAGAAGGTGATGTCCGCGCCCGGCGAGCCCTTCTCGTCCGCGTAGAAGAGGTGGTAGACGGTGGGGTCGTCCTGGTTGACCGTCTTCTTCACCATGCGCAGGCCCAGCACGCGCGCGTAGAAGTCGACGTTGGCCGGCGCGTCGCCGGTGATGCACGTGACGTGGTGGATGCCTTCCAGCTGCATGGCCGCTCCTCCGGGTAGAAATGCGCCTCGGCGGACGATAGCGCCGGGCGTTAGTCGCGCAAGATCGCCGCGAGCACGCCCGCCACGGCCACGCTGGCCAGCGCGATCGCGCCCGCGCCGAAGGCGAAGATCGTGTGCACGCGGAGGAAGTCGACCGCGCGGCCGCCCGCCACCGCCACCACGATCAGCCCTGCCGCGAGCACGGCCGCGGTAAGGGACCCCGCCAGCGTTCTCGCCTGCACGCGCGAGAGCAGACGCCCGGCTGCCTGGCGACCCGTATGTGCGGGCCAGCGCTGGTATGAAAAGCGGAGCGCCGCCACCGCC
>Ga0070683_100001908_pt1 | contig 16310 bp, 14 predicted proteins | sample KBSC713LmetaG_FD_64662 | JGI IMG/M metagenome (GOLD analysis project Ga0070683, IMG submission 64662) | Corn rhizosphere microbial communities from Kellogg Biological Station, Michigan, USA - KBS C7.1-3L metaG | ecosystem: Host-associated > Plants > Roots > Rhizosphere ...
TACGACGGCCACGACAAGACCTTCTTCTTTTTCAATTTCGAGCAGTTCCGTGAGACGGTCATAAACAACACCACAACCATCACGGTCCCGACGCTGGCTTATCGGACGGGCGACTTCAGCAAGGCTCTGACCAACCGCAATGTCTGTCCGGCCGCGACGCCCAACTGCGATCCGTTGAACAGGCCAATCATGGAGAACGCCGTTTACGATCCGCTTTCGACAAAGATCGTGGGCGGCCAGCGGGTCCGGGACCCGTTTGTCGGCAACATTATCCCCACCGCGCAACTGGACCCGGTTTCGCTCCGGGTAGTTTCACTGATACCGCAACCCACCAACGGAGGGCTTGTCAACAATTATCTGGCGCCCTTCACCAATCCGAGATTGACCTCCATTCCGTCGGTGAAACTCGACCATTCGTTGAGCGCGAAAACCAAAATCTCCGGTTACTGGTCGCGGACTTCCACCAACACGCCCAATAACAACACCCTGCCGGCGCCGATTACCTCCGCCGTGGGAAGCAACATCGTGGCGCATACAGTACGCCTCAACTTTGATCAGACCGTCACCCCAACGCTATTGCTGCACTTGGGAGCGGGGTTGATCTATAACGGAATCGATCAGCCCGTAGCGCCTTACGATCCTGTTGCCGGAATCGGTCTTACGGGTACATATGCCAAGCTCTTTCCATCCCTTCAGGGTTTGAATCAGGCGCAAGGAGGCATGTCCGCGAATATGGGTCCGGGAGCCAAGGTGAACCTGGTCAACACCAAGCCGACCGCCAATGCCAGCCTCACCTGGGTTCGCAGCAATCACACCATTAAGGCCGGCGGCGAAATGATCCTGGAAGGCTACCCTGCAGCCAACGAGACGTATGCCAACGGCTGGATTGTTTTTAGCGCCGTCGAAAGCGGACTTCCTTCCACACTCGGCCAATCGCTTTCGGGCGGCGTTCCCGGATTTCCCTTCGCCAGCTTCATGCTCGGTGCCGTCGATAATGGGTTCATTGGTGTCCCGTCAAAGTCGCGGATGGGAGCCAAGGCGTTCTCGTGGTTTGCGCAGGACACCTGGAAAGTCACGCGTAAGCTGACCATCGACTACGGAATCCGCTACGACTTCCAGACATACCTTCGTGAGCAGTACGGCCGCATCCCCTATCTGTCATTGACCACGCCGAATCCCGCGGCGGGCGGCAAACTTGGTGCCGTTACGTTCGATGGTTCCGGTCCGGGTCACTGCAATTGCGACATTGCTCATAACTACCCCTACGCCTATGGACCGCGTCTAGGAATCGCTTATCAGTTCATGCCGAAAACCGTGCTGCGCGTGGGTGCGGGCGTTTCCTATTTCAGGACCGCGCAGAACGGGTTTAACTCGTACTCCACAGGTTCGCAGAACATCTACAACGCGCCCTCCTATGGCGACCCAGCTTATAACCTGCGGGACGGCCTGCCTTACAAGATCACCTGGCCGAACTTCAATCCCGGCCAGGTTCCATTGCCTGGAACGACGGCTTCGCCGTCGCAGCAAATCGATCCGCAAGCAGGGCGCCCGCCGCGAGTGTTGCAATGGAGCTTCGGAATTCAGCGCGAGATTACGAAGGACATTGTGATTGAGGCTACCTATGTGGGGAATCGCGGCGTGTGGTGGAATTCCGCGCACCTGGTGTGCCTGAATTGCCTGACGCCGGAGGCGCTAAAAGCGCAAGGGTTGGACATAAACAATGCGAACGACCGTACCCTGCTGGGTTCTCCCTTGAGTTCGTCCATTGCGGCGAATCGCGGATACAGCAATCCTCCGTATCCCGGGTTCCCCCTCAGCGCCAGCGTCAGCCAAGCGTTGAGGCCCTTCCCGCAGTTCGGCAACATTACCAACATGCATTGGGCGCCCCTTGGCGATACCTGGTACGACTCCCTTCAGGTTCAGGCGACCAAACGGTTCTCGCACGGTTTGGATATGACCGCATCCTATACGCGATCCAAAGCTTTCTCTATGGGTACGGAAGCGGATATCTCCACGCTCTCGGTGGTGACGCCTGCCACCAATGACGTCTTCAATCGTCCGCAGAACAAGTATCTCTCCGGGCTGGATCAACCCAATCTTCTGGTGATCGCCGCAAGTTATACGACGCCCAAGTGGGGTATGGGTCGAGGCACTGCGCTACACGCATTCTCCTGGGCCTCCCGCGACTGGCAGATCAGCACAGTGCTGCGCTACGGCAGCGGCATGCCGATCATGTCTCCGATCGCGACCAACGGCCTGCGGGAGCTGCTCTTCCGCCAGACGGGCGCGGTGGGAACCACCGGAGGCACTTTCTATAATCGCGTCCCCGGCCAGCCGCTCTTCACCCAGGACCTGAACTGCCACTGTTTCAATCCGAATACGAATTTTGTTTTGAATCCCAAAGCCTGGACGAATCCCGCGGCCGGGCAATGGGGCAACTCGGCCGGCTACTACGATGACTATCGCTACCAGCGCCGTCCGTCTGAGAGCCTGAGTCTTGGCCGGAACTTCCCGTTCCATGAGGGACGAATGAACTTCCAGATCCGTGCCGATTTCACCAATGTGTTCAATCGTACGCAGCCTGTGAACCCGGTTTCAAATAACGCTGGAGCCACTCAGTCCACAAGCGGCGGGTTGACCACCGGGGGCTTCGGATACATCAACACCTCCAGCGTGTTCGCTCAGCCGAGGCAGGGAACCCTGGTGGCGCGGTTCACGTTCTGAGTTACCCCGGCTTCGAGTGAAACGGACCCGGCCCGGCGCCGGGTTCGGCGGGCTCGGGACTCTCGATATCCAGGTTCACGACGATCGGTTCCTGTCCGCTGCGCACCACCACCGCTTCCACCGGCTCGTCCGGACGAGCATTCATCTCCTGGTGCGGCACGAAAGGCGGCACGTAGATGAAGTCTCCCGGACCGGCTTCCTCGACGAACTCCAGGTAATCGCCCCATCGGAAGCGGGCGCGCCCGCGAATGATGTAGAGCACCGTCTCAAGCTCGCCATGATGATGAGCGCCAGTGCGGGCAGCAGGCTGCACCGTGACTGTTCCCGCCCAGAGCTTGTTCGCGCCCGTGCGAGCGTGAGTGATCGCCGCCGCGCGGGTCATCCCCGGAGTCTGGGGAGTATTGGAATCCAGTTCTCCAGCCCGGACGATGCGAATCCCGTGCTCTTTCCAGTTACCCAAGGCAGTCAGCCAATTACTTCTTGGCGGCTTTCGCCTTGGCTTCCTGCTCGGCCTTGATCAGGGTATCCAGATGCCGCGAGTCCTTTTCGTTCTCGGTGCAGATGTACTCCCACAAATCGCTGTCGGTGATGAGTGGAGTCCACTGCGTGACCTTCCAGGGACGCGTGTAATACACCGGATCTTCGATGGTGATCTCGTCCTTCAAATTGCCGTAATCCGGCCGCGAATAACGTTCGATCACATGGAGCTTATCCGACGTTCCGTGTCCGGCGAGATCGAGCCAGGTCAGGCCGTTGAAGCCGATGGTATCGACCACCAGCTCGTCGCCTTCCCAATGTCCGACTGAATCGCCCCACCAGGTGGGATTCAAATCCTTGGGATGATCGCGATTCAGGAAGATCTGGCGGAAGCTGTGGAGATTGCCTTCGAACAGAATCACGACCAGGTTAGGCAGCTGAAGAATCTTCGACGGATAGGGATCGCGCCGCGGCACGCCCGTCGGCAGGCAGCGAGCTTCGGGATCTTCCGTGCCTTCGTTAGCCTGGCGTTCCTTGAACAGCTTCTCTCCGTACGGCGTCATCGGCAACTCGCCGACGTCGTAATCCTTGGCGATGTCCGACGTGTATCCGGCATAGCCCCAAACACCCGAAAGATCCACGTGTCCGTCCGAGGTGCGCGGCGTGGGGCCGGGAGGTCCCTTCTTCACGCGGCCGTTCCCTTTGCGCTTGGACTTCGGTATGGTGCTCTCAGCCGGGAACTGCCCTTGGAGGAATGGAACGGCGGTCAAAACGAACGCCGACGTGGTCAAGATCGCGATCAGGGCTTGCTTTCTCACTTTGAAACGCCTCTCACAGATTATAACTGGAGGGGGTTTGGTATGCTCATACACTTATGAGCCTCTTCGCCACCAAACCGATGGAGGCGCTCCTCAAGGACGCCGGGCACGAGACGCTTCACCGGACTCTTGGGCCGGTTCAATTGGTGGCGCTGGGAATCGGTGCCATCATCGGCGCCGGGCTCTTCGTGCGCACCGCGGACGCGATCGCCCAGAGGTCCGGCCCTTCGGTAACGCTGGCGTTCATCCTCGCCGGATTGGGCTGCGCCTTCGCGGGCCTCTGCTACGCAGAGTTCGCTTCCATGATTCCCGTCGCGGGGAGTGCTTATACCTATTCCTACATGACCATGGGCGAACTGGTCGCCTGGATCATCGGCTGGGATCTGGTTCTGGAGTACGCGGTGGGCGCGGCAACGGTGGCGATCTCATGGAGCCAATACTTCAACAAAGTTCTGGATTACATTAGCCCCGGACTTACTGTCCCGTATCAGTGGAGTCACTCCCCCTTCGAAACTCAGATGGATACTGGCGTGCACGGGCTGATCAACCTCCCCGCCGTCGGTATTCTGCTCCTGCTGACGCTATTGCTGATTCGCGGCACGAAGGAGTCAGCCATCGTCAACAGCTTGATTGTGGTGGCGAAGGTGGCGATCGTCATCATCGTGATTCTGGTGGGCTGGGAGTTTATGAACCCGGCCAATCACACCCCTTACATTCCTCCAGCTTCCACCTACACAACTCCGGAAGGCGTGACTCATGACTTTGGCGGCATTATGGGAATTCTGGGCGCGGCAGGCGTGGTTTTCTTCGCCTTCATCGGATTCGATGCCGTCTCGACCACGGCTCAGGAGGCCAAAAATCCCAAGCGCGACATGCCCATCGGCATCCTGGGATCTCTGGTAGTCTGCACGGTCCTGTATGTCGCCTTCGCCCATGTACTGAGCGGCGTCGCCACGGTCGAGGATTTTCGAACGGCGGGTAAAGAAGCCTCGGTGGCGTACGCCATCGGCAAATACATGACCGGATACGCGTGGCTGGCGAAACTCGTCACCGTAGCCATTCTGGCCGGGTTCTCATCCGTCATCCTGGTCATGCTGTTCGGGCAATCGCGCGTGTTTTACTCGATGAGCGCCGACGGGCTGGTCCCCAAGGTATTCTCCGACATTCATCCCAAGTACAAGACTCCGTGGAAATCCAACCTGCTATTCTTCGCCTTCACCGCCTTGTTCGCCGCGTTTCTGCCGGAGGACATTGTGGGCGAGATGACCAGCATCGGCACGCTCTTTGCATTCATTCTGGTTTGCATCGGAGTTTGGATCTTGCGTGTGCGCCGCCCGGAGCTGGAGCGAGCCTTTAGGGCGCCAGTTCTCCCGTTCACGGCGATTATGGGCATCCTGGTCTGCGGAGCGATGATTTTCGGCCTCGGCTGGACGAACTGGGCGAGGCTCGCGGGATGGATGGCGATCGGCCTGGTGATTTATTTCGCGTACAGCCGCAAGCACAGCATCACGCGCAATTCATAACACCATTCGCACGAACCAGCCGATCCCGGCCACCAACATCGCCGCGGCAACGGGCCGCCGCCAAGCCGCCGGCATTTTGCGCGCGGCGATCCAGAGAATCGCGAGAAGAATGGCCTGAATGATCGAAGCAGCGGTGAGATATGACGAGGGAAATGCCGAGAACGGCAGGCCGTGGACGACGCCCAGCACAGGAACCACCGCCCATCGCGCCTGGCTATCGGGAAGAAACACAATTTCCGCGGCGAGATACGCGACCGTCAGTGCCAGCACTGCTTCCAGGAACTCCGGGCTGAAGGACATCGGAATGCGCGGGGAAATCGGTAGCGCCAGCCATTCTGCCGCCAGGAATGCGATCGTCAAAATCGCCATCTCCCGAGTGTTCCGCGCGGCCAATACCATCACCACGAGGAACAGCAGCCCTGACACCGATTGGAATAAGCGCGCGACGCCCGCCGCCGCGGCTTTGGCGATCACCTCTGCTTGCGAAGGCGGATGAAAGCGGACTTCGGCTTGCCGGACGTTTTGATCGAAAACTTCCTGGTCGCTGTTCGGCCCCTGGACCGCGTAGAGCAGGTGCACGTGATTCGGAACGGTGACCTGGAACAGAGTGCACTCGACTTCGATCTTGTCGGGCACGGGGCGCTCGAATTCGTATTCGGCGCGGCAGATGTAAGTTCCGTCCTGCTCATGGCACGTGGAGGAGGTCCGGCGCGCACCTTCGAACTTTACTTGATCCAGCAGGGTTGTTTCAGGATGCGTAACGTGCCCAAGCTCATATACGGGGATGCGCAGTTCGTAGGTGGCCGTGAGCCCGTTGACGTGTAGTTCCCCGCTGCTGATGCTGACCACGTGGGCGTACCCAGACAAACAAATGAAAAAGAGAAGCAGCCTACGCATGCGCTTTTCGCCGCCGCATGCGAACGATAACGATGCGCAGCGCCGCGATCACGGGGACCGAGAAGAACATGCCGGGGACGCCCGCCACCTGCTCGCCCGCCAGCACGCCGAAGAGCACCAGCAGCGGGTGAAGCTCAACGCCCGCGCTCAGCAGGTAGGGGCTGAGCACGTAGTCCTGGAACAGACGGTAGACGATCAGGAAGATTAAAATCCAAGACAGGTGATCATAGCCGCTGAGCGCCGCGACCAACAGCGTCACGATGCCGCCAACTAGGGGACCGACGAACGGGATGAGTTCCAGCATGCCCGCGACGCTGGCGAGGAGGATCGCGTACGGAGCTCCCAGCGCGGAGAGCGCGATCGAGTAGGACGCGAACGCCGCCAAGGCGAGCAGCACCAGAGCGCGGATATATTGCGCGACCAATAGATGCAGATCCGCCAGAATTTCTTCCGCGAGCGATTGCCGGCGCGGTTGGAAGCATTCCACGATGGCGTCACGCATCAGGATCCCGTCCTTGAGGAAGAAAAAACTAAAGATGGGAATGAGGACCACGGCCACCAGACTTCCGAGTCCGGCGAGAATTCCGGGACCGAGCTTTTGAAGCAACGGCAATATCTCATCCCCGACTCCGCTGGTCTGTTGGGCTATGATTTGGGAAACGCGGGGTCGCCAGGTTTCGAGCCATGCGGGCAACGGGAAACGGCTCAACGGATCGCTCTTGAGTGCCTCAGGCAGACGGCTGGCCAGCATGGAGGCCTGCTCGCCGATCTTTGCTCCCACGGGAATCAGGATGGCCAGCGCGACGCCTATCAATGCCAGGTAAACAATAGCTAGCGACACATTACGGGAGATTCTTTTGGGAGTGTGCCGTTCGACGCGGTCGACCAGAGGGGCAATCAGATGCGCCAGGAAGATCGCGAGCGTGAAAATCACCAGAACACTGCGAGTGAGGTAGATCAGTGCGACGACCAGCACAAACAGGAACACGGTCCACGTTGCACGCAGGACGCGCCCGTCAAGTTCCAGCATCGCTACTAGCATAGCGGGCGAAGGTGGGATCAGGCTTTCCAGCCTGCCCCTGGCTTTCCAGCCAGTGCTACTTGGAAGAAGAACAGTTCCCGGCTTGGCAGCGGTTATTCTCTTCGCACACCTGCTCCAGCAGCGACCAGGTCGGATGGAGCTTCATCTGAAACTCCTGCGACCAGGGCTTGGTGAAGATTTTGGGATCGTCGATGGTGAATTCGTAAGACAGCGTTGTGGCATCGATGTGCCGCAAGCGTTCGATGGTGTGCAGCGCGTCGCTGTGCCACCCATTGCTCGCCGAAAGCGTCCATTCCTTGAGCCCTATGGTGTCGATCACCAGCGTGTCGCCGTCCCACTTGGCCACGGAGTTCCCCATGAAGGTCAGGTCGACATCCGCGGGATGAGGTTTGCCGATCGGGATCACCCGGAAAAAATGCATGTACTCGTACAGGAAGATCACGGAATCGGGAGTCTGGACGATTTGTTGCGCGTACGGCGCCAGCGCCTCGCGTGGATGGCCATCGGGCAGACATAGCTCGGTGGGATCGTCATGACGCGGATCGCCCGTGGGCGGCTGAAGGAATTTCGCCTGGGCCCCAGGCTGGAACGGCGCCATCTTGCTGCGGTCGAAATTCGTGACGCGCGGCGTATCGGTGTCGCCTGGGCCGACGATATGGGTGAATGCGGGGCCGGCCCACACGCCAGAAAAATTAGGCTTACCGCCCGGCATGCGCGGGATTTTCGTCGTCTGGGCGGAGATCGCGGCGGCGGCCAAAACGAAGATGAGTAGGAATCGTTTCACGCTCTACTTCTTCTCAGTGGGGTTCACGGCCTGATCCTGACCGATCAAGGTTTCGCGTCCGTCGGCCGTCGTCACGATGTTGCCCGAGGCGTTGTTCGATCCGTCTTTGGCACGATGCCCGGAGATCGTGAGCACATCGCCGATCTTGAGGCTGTTCTTGGTGATGCCGCGCCTTAACAGCATGCCCGGAGGCGACGCGGAAAAGCCCCAGTTGGTCACGTTGCCCTTGTCGTCCTTGACGTCGAGGTAAATCCAGATATGAGGATTGGACCACTCGAGCTTGGTAACCACTCCGGTGACCTTCACAGGCTTGGTGGTATCGAACTCAGCGGTGTACGCGTGATGGGCCCGCATCATGCCCTGCGCGAACAGAAGGATCGCGGCGACCGCGCACAGCCTACGAAAACCGGTTACACGCATACGTGTCCCGACTATTCTACTAGCTCGCAACGGGCCAGAATACCTCGGTCTTCCAATCCTTGGGATCGGGATGTTCCGACGGGTCGTTCAAGTAACACTCCCACGGCGCGCCGGCCGCGACCAGCCCTTGGGCGTCCATCCACTGTTCGATCGCCGCGTAGGCCTCGGAGAGTTTGTCGTACGGACCGGCGTGCACTGCGGTTACCGCGGGCCCTCCCGGCAAGGTATCCGCGATGATGTCGCCTTGACTGGACGCGCCGGTCGAGGTCACGCGCATTCCCGGCTCCATGGTGATCATGCCGGGTCCCATTTCTACGTAACGCGTGAACGGAAGACCGGACAGCGCGATCCCGTTTTGTTGCGCGTAGGCGAAGATGTGGGGAAGCGCTTCGCCGATGGTCGCTGCGATGTCAGACCGCTTCACACGTCGCCTCACGACCAGAACCGGCTGCGGTGCGAGTTCCTTCTTGATGATGGAATAAGACATTTCGCTCTCCTGTGATCTCCCGTTTTCGCTGATGTGAAAAAGCCCGATGCATGGGCCGGCCACATCGACAACCTCGGCGTGTTTCCTGGCCGCCGCTCGATCCACGCCGACGGCGAATCCACGCTCACGATAAGTGCGCGGCGCCATTCCGAATCGTCTGCGAAACGCGCGGCAGAACGCTTCATGGCTCTGAAAGCCGCACGAGAGGGCGATATCCAGAACCGAGGCTTCCCCCGTAAGCAGCATCGCCGCCGCACGGCCGAGCCGAAGCCGCAGAGTGTACTGTTTGGGCGTTTCCCCGGCGGTCTCTGAAAAAACGCGATGCAGATGAAACGTAGAAAGGCCGGCTCGGGCGGCCAACACCCGTAGCGAAACGTCTTGATCCAGGTGTGCCGCCGCGAACGCCAGCACGGGCTGCAGGCCGCGAATCATCATCTCAGTCTAGTCAAACTGCTCGCGGGTGTCTTGATCATTCTTGCGGTCGAGATCCTCTATCCTGGCAGTATTGGAAATTCATACCATGACGGTGGATTCGCTGAGCGAGCTCGCGAAAAACACCCTCCTCATCGTCGGAGCGCTGTTTCCGATCGTCAACCCAATCGGGAACACGCCGATCTTTCTGTCATTGACACGCGGGCTGTCCAGCCATGGACGAACCGCGCTGGCCAGGATGATCGCGTTGAACGGTTTGACCCTGATCCTGGTCTCGATCTTCATCGGCACCCACATCCTGACGTTTTTCGGCATCTCCTTGCCGGTGGTCCAGGTGGGCGGAGGTTTGGTGGTGATCTCAACGGGATGGGGACTTCTCCGCCGTCCGAACGACGACGATGCCGATAGCAGCAGCGCGAAGGAATGTAAGGAGAGTGACTATACCCGCCAGGCGTTCTATCCTCTGACGATGCCGCTGACGGTCGGGCCCGGGTCGATTTCCGTGGCGATTACGGTCGGTGCCAATCGGCCGGAAGGATCGGAGTGGCGGTGGCCTCTGATCGGAGGCATGCTGCTGGGATCGGTTCTGATTTCGGTGTCGATATATCTCAGTTACCGGTTCGCCGAACGGATCGGCCGCACGCTGGGCGATTCGGCCATGAACATCATCATCCGCCTGTCATCCTTCATTCTGGTGTGCATTGGAGTCCAGATTCTTTGGAACGGCCTGAGCACGCTACTCCGGACTCTGGTGCGTTAAGAAGTAGTTCGTTAAAGTCGTTCCAGCGTAAGGCGATCGAGCTCGCCGCCGAAGTACTTTTGCAGCGCTTCCTGGAAAACGTGCTCTTCGGGAGCGACCGTCGCGAACAACGTCATCGAAGACTTGAACTTCATGTCGTCGGGAGAACCGAGGATCTCATGGATCGACCGGCCATCCACCTGGGTGACAAGACGGCTGCATTCCCTTAGCCGAGGTCCAAGAATCGGGTGCTTCAAGTACGCTTCCGCTTCTTCTCGCGAAGCGATCCCGAATTTAACGGCCATCTGGCTATGTCCCAAACCTCGGATCTGGGGAAAAATAAACCACATCCAATGGCTCTCCTTCAGGCCGTTGCGCAATTCGGTAAGCACCTCGTCGTAGACGGGATCTTGAGCTTTCACGAACCGCTGCAGGTCGTAAGGATCGTTCGCCGGGGCCATCGCCCTCATTCTCTCGAATTCGCAACTGATTAACATAGAGTGGTGACCCACACCCCGGCCGACCGCATGCGCGGGCTCGTGAGCAATATCCAGGAACTCGAAGACAAGCTCAAGAACGGCGGTGGCGCGAAGAAGATCGAAAAGCAGCACGCCGAGGGAAAACTGACGGCCCGCGAGCGTGTCGCGCACCTGATCGATCCAGGCGGGATGTTTCTCGAAATCGGCCTGCTCATCGCGTACGACCGCTATGACGGGCAGGCTCCAGCGGCGGGCGTGATCACGGGGCTGGGACACATCGAAAAGCGGCCCTGTGTGATCGTCGCCAACGATGCGACAGTCAAGGCCGGAGCATGGTGGCCGGAGACGATCCACAAGATTCTGCGGGCGCAGGAAATCGCCATGCGGAACCGGCTGCCGATTGTCTACCTGGTGGATTCGGCGGGCGTGAATCTGCCGTATCAGGATGGAATCTTTCCGGGCCAATACGGAGCCGCGCGGATTTTCTACTACAACTCGCTCATGCGGCGAAGACTGAAGGTTCCACAGATCGCCGCGGTGATGGGCATGTGCATCGCGGGCGGAGCGTATCTGCCGGCGCTCTCCGACGTGATCATCATGGTGGAGAAAACCAGTTTCATGGGGCTGGGCGGTCCGAACCTGGTGAAGGGCGCGGTGGGCCAGGTGGTGGATGCCGAATCGCTCGGCGGCGCGTCTCTTCATACCAAGATCAGCGGCGTCGCGCACTATTCGGCTAAGGATGATCGCGCATGCCTGGCGCTCATTCGAGAAAAAATCCGCGAGCTGCCCGAGCTCACTCACGCGCCGAAGGGAACTGCCCCGGCGAAACCCGGCGAGGGGTTGTATGATTTGCTCCCCACTGATCACCGCCTGCCGTACGACATGGAGGCAGTGATCGCTCGTATCGTGGACGCGGACGGTTATCTGGAATTCCAGCCCGAGCACGCTCCGGAGATCCTGTGCGCGCACGCCCGGCTGCACGGCCGGCCGATCGGGCTGATGGCGAACCGCCGCGGATTCCTGAAGACACCGGAAGGGCCGCGGATCGGCGGCATCGTGTATACCGAATCGGCTCGCAAAGCCGCATACTTCGTCGAAACCATCGAGCGCCAGGGCTTGCCGCTGATCTATCTGCAGGATGTTTCGGGATTCATGATTGGCGTCGAATCGGAAAGCGCGGGCATCATCCGGGCGGGCGCCGAGATGGTGGAAGCTATGGCGTGCGCGACGGTGCCAAAAATCATCGTGACGCTGAATCATGCATCGGGCGCCGGATATTACGCGATGGCGGGCCAAGGCTTCGATCCGAACTTCACCTTCGCCTGGCCCACGGCGCGGATCGGCGTGATGGAGGGCGATGCCGCGGTGCAAGCGGTGCATGGAACGGAACTGGAACGCCTGAAGTCGGCGAAGCAGCCCGTTCCGCCGGAGATCGAAGCTCGCATCGCGCAAACCCGCGAAGATTACGAGAAGTGGTTGGACTCGCGCTACGCTGCGGCGCGCGGTCACGTCGACGCTATCATCGATCCGTTGGAGACGCGTCGAGTGCTGGAATTCGCGCTCGAAGCGGCGACGGCGGCCGGGCATCGGGAGCATCTGCCACTGGAGCTTTTAAAGTGAGCTTGGTCCTATGAATTTGCGTGTCGAACAAGATGGCCGCGTGCGGCGATTGACGCTGGCGGCTCTCGCCCGTCGCAACATCCTGGATGCCGCCCTAGCGGCGCAGTTGTTGAGCGAGCTTCGCGACGCTGAGGCGCACGCCGATACCGGCGCGATTCTAGTGGACGCCGAAGGTCCTGTGTTCTGCGGCGGCCTGGACTTCACGGAACCGGTTCCGAATGAGATCTTCACCTTCGGCCCACGTTCCTCTAAGCCGATTGTGATGGCGATGCAGGGTGTGGCGATTTCCGCCGGCGTCGCTCTGCTCGCGAACGCTCACGTAGCGGTCGTCGCGCAGGGATCGAGCTTCGGGCTGACGGATATTCGCGAAGGGCGCTGCCACCCGGGCATCCTCGCTGCAGCAGCGGCTGCGATCGGAGATGGCCGCGCGCGGGAATTGTCGCTAACCGGGCGCGTATTTACGGCTCCCGAGGCGCTGTCATGGGGATTGGTGCACGCAATGACTCCGCCGTTCGAGCTCGACGACCGCGGGAGCGCGATCGCCAAGGCTCTGGCAAACGCCGATCCCGCTGCCGTCTCTACAATACTGGCGTTCCATCGCACGACAGACGATTAATCCACGAAATTCGGAACTTTCTCGGGGTTGGTGCGTCTTTATCCAAAGCATGCCGCCGCAATCACGCCGCATTTTCCTGATCTTGTGTGCGGCGGCCTGCGTATCGGCACAAACGACGCCGCCGGTGCAGCCCGCGCGGAACCTACACATCATGCGGGTGACAACTCCGCCGGTCCTCGATGACTACATTAACGGCGACCCTCCCGACGGCGCGATGCCCGTAACCAATTTCATCCAGCGCAATCCGGACGACGGCAAGCCCGCCAGCAGCGAAACCAAAGCCTGGCTGGCTTACGACGCCGAGAACCTGTACGTGATGTTCGTATGCCGGTCATCCTCCCGCGAGCTGCGCGCCCGTTACACCAAGCGCGATGATATCTTCGCCGACGATTTTGTCGGCGTGCTGCTCGATACGTTTCATGACCGCCAGCACGCCTTCGAATTCTTCGTCAATCCCTACGGCATTCAGCTGGACGGCATCAACACGGAAGGGCAGGGCGATGCGTGGAATTTCGACACCTATTGGAAATCGGAAGGCCGGCTCACCAAGGATGGATACGCCGTGCGGATGGCCATCCCGTTCAAGAGCCTTCGCTTCACCAGCATGGACATGCAGACGTGGGGATTCGCATTTTTCCGCAATATTCCCGCACGCAATGAGAACTCCTTCTGGCCTCCCGTCACCAACCGTGTCAGCGGCTTCGTTCCGCAATTCGGCGATCTTGACGGGTTCGACAGCATCTCGCCGGGCCGCAACATCCGTCTGATCCCCTATATCGCCGGATCCAGCGCTCATCTGTTGAATCAGCCGCCCGACCTGCCGCCGGCATTTGAGACGAATCGCGATGTACGCGTCGGCATGGACGCGAAGCTGGTGCTCCGCGAATCGCTCACGCTCGACGCAACCATCAACCCGGATTTCAGCCAGGTGGAATCGGATGATCCGCAGGTAACCGTCAACCAGCGATTCGAGGTATTCTTCCCGGAGAAACGCCCGTTCTTCCTGGAGAACGCCAGCTATTTTCAAACGCCCGAGAATCTGTTTTTCTCGCGGCGCATCGGCGACCCGGTTGGTGGAGCGCGCCTGACCGGACGCATCGGACGCTGGTCCATAGGCTTGCTGGCAGGCGCCGACCGCGGTCCCGGCAAACGCGTCGATCTATCCGATCCACGCTATGGCAACTACGCGCCGGGCGGCGTCGTCCGCATCCAGCGCAATATCGGCAACGAATCCACCGTGGGCGTGTTTCTCTCCGATTACAATTTCGGAGCCAGCCACAACCGTGTCGGCTCTCTCGACGTGCGCTGGAAGATCGCAAAGAATTGGGTCGCCGTGGGGCAGGCGATCGCCAGCGCTACGCGTTACCTGGATGGCACTCGCTCCGCGGGTCCGGCCTATCTGGTATTTGTAAACCGCAACGGGCTGCACTTCAACTACTTTGGAAATTATGTGGACCGCAATCCGGGGTTTCATACCGACCTGGGGTTCGTGCCGCGCACGGACATCCGCATGTCCAGCCAGAACTTGAACTATAACTGGAGGCCCAAGGCAACTCCGCTGGCCGATTTCGGATTTAGCAGTTTTTCCAATGCTGACTGGAACCGGCAGGGCCGCTTCCAGGACGGCTACACGGGAGCGACGTTTTTCCTCAACTTCCGCCGGGCTACCGGCTTCAATATTAACCACGTCTGGGGATATGAGCTGTATCAGGGCATAGGGTTCCACAAGCAGGCGACGGAAATGTTCTTCTATTCCGATCGCTTCAAGCGCGTGGGAATCAATGCGTTCTTCGGCGACGGCACGGGCGTGAACTATTCACCGGCCGCGGGAGTGCTGGCTTCGCTCGCCAGCAATCAATACGGAAACACCACGATTACCATACGTCCCAACACCCGGCTGCGCATCCAGCAGACGTATTTCTACACGCGCCTGGCGCACGTGTTCACGAATCACATTTTTCGCAACACCGTGAACTATCAGTTCAGTCCCGCTCTGTCGCTGCGTGCCATCATCGATTACAACGCGGTCCTTTCCAACCCCTTTGCGGCCGATTACGATACGAGCAAGAAATTCACCGGAGACTTGCTGTTGGCATATTTGCCTTATCCGGGCACGGCCGTATATCTGGGCTACACCAACGGTCGTGAGAACTTGGCGCTGTTCGGCGATCCTGCGACCCTGCAGCGCACGGGGAGTCCAGACCTGCAGACCGTGTCGCAATTGTTCGTGAAGGTGAGCTACCTGTTTCGGTTCTAATCACTGTTCGGCAAGGACGGCCTTAATGTTGGCCTCGTATTCGCTCTTGCTGCGGATGCCGGCATACGTCGCCGCGATGCGGCCGGACTTGTCGATGATGAATGTCATCGGCAGAGCAGCGGCGCCGTATTGTTGCGCTAGGTCGTCGTTGCCGACCATCACCGGATAGTTGACCTTGCGTTTATCGATGTAAGGCCTCACCGCGTCCCAGCCATCCTCATCCAACGACACGCCCAAAGTCGCAAACCCAGCGTCCTGGTGAGCCTTTTGGAACTCGATGAACCAGGGAATCTCAATCCCGCACGGAGCGCACCAGGTCGCCCAGAAGTTCAACAGCACCACTTTGCCGCGAAGTTCCGAAAGCCTGACGGGTTTGCCCGTGGCGTCGTCCAGAACGAAATCGGGAGCCATCTTCCGGTCTCGCACCTTGAAGAATCCTGAACTTAGAGCGGCCCCGGAAGGGTTACCCAAGAACACGTCGCGCACCCAGTTCGATTGGCCGACGCATGCTGAAACACAGCGCTGGGCGAAGGCCCGCGTTGTTGGAAACGCCATGAGTGGAAGCGCCGCCGCTACAGTTCCTGCGGCGACCCAGCCCCACCGCCGCGTACGATGACTCGCCTTGTGGTGCTGCTCCCGAAATCGGGCCAGCCCGCGAGAGGCGTCCGGCTGCCATTCGCTATTCGGCTCAAGTACCGCTAGACGCTCCTCCACCCACTGCTCTCTATTGGTTTCCATATCGTTTGATGTACTCCTTTCGGAAGGTTTGTTCTGCGCGACTGAGAAAAGTTCCGATCGATGCCGGATGCAGGCTCAGTGCCGCGGCCAGCTCGTCATAACTCAGGCCATGGCTGCGAAGCACCAGTAACTCGGCCTGCCGGGGTTGTATGGCGGCCAATACCGCCCGAACGTTTTCCTGATCTTCTTTGGAGGCCCGGATGTCCTCAGGAGTTGGCGAATTCCGGAAGAACCGAATCAGGCCTTCGCGCCTGGTT
>Ga0070683_100001912_pt1 | contig 16292 bp, 15 predicted proteins | sample KBSC713LmetaG_FD_64662 | JGI IMG/M metagenome (GOLD analysis project Ga0070683, IMG submission 64662) | Corn rhizosphere microbial communities from Kellogg Biological Station, Michigan, USA - KBS C7.1-3L metaG | ecosystem: Host-associated > Plants > Roots > Rhizosphere ...
CCTGGATCGCCTTGGTGGCATCGAGGATCTGTTTGGAGAGATCGAGCAGCTCCTGATTCTGCTTTTTCTCCTCCGTGACTGTGTGCCATTGCTGATCGGCGACTACTTGGCGCTTCGCGTCGGCTCGGTTCTGGCTGATCATCACGAAGGTGGACAGGAAGATGGCTTCCAGCGACACGATCATCGTCAGAAGGCCAAACGGGTAGCCCTCCACACCGAAGGCGATCCAGCAGCCGAACCAGGCTACGTGGATGTACACAAACGCCATCGATCCGGAGAATGCTGTGATCCGATCTGCAAGCCTATTCTGGGCGCTGTCCGCTCGTTGGCGCGCGTGCGCGACGAGTACGGGGTTTGGCTCGAGTGGGAAATGCACCCTGTGCTCGGGCATCGGTTGTCTCATCAGGCCGCCCTCCTTGCGACGAGTCAGAGATCGACCCACGCCGGTTCCGGGCCGGTCTGTCGCAGAAACCCTAGTCGTGGCTGGGCCTCGCATGTGGGGCTGAGAAGCCTCGGCGAAACTCGCCACGGCGGATGCGCCCTCCGAAGAGGCAGGTCACCCGGTCCGGGTGGAGAAGGGTGCTTCCGAGATGGGCGAGGCAGGCACACCAGGCGCGCCCGGGACCAGTGGCGCGTCGACGTTCCAGAGTGCGAAGCCGATCGCGCTCGCGCTCGTGATCGCCATCTTCACGGTGATCGGCCTTCGCATCATCGCCGAGCTCCGCGATGTTCTCGTGCTGTTCTTCGTCGCCGTCCTGTTCGCCTCGGCGCTCGCGAGGCCGGCCGCGGTCCTCGAGAGGCGCGGTGTGCGACGCGGACCTGCGGTCGGCATCGTGCAGGCGGCCGCCCTCGGCGCCCTCGTCGGCGTGCTGTGGCTCGTCGTGCCGCCGCTCGTTTCGCAGCTGGCATTGTTCAGCGATCGCCTGCCGAGCTACGTCACCCGGTTCCAACACATCAGTGACGAGTACGCCGCCGTCAAGCGCCAGTACCCTGGCGCGGAAACGTTCGAATCGGAGATGGCGAGCCTGGCCAGTCGGCTTGCCGGCGATGTCGGCGGTCAGCTCGTTAACGTCCCGCTGACCGCGGCCAAGCTGCTGTTCGATCTGGGGATGATCTACATCCTGTCGACGCTGCTCGTGATGCGCCGCGAACGATTGCTCGAGAACGTCCTTCTCCTCACGAGCCCTGCGCGACGTGACCAGACACGCGCCATCATGGAGACAATCTGGTCACGGCTCGGCGGCTATCTGCGAGCCAAGCTCATCATCATGGTGGCCGTCGGCGTACTGATGTACGTGAGCCTTGAGGTGCTCGGCGTGCCGTTTGCGGTGCCACTGTCCGTCATCGTTGCCCTCGGCGAACTGGTCCCGAAGATCGGTGTCTGGATCGCACGTATACCGCTGTTGATCATCGCCGCATTCCAAGGATGGGTCACGCTCGGGCTCACATTCCTGGCGTCGTACCTGATCGAGGATGTGAAGGCGTACGTGCTCGGCCCACGGGTCGAGGGCCATGCCTTGAACATGGATCCGTTGCTCACGATCCTCGCCGTACTCTCGGGCACAGCGCTCCTGGGCGCGGCCGGCGCTCTGGTTGCGGTGCCCTTTGCCGCGATGCTGCAGGTCATCTTCGAGGAGGTCATCGTGCCGATGCGCCTCGCCGAGATCGAGACACCGACGAGTTCCGAAACAGCGAGTTGAACTCGCTCTAGCCGCGGAACGAACGGAGAAACATCGGGCCCGGGCGGCGGAGGTATAGCCTTGACTTGATAGGCCGCTAGATCGCATGTTCCCGCATGCCGCTCGTGCTCAGTCAAAGACGATCTGGTCGCCGTCGGGGGAGTACCTGGGGCGCTCGCGAATGCACCCACGAACGCAGTCAGCTTCAACAGCATCCCGTCGAGCGTACCCGTGAGGTCGATGCGTTGACACCCCGAGCGTCCGGCCGGATACTCGACTCGCGGACCCATGCCCACGCTCTCGCGGCTCCTGGCCAGACATGACACGGTGAAGCGCAGGGCGGTCATCCCCGCCTATCGCGCCGTCGCCCGATCGAACGTCTTCTACCCCGGGCCGCGCGTGTTCGCGAACAGCTTCCCGAAGGGCGGGACGCACCTGCTGTCGTCCCTGCTCGGCGAGCTGCCGCGCATGATGTTCTCGGGCGTCCACCGGGCCGAGGGCGACTTCGTCGAGGGCGAGGCCCGCCGGGACGGCTCGAACCTCGACTGGGCGCGCCTCCGGAAGGCGCTCGAGGGGGTCAACAAGGGCCAGTACGCGACGGGACACTTCCCGTACGCCGCCGGGCTGCCGGAGCTCCTGGACGAGCTCGGGTACCGCTCGCTGCTCATGCTGCGCGACCCGCGCGACGTCGTGGTGTCGGCGCACCACTACGTGGCGAAGATGGAGTCGCACGACCTGCACCGGCGCTTCACCGAGGCCTACAGGACGCCCGACGAGCGCATGATGGCGACGATCACCGGCTTCACGGCAGACGAGTACGGGCGCGGACAGGAGTCGATCGGGGCGCGCCTCGAGCGCTACGTGCCCTGGCTCTCGGCGCCCGGCGTGCTTGTCGTACGGTTCGAGGACCTGATCGGCGAGGCCGGCGGGGGGACGCGCGCCGCACAGGAGCGGGCCGTCGCCGACGTCGCCGCCCATGTGGGCCGCAGCCTCGATCCGGCCGCCGCGGCGGCGGTGGCCCGCGCAGTGTGGTCGGATAAGAGCTCGACGTTCCGCGAAGGCCGTGTGGGCGGGTGGCGCGAGCACCTGACGCCGGCGCACGTGGAGGCGTTCAAGGAGGTTGCCGGCCGCCAGCTCGTCGAGCTCGGCTATGAGTCCGGGCTTGACTGGTAAGGCTGCACCGGCCCCGGGACTGAAGCGGGGGCTCGGCGGGACGAGCCCGCTGGCGCGCTACCCGCGTCTCTACCTCGCCGTTGCCCGCCGCCGCTACGGCGACCGGATCGTCGGCGCGGACACCGACATCATGATCGAGGGCTTCCCGCGGTCGGCCAACACGTTCGCGGTCACCGCGTTCCGGTTCGCCCAGCCGGGCCCGGTCGTCGTCGCGCATCACCTGCACGCCGTCGCCCACGTCGCGCGTGCCGTGGAGCTGGGCGTGCCGGTGATGCTCCTCGTCCGCGCTCCGGAGGACGCCGTCCGCTCGGTGCTCGCCCGCAAGCCCGGGCAGCCGGCGGCCGCGGTCGCCGAGGCATACGCCCGGTTCTACGAGGGCGTCGTCCCGCACCTCGAGCGGTGCGTCGTCGCCGAGTTCGAGCAGGTCACCACCGACCTCGGGACGGTCATCGACCGCGTGAACGAGCGGTTCGGGACGGCCTTCGCGCGCTTCGAGCACACCGACGAGAACGTGCAGCGCTGCTTCGCCCGGATCGAGGAGGAGAGCCGCCGCCGGGCCGACGGCGTCCTCGTCGAGAACGCCGTGGCCCGGCCGTCGTCAGATCGCACCCCGGCGGCCGGCCTCGCCGTTTCGCCGGAGCTCCGCGCCCGGCTCGACCGCGCCTACGACGCGGTCGTCGAGCACGCCGCCCGCTGAGGCTCAGCCCACCTTCGAGAGCGCGGGCGTCGCCATCTGGTCGTAGATCCAGCGGTAGGTCTGCTCCATGCCGTCGCGGAGCGTCGTCGACGGCTCCCAGCCCAGCCGCTCGAGGATGAGCGTGTTGTCGCTGTTTCGCCCCCGGACGCCCTGCGGCGCGTCGAGCTTGTACTTGCGCTCGAGCTCCAGGCCGGCGATCTCCTCGACGATCGAGACGAGCTGGTTGATCGTGACGAGCTCGGAGCTGCCGACGTTGATCGGCTCGAGGACGTCGCTCGCCGTGAGGAGCTGGGTGCCGTACACGCAGTCGTCCACGTACATGAAGCTGCGCGTCTGCTCGCCGTCGCCCCAGATCTCGATCTCGTTCGTCCCCGAGAGCTTGGCGGCGATCACCTTGCGGCAGATCGCTGCCGGCGCCTTCTCGCGGCCGCCGTCGTACGTCCCGTAGGGCCCGTAGACGTTGTGGTAGCGGGCGACGCGGGTCTCGAGCTGGAAGTCCTCGCGGAAGTGGCGGCACATGCGCTCGCTGAAGAGCTTCTCCCAGCCGTAGCCGTCCTCGGGCATGGCCGGGTACGCGTCGGCCTCGGCGAGCGCGGTGACGTCGGGCGACGTCTGGTGCTCGGCGGCGTACACGCACGCCGAGGAGGAGAAGAAGTACCGCTCCACCCCGGCCTCCCGTGCGGCCATGAGCATGTGGGTGTTGATGAGGACCGACAGCATGCAGAGCGCCTTGTTGGCCTCGATGAAGCCCATCCCGCCCATATCGGCGGCCAGGTTGTAGACCGTGCTCGCATCGCGCACGGCGGTCTCGCAGGTCTCCCGGCGGCCGAGGTCGAGCACCATGCTCTCGGCGTCCTTGGCCACCTGGTACCACTCGTCGAGCGGCTTCTGGTCGACCGCGCGCACCCGCTCGCCCTTGGCGAGCAGGTCGCGAACGAGGTGTCCGCCGATGAACCCGCCGGCGCCGGTGACGACGACCACGCCGCGGCTCACGAGGCCACCGCCTCAGGAGAGTCGTCGACGGTCGCCGCGGCGGCCTTGTGCGGGTCGGGCCGGAAGCGGTCGAGCGGCGACACGAGGCGCACCTCGTTGTCGGAGACCTCGAACACGGTCGCCGAGCCGGTGGGCAGCTTGAACTGCCAGTCGCCGATCGTCGGGCCGGCGATGCGGAGCACCGCGAGCCGGACCATGGCGCCGTGCGTGACGGCGGCGATGGACTCGCCCGGGTGGCGCATGCCGATCTCGCGCAGCGCCTCGACGACGCGGTCGGCGGCGACGGCCAGCGCCTCGCCGTCGGGGCACACGGCCCGCTCGGGCTCCTCGGCGTACAGGCGGAACGCGTCCGGGTCGTGCGCGGCGCACTCCTCCTTCGTCAGGCCCTCCCAGACGCCGTAGTCGAGGTTGGTGAGGCCCTCGGCGTCATCGACGCGCTCGAGCTGCGACGCGGCGGCGATCGCCATGGCCACCTCGCGAGCGCGCGCCAGCGGGCTGGTGTACGCGGCGGCGAGGCCGGCATCGGAAAGCCGGCGCGCCACCGCCAGCGCCTCGGCGCGCCCGACGGCGTCCAGCGGCACCTCGAGCCGCCCGCGGAACCGCACTTCGGCGTTCATCACGGTGCGCCCATGGCGCACAAGGTAGATCCTGGCAGAGCCGCTCATACCGGTCGAGTCTCCCCCTCCAACCGTCATCTGCAACACCTCACGACCTGATGATTTGCAAAAACGTCCATTCGAGTTTGGCTGCGACCCTGCTACCTGTCAAGCCTGGAACCATCGCGGCCGCCGCGCATCCGACTTGACTGGTTCCCCATTCGCATGGACAATCCTGGGAAATCTGTGCAGGAGGATCGCATGCGGAATGTGGCCGACGGACGGGCACGGGCAGGTGACAGGTTACGGCGAGTCGTTGGTCGCGCCGGGGTACTGGCGGTCGTCGCGTGGTCCGCAGCGGCAGGGGTCGCGTGGGCGACGCCGCCGACCACGCCCGACTCCGGGACGTGGGGCACCGACGGCCGCGTCTGGTCGATCGTCCAGGTCGGCGGCACGGTGTACGTGGGCGGCGCGTTCACGCACGCCGTCGCGCCGGACGGGTCGACCGTCTCGCGCACCAACCTGATGGCGATCGACGCCTCCACCGGGGAGCTCGACGACAGCTTCGCTCCCAACCCGAACGCGACCGTGTTCGCGCTGGCGACCGACGGCTCGCAGCTCTTCGTCGGCGGTGACTTCACGACGATCGCCGGCAGCGCGCGGGCCCACTTCGCAGCCTTCGACAGCGGCAGCCTCGAGTCGTGGAAGGCCGAGGCCTCGGCCGAGGTGCGGGCTCTCGCGGTGTCCGGGTCGACGCTGTACATGGGTGGGAAGTTCAAGACCGTGAACGGGGTCAAGCGCACGCGCCTGGCGGCGCTCGACATCTCGCAGACCGCTCCCAGCGTCCTGGCGTGGAGAGCGAATCCCGACAAGGACGTCCGGGGGATCGCGCCGCTGTCCAACGGACAGGTCGTGATCGGCGGCGTCTTCACGAGCGTGAGTGGGACTCCGGAACCGTACCTCGCAGCGATCAATTCCGACGGCAGCGTGGCCCCCTGGGCGACGCATCCGGCGTTTCAGGTCTGGGGCGTTGTACCGCTCGGCACGGACGTCCTCGTCGCCGGCGGCGGCACCGGCGACCCGGACGGGCATGCCTACCGGTTCTCGAACACCGGCGGCCTGGTCTGGGATTCGCCTGCGGACGGCGCCGTGCAGGCGGTCGACTATGACCCCGTCGACGGCGAGGTCATCGTGGGCGGCCATTTCCGCCACGTCGGCGTGGTCGGCCCGGCCCGGCTGGCTGCGCTCGACCCGGCGACCGGCGCGCCCGACACGGGCTGGAAGCCCAAGCCCAACAGCGCAAAGGGCGTGTGGTCGGTGACCGTGACGGCGAACAAGATCTACGCCGGCGGCGACTTCACAACGGTCGACTCGAGCCCGTTCAGCCACCTGGTGCGCTTCTCGATCTGAGCAGCGCGCGTCACCACTCGTCGTCGCCGTAGAACGCTGCGGCGACGGCGGCGGTGCGCGCACGGACGCGCTCGATCTCGTCCGGGTCGAGCCGGTTGCGCCAGGTGTGGACGTTGGCCGAGCTGTCGCGGCGGAGCTCGTGCGTCACGCCCGTCGGCGCCTCGGCGGCGTTGGCGGTGCCGGTGGTGTCGGCGATGTAGCGCTCGACGCCGGCCGTGTAGGGCAGGCCGAGATGCTCGAAGAGCGTGCGGAAGCCGGCGAACGGGTCGGTCGAGAGGTCCTCGTGCCGGGCGAAGGCCCACTCTGGGTGCTCGCGCCGGTACCGGTCGATGACGGTGTGGACGATGACCCACAGGAGGCCGGCCTGGTCGACGACGCCGGGCGGGTCGGCCGCGAACGCCTCGATGTCGGGCCGCAGGTCGGGCACGAGGTCGTCGACGAGCCCCGGCTGGCGCAGGAAGTGTGAGAAGTCGTGCGCCCACCCCATCCGCTTCAGGCTCGCCGCGAAGGCCGCCGGGTGGCGGATCAGCACCACCGGCTGGGCGCCGAACCGCTCCGCGAGCCACGGCACGGCGAGGATGGCGATCGGGTCCTTGATGAGAGGCCGCGAGCGCGAGCGCCGAAACCGGGCGAAGCGGGCCGCATCGCGCACCATCCGGCCGCCGTCGCGCGCCGAGCGGAGGTCGGCGAGCTCGGCGGCGTAGCTGTAGCGGTAGGCGAGCATGCGTTGCACGTCTGCGGCAACGCCGGCGGACTCCGGGCCGTGCAGGTAGGGGAACCAGCACGGGAAGCGTGCGCGCAGCACCCCGCGCCGGTGGCGCAGGCTGAACGGCTCGTCCAGGTAGGCGATGTTCGGCGCCGTCGCCAGGGTGCGCCCCACCCATGTCGTGCCGGAGCGGTGGGAGCCCGTGACGAGAATCGGCGCCGAACCGCTGCTCGGGGTCGGCATGGCCGCGGATTCTAGGATCGGCGCCGCCTTGACGGGCGGGGATGCGAGGAGCATGATCGGGGCGGGAGTGAAGGCACTCGATCGGGGGGCTGGTAGATGGCACGTGCGCTCGGAAGGCCGGCGGTGGCCGTCCTCATTTGCATTCTGGGATTGTCGCTCGCTCCGGGTGCCTCGGCGGCGCCCGTCGCGGCGCATTGGGCAATGGACGAGACCTCGGGCACGACCGCGTTCGACGACTCCGGGAATGGGATCAACGCAACCCTCACGAACGTGACGTTGGGGCAGCCCGGCGCGACCGGCCACTCCTACCTGTTCGACTCGACGTCGAAGATGGTCATCCCCAAGGCCCTCGGCGGGCTCACGCCGGGCACGCTGCCCGTCACGATCACGATGCAGGTCAGGACCTCGCACCGGCCGGGCACGGGGAACTTCGACTTCGACATGTGGTCGGAGTCCGGCTACCAGCTCGAGATCTACCCGCGCAAGGGCCTGGCCCAGGCGCGCTGCAAGTTCAAGAGCTCGACTCAGAAGATCGTGATCCAGGACGGCCCCGACCTGATCGACAACCAGTGGCACACGATCGGCTGCCAAAAGGACAGCTCCGGCGTGTCGCTGATCGTCGACGGCAGGTCGTTCACGCACGCCGGGGACATGGGCGCGCTCAAGCCGAGCGGGACGGGCTACGTCGGCATCGGCTCCGACGGGCATGACCACTACCTCGGCCAGATGGATGACGTCACCGTCGAGATCGGCTGACGTCGAGGCTCCGACCGTCGTCTTCCTGCACCTGGGGAAGACGGCGGGGGCGACCATGCGCCGCATTCTGCGGCGGAACGTCCCGGCCGACCGCGTAGTCACGCTCCGGAACCCGCGCTCGGCCCCGCACGGCTTCCTCAGCATGATCCCCGTCGAGGAGTTCGCGGCACGCCCCGAAGCCGAGCGCGAGCGCCCCCGGCTCATCATGGCCCACATGATGTACGGCATCCACGAGCACGTCCCCCGGCCCACGACCTACGTGACGCTCCTTCGCCACCCTGTGGCCCGCGCCCTCTCCGGGTACAAGAGCGCCCGCTTCTGGCCCGAGCACCGCTTCCACGAGGTCGTCGCCGGCCAGGACATGGACGTGGCCGCCTACCTGCGAAGCGGCCTCGCGCTCGAGCTGGACAACAGCCAGACGCGGGCCGTCGTGGCCGACACGGCCACCCCGTACGGCGAGTGCACGCACGAGATGCTCGACCGCGCCAAGGCCCGGATCGACGAGTCGTTCTCGGTCGTCGGCGTCGCCGAGCGGTTCGATGAGTCGCTCCTGGCGATCCGGCGGGAGCTGGGGTGGCGCCGGCTGACCTACGTGAACGCCAACGTCTCGCGCCGGAAGCTGGCCCGCTCCGACGTCCCAGCCGAGACCATCCGGATGATCGAGGAGCAGAACTGGCTCGACCTCGAGCTCTACCGGCACGCCGAGGCCAGGCTCGACGAGAACGCCGGGCCGGCGCTCGACGCCGAGCTCGACGCGTTCCGGCGCGCCAACGAGCGCTACAAGCCCTGGGGGACGCTCACCTACACGTGGCCCAGGCGGGCGCGCGCCGCCGTCGGGCGCTGAGCCACGGCGGCCGCCGCAGCTCGCCCTAGGTGCCGCCCTGGCCGCCGTCCGCGGGCGGAGCGCTCGGGACCTCCGCGAACGGCCAGATCTCGAGGCCGTGCACGGAGTTTCGGACGTCCATGGTCACGTTGATCGACTTGATCAGCGCCGCCGGTTCCCACTGGAACAAGTTGATAGTCGCCGGGGACGAGCCCTGGACGATGATGTTGTCTGACGCGACAGCGATCCCGCGGCAGAAGCCCTGGTAGGCGTGGTCGCGGGGGACGTTTGCGAACTCCAGGTCGCTCTCGTCATAGAGCGGCACGGGCCACGTCTTCTGGATCCGTCCGCGCATGTCGGTGAAGATCATGCGGTGGGTCGGCGAGTGGTTCATGAGCAGCCCGCCCCGGAACGGGTGGGCGTTGTGCGACTCGTACGGGATCCGGGCGTAGCGGCGCATCCGCCGGTCGCGGATCGCGTAGATGTGGCCGAGCCCGCCGCCGGCCACGTACAGGGTGCCGTCCTCCCACCACGGGAAGCTCGGGTGGGCGGTGTCTGCGCGCTCTGGCCCGTTCTCGTCATACGGGTCGAACACCGTGAGCTTCGGCCGCGGCCGGATCTGGAATCCCTCACGGTTCTTGCGCCGGAGCTTGCGGCGGAAGCCGTGGTAGCGGATGCAGTAGCCGGCGGTGAACCGCTCGGCCTCGATGTCGTACTCGAGGATCGTGTCGTAGCCGACGGATCCCAGGAAGAGCTTGCCGCCGCCCGTGTTGATCTCGTGGCAGTGGCGCAGATACGGATTCTTGATCGACCCCTGGAGCCGGAACGAGGGGTCGTAGACGAAGATCTCGTCTGCGGCGGCGAGGAACATGCGGTCCTCATGGAACGCGATGCCGCGCAGCCCGCGGTCGCCGCCGCGCTGGGTGAGATCGATGGACTGGTCGTCCCAGTCGATCATCTGCGTCAGCTGCTCGGTCTCGAGATCCAGGAGGTAGACCCCGCCGTGGCTTTCGAGCTGCTGGGTCGAGCGGACGACGGAGCTGAAGACGATCGCCGGAAGGCGCGTGGAAGAATGTTGCATAGAGAGGATTATACGAGGGGTTAAAGGGGTGTGAACTGGAGAGGGATGACTGCCGGGAGGATCGCGTGTACCCTCGGGGAGATGTCGGACCCCCGCCGGTTGGTGGCGTCGCGCCCGCCGAGATGACCGTGAGTGACGAAGGCGCCGTGCGCGGCGTCGCGTCCCCTGCTGCGGCCGTTCGCAAGCGCATGATGCGCGGCTCGGCAACCGTCTTCGCGGGCATGACCCTCGGGACGGTCCTGACGCTGGTCCTGAACGCGGTGCTCGCCCGCGTCCTCGGCCACGACGAGCTGGGCGGCTACTTCCTCGTCTTCAGCATGGTCACGATCATGTCCACCATCGCCCAGATGGGGCTCGACCGCACCGTCGTGAGGCTCGTGGCGGCCGCGCGCGGCACCGGGCACCCCGGAAGGGCGCGGCGGGCCGTGGTGCTCGTGTTCGCGATCTGCACCGTGTCGTCGTTCATCCTGGCGGCCGTCCTCATCCTCGGCCTGGGGCACTTCCTGGCGGTCGACATCTACGACTCGCAGGCCGTCGCCGGCGTCGTCGGCCTGGCCGCCGCCTGGGTGGTCGTGAAGGCGCTGCTCGCGCTCTCGGCCGAGACGTTCCGCGGGTTCCAGCGCTTCTGGCCCGCCACGGTCTACAGCGGTATGGCGGTCGACGCCCTGCTGCTCGTCGTCTTCTCCGGGCTGTGGGTGGCGGGCGTGCACCCGAGCCTGCGCGAGGCGGTCGTGATCAGCGTCGTGGCGACCGCCCTCGCCCTGGTCGTGGCGGGGTTCGGGATCGCGCGGGCGGCGGCGGCGCTCCACGGCGAGGGGGACGCCGGCACGCGCGAGATCCTCTCGATCTCGACGCCGCTTCTGATCACGAGCGTCGCCAGCTTCATGGTGGGGACCGGCGTCGACCTGTGGGTGGTCGGCCACTTCACGTCGCTCTCCGACGTGGCGCTCTACGGGGCCGCCTCGCGGCTCGTCTTCTTCGTCGCGGCGCCGTTCATCGTCGTCTCGCAGGTCGTCCCGCCGATCATCGCGGAGCTCTACGCCCGCGGCGAGAAGCACGAGCTCGAGCGCGCCCTGCGCAGCGTCTCGACGCTGGCCGGCATCCCGGCGGCGGCGGTGCTGCTCACGTTCCTCGTGGCGGGCCCGTTCGTCATGGGCCTCGTCTACGGCCCGTTCTTCCGCGAAGGCGCGACCGTCCTCGCGATCCTGAGCTGCGCCCGGCTCGTGGCGGTGTGCACCGGTTCGAGCGGCGCGACGCTCATGATGACCGGCCACCAGCGGACGATGATGGGGCTCACCGTCGGGACCGGCATCCTCAGCCTGACGGCCGAGATCCTGCTCGCGCCGCGCTACGGGATCACCGGCGTTGCCGCCGCCACGTGCGGAGCGCAGACGATGCAGAACCTGCTCCAGCTCACGTACGCGCGGATCCGGGTCGGGATCTGGACGCACGCCGAGTTCTCGCTCCGGCCGCTGCGAGAGCTGGTGCGCGGATGAGGTACCTGGAGCGCGTCGTCGACGCGCTCGACCGCGTCGTCCAGCGGGCGATCCGCGCGCTCGTCGCCCGAGGCCGGCATGCCCGCTGACGACCCGACCGCGATCTTCCTCCACATCGGCAAGACCGCCGGCTGGACGCTGCGTCAGATCCTCTACCGCAACGTCCCCCGGTCGCTCGTCATGCGCGTGCGGCCGCCGGCCCACAGGCCGCGCGGGTTCCTGAACGACGAGCCGCTCAAGGCATTTGCGGCGCTGCCCGAGGCCGAGCGGGCCCGGCCGCGGCTGCTCGTGAGCCACATGGTGTTCGGGATCCACGAGTCTGTGCCGCGGCCGTCGGCCTATCTGACCGTGCTCCGCGACCCAGTCGCGCGCACGATCTCCCAGTACCGGCATGTCGTGCGGACGGAGCAGCACCGCCTGCACGACGCCGCGGCATCGGGCGAGCTGACGCTCGAGCGCTACGTCCGAAGCGGCATCGCCCTGGAGGTCGACAACGGCCAGGTGCGGGCGCTGGCGAGCGACGTCGCGACGCCCTTCGGCGAGTGCACCGACGCGATGCTCGAGCGGGCGCTCGAGAACCTCGACCGGCACGTCGCGGTCGCCGGGCTCACCGAGCGGTTCGACGAGACGCTGCTCCTGCTCGAGGACGCGTTCGGCTGGCACAACCTGTTCTACGTCGCGACGAACACGGCCCCGAAGCGGCAGCGCGGCGAGGTCAGCGCCGAGGACAGGCGCGTCATCGAGGAGCAGAACCGCCTCGACTGCGAGCTCTACCGGCGCGTCGTGGAGCGGTTCGACGAGGCGGCCGGCCGCGACCCCGGGTTCGGCGAGCGCCTGGAGCGCTTCCGCCGCGGGAACGCGATCTACCGGCCCTGGGGCCGGATGACGCGTCGCGTCCGCCAGGCCGCGGTCGGCGCCACTCGCTGAGCTAGTGGCAGTCGGTGGTGCCCGAGTCGGTGAACGTGCCGCCGGTCACCGGCACGAACGACCACGAGTAGCTGTCGGCGCCCAGCGTGAGCTCGAGCACGCCGTAGGTCGTGGTGTTGCGCACCTGGCTGCCGGCGTGGATCGTCTTGAACTTGCCGTGGTTGTCGCCGCCCGTCCCGACGATGAACTCGCGGATGCCGTTCGTGTTGTCGACGGCGCCTGACGGGTTCAGGGGGGCGAACCGCTCGTAGGTGTGCAGATGGCCGTTCAGCACGATCTCCGCGTGGTTGGCGTAGAGGTCGTTCCAGAACGCGCCCACCGAGCTCGTGCCGCCGCCGCTGCCCGACGAGAAGCGGGGCTGGTGCCAGTACGCGAGGGTGCACTGGTTGGCGTGGCTCTGGAGGTCGCTCTTGAGCCAGACCTCCTGGGCTGACCCGGCCTTGCAGGCCACGAACTTGCAGTTCGCGTTCAAGGCGATGAGGTGCCACGCGCCGATGTCGTAGGAGTAGTAGCCCTGGCCCGGATTGCCGGCGGCCGCGCCGAAGTAGGCGAAGTAGCCGGCGGCGTCGGCCGTCGTGGAGCAATCGGTGCCGTTCGGATCCTGCGCCTTCGTCTCGTACTCGTGGTTTCCCGCCACCGGGTGGACGATCGCCGGGTCGACGCGGCCCCAGGAGAGGGCGTAGGAGCGCTGGAACGCCAGGAGGCCGCCGCATTCGTACTGGTTGTCGCCGAGCGGCAGGACGCCGTCGAGCGGCGCGCCCACGAGCAGGTTCGACGTCTTGAGCGCCGAGCAGCCGTTGGCCGTGCCGTTGCCGTCGTGGAAGCCCCTGGCGGCCGGATCGCAGGCGATGTCGCCGGCCGCCGCGATGACCGGGTCGCCGGGCAGCGGGGCCGCGGAGGCGTGCGTCACCGCCGCAGCGGCGCTCCCGCCGGTCACGCCAACCACGACGACGGCGAGCCATGCCCCGAATCCGATGCGATGCCTCCCCCGAAGACCCATCCTGGTCGAGTTTACTCGTCCTGCCAGTGGTCGGGAAGGGCCCGCCGCAGCCGAGGTTGTAAGGAACTGGAAGCGGGAACCTTTCCACGATCCTAACCACACCCTCACCGCCGGCTCACCGCGGGCGTCGATGGTCTGCACGACGTTCCAACGGGAGGTGGGGGAAGTGGGATCGAGTCGCGTGCGACTCTTCGTGGTCGTGCTCGCCGTTGTCGGGGTGAGTGGTGCGTCCGCCGCGGCGGCGCAGGCGGACAAGGGCGCGTACTGGGGCACGTACGTCCGCGCCCGGGACGGGCAGACCAAGCTCCAGTCGCTCGCGAGCCTCGAGGCGCAGCTGGGGCGCAGATTCCACGCGTTCCGCCTCTACCACGCGCTCGACAACACCAACCTGCGCTCCGACATCCCCGCTGCCATGAAGGCCCGCGGCGCGGCGCTCTACCTGAACGTCTCGTCCGAGCTGGGCCGCCACTGCGTGCCATGGCGCGACGTCGCCGCCGGGAGGTACAACGGCTACCTGCACCAGATCGCCAAGCGCATCAAGCGCTACCGGCACCGGGTCTTCTTCTCGTGGAACCACGAGATGCTCGACAAGTGCAGCGACGGGACGCCGGCCCAGTACGTCGAGAGCTACCACCGCGTCCACAAGCTGTTCAAGCACGACGGCGTGCGGAACGTGACCTACGTGTGGACGGCGACGTCACACAACTTCCGCCAGGACCTGGCGACGCTGCGCAAGTACGAGCCGCGCCGGTACGACGCGGTCGGGGTCGATGGCTACAACACCAACGAGTGGCGCTCGGCCGCCGACCTCTTCGGTGCCGCCCACAAGTTCGCCGTGAACCACGGCAAGAAGTTCGTGATCGGCGAGGTCGGAAGCGACGAGGATCCCAACGACCCGAACGCCAAGGCCACGTGGATCACGAACGCGGCCGCGACGTTCCAGGCCTGGCACGTGCGCCTGGTCGACTGGACGAACGCCGTCACGTCGCGCGGGGACTACTGGGCCGACACGTCGCCCGAGGCGCTCGCCGCCTACAAGGCCGCGGGCCTCAAGGGCTACTACATGCGTTAGCGCCGGGCCACCTGCGGGGCGAGCCGGCGCTTGATCATCGACGGGATCGTGTAGGTCAGCCTGCCCCACCGCCCGTAGCGGGCGTTCGCGTGCTCGAAGTCGGCCAGGGCGTCGGCGAAGCCGGGCTCCGCGGCGATGCGGTCGCCGAGCAGCCGGCAGGCGTGCGCGTAGAGGTCGAGGTCGAGCGGGTTCGCGTTCCAAACCAGCTCGAGCTCGGCGTCCGTCGGCGGCGCGGCGCCGCGGTGGACGTTCGCGCTCACGTAGCGCACGTCCCGCCAGTCGAACGTGCGCCCGAGGAGCACGACCGACTCGTCGAACCGCTCCGTGACGCCGACCCACGCGAAATGCTGGGCGATGTTCCGCTTCGCCGTCTCGAGCATCTCCGGCGTGCACTCGCGGTACGGCGTCCCGACGTCGCCGGCGATGGCGCGGGTCTGGCTGTTGTCCATCTCGAGGGCCAGGCCGCTCTCGACGTACTCCTCGAGCGACATGCCCTGCGCCTGGTCGTGATGGCGGTGCCCCGGCGTCCGCAGGACGTAGCGGTACTGGGAGATCGCGAGCCGGACCGGGTCGCGCACCATCGTGACGTAGCGGCACGGCCGCGGCACGTGCTCGTGCAGGCCGAACACCGTGTGCCCCATGATCAGGCGCGGACGCAGCCGCTCGGCCTCGGGCAGGCGCGCGAAGTCGGCCAGGGTCTCCTCCCGGGGCCTGCGGCGGGCGCGCACCGTGATGGTCTGCGACGACGGGAACTGGCGTTTCAGGACCTGGCGCATCGTCGATCCCGCCGTCTTTCCGATGTGGAGGAAGATCACGGTCTCGTCGCTCACCGGCGCACCCCGCGGCCGTAGCCGTAGATCCTCCGGGCGGCGTCCGAGGCGACGCCCGCCGGACGGGCGCGGAGCCCCGCGACATCCCGCGCGAGCCCGTCGGGGTCATACCCCATTGCGGCCAGCCGCTCTGAGCCGAGCGACCGCAGGTACCGGGCGCACCAGCGCTTTCGCAGCGGGTTTGCCATCGTGGCCCGCCAGCGATCCAGGGGCTCGGCGCTGATCTCGGCATAGCTCGCCGTGCCCGTGCGGTCGCCCATGCGTCCGTTCAGGCTGGTGCCGGCGAACGACTCCGCCGATGCCAGCGCCGGGTCGAGCTCGAGGAGCTCGAAGACCCTTCGTGTGCCGGAGACCGGGTCGGCGACGAGATCCTCGAACCGGATGCCGACGGCACGCGGATCTGCTCGCCCGTGCGCCGCGACGAGCCGGTCGAGGCCGCCGTGCAGGTCGACGTCGTACCGGTCGAGGTTCCAGTGCCCGCGACCGAACGAGTCGATCATCGACGCGGCGACCGCCAGCGGGTTGCGCCACAGGAAGACGAACCGGGCGTCGGGGAAGAGCTCCATGATCTCGTCGACGACGAGGTGGTAGCGCGGCGTCTTGTCGAGAAACCACGCCGCGTCCCCGGCCGCCTGCTCGTAGAGCGCCATGACGGAGCGCCTGACCTCGGCGAGATACGCCGCCCGCCCGCCCGGCAGCGAGTCGCTGAAGTCCCCGATCGCGCGGGCGGCGGTGCGGTGGCCGTACTCCGCGACGGCCCCGCGCTCGCGGAGCGCGTAGAGCTGCGGCAGCAGGAGCCACGGCTCCGAG
>Ga0070683_100001913_pt1 | contig 16290 bp, 11 predicted proteins | sample KBSC713LmetaG_FD_64662 | JGI IMG/M metagenome (GOLD analysis project Ga0070683, IMG submission 64662) | Corn rhizosphere microbial communities from Kellogg Biological Station, Michigan, USA - KBS C7.1-3L metaG | ecosystem: Host-associated > Plants > Roots > Rhizosphere ...
GCGGTGCTCGGCACGAGCATCAGCGCGCCTTTCTCCTTCAGGCCTTCGTAAAGGATGTTCATCGCCCGGAGATGAAGCGCCGTTGGGTTGTTCTGATACGATCTCGACGCCTCGCCGAAAAGCGCGGCGATCTCCACCTCGGCCTGGCCGAGGATGATGCGGGCGGATTTCTCCCGCGACGCCTGCGCCTCGCGCGACATCGCGTCCTGAAGGGAAGTCGGAATCACCACGTCGCGCATCTCCACCGACTGTACGGTGACCCCCCAGGGATTCGATCGCTGATCGATGAGGTTCTGCAGCTCGGCTTCGATCTTCTCTCGTCCCCTGAGCAGATCCGTGAGCGAAGTGCGGCCGATGATGTCGCGAAGCGCCGTCTGGGCGGCCCAGCTCACCGCCTGGGAATAATCCTGCACCTCGAGGGCGGCCCGCTCGGAATCGTGCACCATCCAGAAAAGGACCGCGTCAACGTTGACGGGAACGGTGTCGGACGTAAGCGTCTCCTCCGCCGCGAAGCTGGTGGTGACGACGCGCTGGTCTATGTAGATCGAGATCGTGTCCACGAACGGAACGATCCAGAAAAGGCCCGGGCCCTTGAGTCCGCGGAATTTCCCGAGGCGGAGGACGACCGCGCGCTCCCACTGCTTGGCTACTTTCGGAGACTGCGCGGCGATCGCGCCGAGCAGCACCGCCGCGAGAAGGCCGAACGGATTCTGGGTCGCGGTGGTGACGGCGATGCCGGCTGCCACGGCGACGAGAAGTATGAGAACGGCGATGATGTTAACGCGCACCGAAGGCAGGTTGACGTTCGGGTACTCTGCACGGCGCGTTGCCAACGAAGTGACGGGAAGCATTAAGTGCTCTCCTCCTTGTGGAGCTGTTTGACGAGCTCGTTAATGGTGAAGCCAAGTGCTGCGCCATCGGTGATGAAGCGGCGGGCGAGCTGCCGCAGCTCGCGCTCGCGATGCGCCCTCGATGCTTCCGGTGAAGGGCGCTCGCGTACGAAAGTGCCGACCCCGCGCTGGGTTTCGAGAACCCCGTCTCGCTCGAGCTGGGCGTAAACCTTGGCGACGGTGTTGGCGTTGACCGAGAGGTCAACTGCCAGCTGCCGCACGGTTGGCAGGCGCGCTCCAATCGCCAGCCGGCCCGTCGCGATCGCGGTCCGGATAGACCGGTCGAGCTGGGCGTAAATCGGAGTGGCATCCGCTGGATCAACCTGAAAAACTCGCATTGTGTATAAGTACTATAACATTAGTACAATACGCCCGCAAGGAATTCCGCTTTCGGGGTGTCCGGGGCCGAACCGGGCAGCGGAACTCACCCGAGCCCGGTTTGCGTACAAAACGGCCGGCTAGTTGCTGTAGTAAGGAGCGTGCTTCCCTCCCCCGAAATGCGCGATGAACAGGCCCCTCCACCCGTTGGCGACGACACGGATCTCTGCATCCTGGCCGCCGTCCTCGCCAGCCGGATGCGCGAGCACAAGGAAGAGCTGACGCAGCGATGGCTCGAGCGGATCAGCGCGCGCGTGACGATGGACCCGAACCAGATCTTCCCGACCGAGGCGATTCTCGACCACGTCCCGCTCCTCATCGTCGGCATCGCCGATTACATCGAGAAGCCCGAGAAAACGCTGATGGCGGACGTGCCCGTCGTCGCCAAGGCGATGGAGCTGGGCGCACTCCGTTTCAGCCAGGGCTTCGACGAGTACGAGCTGCTCAAGGAATACGAGATATTCGGCGGAATCCTCTTCGCGTTTCTCTCCCGCATCGCCGACGAGATCGACCAGCCGTGCAGCAGGGGCGAGCTGCTCGCCTGCGCCCACCGCCTCTTTCTCGCCGTGACGATGATCCAGCAGGCGACCGTGACTCACTATCTCTCCCTGCTGCGCGAGGAGCTGAGCGAGCGGGAGCAGCGGCTCCGCGGGTTCAACCGCGCGCTCACTCACGAAATGAAGAATCTCGTCGGCATCATCGGCGGCGCGGCGGAAGTTCTCGGGCTGGACGACATCTCGGGTGAGCAGCAGCACAAGATGGCCGCCATCATCCAGCGCAACACCGAGACGATGCGCGCTACGCTCGACAACCTCGTCGAGCTCTCCCGCCTCCGCAATGACCCGCGTCAGCAGCGCCACGTCCAGCTCCCGGCCGCCGTCGCGGAAGTGACGCGCCAGCTGCGCGAGGCGGCGAAAGCGGAAAACGTGGAGATCAGAGTCGCGGGACGCCTTCCCCCGGTGGAGGTGAACGCCGCGGCGGTCGAGCTGTGCCTCTCGAATCTCATCGCCAACGCGATCAAGTACTCCGACCGCGCGAAGGAAAACCGCTGGGTGGAGATCAGCAGCGAGGAGAGCGTAGATCCGGACGCCGGTTACGAGATGATCGTGAAGGTGCGCGACAACGGGCTCGGCGTTCCCGAGGGCAGCAGAGCGAGACTGTTCGAGCGATTCTACCGGGCGCACGAGCAGGTGCACGCCAACATCAGCGGCACCGGGCTGGGCCTCAGCATCGTTCGGGAAACGGTGACGACGCTCGGAGGAAAGGCGTGGGCGGAGTTTCCCGGGGAGGGAGCAGTGTTCGCGTTCTCCATTCCGGCGAGGCGAATCGGAGATCCCGTTGCAGCGACGCCGGCTTCCGCGCCTACCGGCGCGGAGGTTACCGAATTACGCGGTCGAATCTCATCTGATCAGGCAGAGAAAAGATGAAGTGCCACCATTCCTGGTCGTAGTTGGTGAAGCCTTCCCTCTCCATCGCGCTTTTCAGCAGCTGACGATTTTGCGCCGCGAGGCCGGTGGCATTGGCGGTGTGTGCCGCGGCAGAAAACGTATCGAACGGCGTCCCCATCTCCAGCTCGCTGCTGTCGCGGAGATGGATGAGCGTGAGATCCACCGCGACGCCAAGGTTGTGGCGGCTTTTGCTGGCGATGTACCCGTCGCGGAGCAGATCCTCGCGGTTCACGCGCTTCGTCCACTCGACCATTGCCTCGGTCGCGCGCACCGGACGATAGGCGTCAAAGATCTTGAGACCGAGACCTTGCGCGGCGAGGTCGCGCTCGACGCGCGCCAGCGCCGCGGCCGCCGGAGCCCGGAGATACGCGTGATTTCCTTCGTATCCCGCGATCGGAGCGCTGGTGAAGTTGTTGCTCGTCGCGTAGCGGAGGTCAACTACAATTCCGGGCGCGAGAGTGCGTACGTCGGTCAGCAGTGAATCGGCGGCGGCATCCGATGCGACCGGGAGATCGGCGGTGTTGACTGGCGCCGCCGGCGGCACCCTCCGCGAGACAGGCGCACAGGCGAGCGCTGCCAGCGCCGCGAGGAGAATGAAACGGTACACGCTTTCAAATGTGCGCCGCCGCCGACCTCGCGCAAGCCGGCGGCGAATGATCCATATTTTGCTCCCATGCCAAAGGCGGAAAGCGGCCACCGCGCCGCGGTAACGGCGAGCTTCCTCGGTTGGACGCTCGACGCGTTCGATTTTTTCATCGTCGTCTTCACGCTTACCGCGATCGCGAAGGAGTTCCACAAGACCGACGCCGAGCTGGCGCTGACCATCACGGCGACGCTCGCTTTTCGCCCGGTAGGCGCGCTCATCTTCGGGCTGCTGGCCGACCGCTACGGCAGGAAGCTGCCGCTCATCATCGACCTCATTTTCTTTTCCGTCGTCGAAGTGCTCTGCGGATTCTCGCAAAGCTACCTGGCGTTCTTCGTCCTCCGCGCGCTTTTCGGAATCGGGATGGGAGGCGAATGGGGCGTCGGCGCATCCCTGGCGATGGAGAAGGCGCCGTCTGAGAGACGCGGCCTGATGTCCGGCCTCCTCCAGGAGGGCTACGCGATGGGCTACCTGCTCGCGGCGGTCGCGTACTTTCTGGTGTTCCCGCGCTGGGGCTGGCGGCCGATGTTCTTCATCGGCGGACTTCCCGCCCTCCTCGCGATTTTCGTGCGGCTGCGAGTGGAGGAATCGGAAGTCTGGCAGCGTACGCGGCACGCCGACTGGGGAAGTCTCGGAAAGTCCATCGCCGCGAACTGGAAATTGTTTCTCTACCTGACCGTGCTGATGGCGGGAATGAACCTCGCCTCGCACGGGACGCAGGACATGTACCCGACGTTCCTCCAGCGCGACTGGGGATTCACGCCGCAGCGGCGCGCGATGCTCGTCGCGTTCTCGATGGTCGGGGCGATAACCGGCGGGCTCACGTTCGGGCATATCTCGGACCGCATCGGCAGGCGAAAGGCGATCGTCATCGCGCTTGCGCTGGCCATCACCGTGATTCCGCTATGGGCGTTCTCGCCGTCGCTCGCGGGCCTCGTCGCGGGCGCATTCGCGATGCAGTTCATGGTTCAGGGCGCGTGGGGCGTCATACCCGCGCACATCAATGAGCTCTCGCCGGACAACGTCCGCGGCTTCATTCCGGGGTTCGCCTACCAATGCGGAGTGCTCATCGCCAGCTCGGTGGTTTACATCGAGGCGCTCTTCGCCGCGCACACCAGCTACGCCCATTCGATGGCCCTCACGGCGGTGACCGTGTTCACCATCGCCGGCATCGCGACGTGGCTCGGCCGCGAAAAGCACGGCGTGATCTTCGGCGGCTAGCCGCCGAGCTTCGACGCCTCCGCGGCGAGGCCGTCGAGCAGCTTTGCAAGATGTTCGGTAGCGGTCCGCGGATTCATTATCGTCACGCGCAGCACCGGCCGCCCGTCGAGAACAGTTGACGTTATCCAGCCGCTGCCATTTTTGTTGAAGCTCGGCCTGAGCAAACGGTTCAATTCGTCCGATCCCTTGCTGCGGAAGCAGAGGATGTTGGATTCCGGCTCGTGAATCGTTTCGAATTCCGGACGGGCCGCGATCATCGCGTGAAGCTCGCGCGCTCGCTCGCAGAGGCCGTCATACAGCTCGCCCATTCCGCGCGATCCGTATCTATGGAGCGCGACCCATAGCTTGAGAACGTCCGCGCGTCGCGAGCACTGAAAGCTGCGGAAACCCTGATCGGGGTTTCGTTCACCGTCCGCCGTTTTGAAGAGATACGGCGCCTGCTGCGAGAAAGCCTGCTCGAGATCCCGCTCGTCGCGGACGAGAAGCATGCCCGCCGACAAGGGAAGCAGCATCATCTTGTGCGGATCCCAGGCGAGGGAGCGAGCTCGCTTGAGCGCATCCACGACGGGCGGCGGATTGCGCGAAAGAAGCCCGCTCGCGCCGTGGGCGCCGTCAACGTGCAGCCACACGCCGTGCTCGTCGCAGAGGTCCGCGATGGCGGGAAGATCGTCGAACGAGCCGGTGGCCGTCGAGCCGGCGGTGGCAACCACGGCGATGATCTTTTTTCGCTCGGATCCGAGCCGCGCCAGCTTCTCCGACAGGTGCGACACGTCCATCCGGTAGTCTTTCGAGCGGATTGGAATGCCGCGCTTTCTGCCGAGCCCCAGCTGGCCGATCGCGCGCGTCACGGCGTAATGCGCGTGCTCTCCATAGATGACGTAGCCGCCTTCGGGGCCGACTCCATCGTCCCACGCGTCGGGGAGCGCCGCGTTCCTCGCCGCGAGCAGCGCGGTGAAAGTGGCTTCAGTGCCGCCCGAGGTAAGCGTTCCTCCCGAGCCGGCAGGATATCCAACGAGGCCGCACATCCAGCGGATTACCTGGTGCTCGATCATCGTGCCGGTGGGCGACATCTCGAAAATCGCGATGGACTGATTGAGCGCGCCGATGACGCTTTCCGTCCACACTGCCGCCGGGAGGGGAGCGCACACCTGGTGCCCCATGTACATCGGATGGCACAGCTTGTTCGCGTCCGAAACGACGTCGCGCTCGAGGCGTGCGACGATCTCCTCTATGGAGATTCCCTCTTCCGGCAGCGGACCGGCGAACCGCTCGGCGATCGCGGCCGGCGTCAGCGGAGTCGAGACCTGCCCTTCCCCGGCTCTCGTGCTCTCGAAATATCGCGCGGCGAGGCCGAGGAACTGCGCTCCGGTGTCGGCTGACTCATCGGAGCGGATTGCATCGTGAATGCTTTCTCTTGGCGACATTCCGGAATTTAGCGCCGGCCCGTGGACCGGCGCTCTCTCCCGGCCTTCCGGCTACGAGCGGGTGTAGACGAGAACGAGTCCCTGGACGCTGATCGTAAAGGTGGAGCCGCTCACCGTCGCGGAGACGACGTCGGTCGGATCCTGTGAATCCGTGAGCGTCACCGTGTTGCCCGACTGCGTGTAGGTGCCATCGTAACTGTACGTGTCGGTGGTCGGCGTGCCGCCGATCGTAGTGCGCACCACCGTCTCATTCGTATACGTGCCGGTTGCGGTTAGCGTGTAGCTGTCCGAGAGCACTTCGATCTTTTCCGTGCCGTCGTCGTAGGCAACGTACGGAAGCGCCTTTGAGTTCACGGTCTGAAGCGAATACGTCCCGACGACGCTCGCGCCGGGACCTGTGGACGAATCGCCGCCGCAGGCGGTGGTGAGAACGGCGGTCGCGGCCAACATAGAGAGCAGCAGTCTGCGCATGAATTCTCCTGCGAAAGTGGATGGGTCCCGCGGCATCTGCCGCCTCGCTCATACTCGCAGAATAACGCCGGCGGCTGAATACGTACTGTTACGTATCAGCTTGATGCAGACATCGGACCGTCCGGATTACGAGTTAAGGCCCCGCTCGCGCACGAAATCGGCCAACTCGCCTCTCGATGCCACGCCCAGCTTGAGAAAAATGTTCGAGAGATGCGTGCTCACGGTGCGCGCCGATATGCCCAACGCCGCGCCGATGTCCTTGTTGGACATTCTCTCCGCGACCATCCGCGCGATCTCCGTTTCGCGTCCGGTCAGTCCCGCGGCGCCTGGCACTGCCGACCGCGAGGGTGGACGCACCCCAAGCTCGCGGAGCGCTTCGCGGGTCGCATCGAGCTCACCGGCGGCACGCAGTTTCACGAACACTTCGTGCGCGCGCTTCAGCTCGCGCATTCCTTCTTCCGGCTGGCCGTTGTCCATCAGCGCGTAGGCGAGCCGGCGCCGTACGCGCGCGGACTGCACGGGGAGTGGTATCGAATCGAACTGGTCGGCCGCCGACCGTAGCAGCGAGATGGCGCGCGCGGGATCGCTGTCACGGTACAGAACGAGCAGCGCGTCACACGCGTCGGAGAAGGCGAGGCCGAGCCTGTGCTGAAGTCGCGCCGCGTCCGCGCGCATCCTCCTCGACAGCTCTTCGGCGTGCGCGAAATCCTGCTTGAGGAGCGCCGCCTCCGAGATGAGAGGAAGCAGCCACTGCAATCCCCAGATCGCGTGGCCGGTTCGGTCGGCGATGGCGAGCCCGGCCTCTCCGACGTCCACAGCTTTCGCGTAATCGCCGACGGCAAGATGATACGCCGCCAGACCGAGGTGGGCCGGGACCACCGAAGGAACGTCGAGCGGCCGCTCCATTCCCTTGTTCGCGCCCGAGATGGTCCACGCCCGATCGAAATATTTTTTTGCGCGCTCAGTCTCTCCCCGCGGGAGATACATCATACCCGCCCACACAAAGAGCCGCGGCAAAATCGCGCGCTGCCCGAGCTTCTCCGCCAGCGCGATCGTCCGCTCGGCGAGAGCGAGGCCGCCATCCCAATCGCCGATGTTCGAGAGATATTGCACCCGGAGCTCGGCGGTCCAGAGCGGCAGCAGCGGGGAGCGAGACTCCTCGGCGAGGCGCGCGCTTTCGGCGAGATGCAGCGCCACCGCCGGCTCCTCACCGCTGACGCCGGCGAGAATGGCCATCGCCCAGTGCGCGCTCCACTGAAGGAGAAGCTGGCCGCTCGCCTCAGCGTGACGGATGGCGTCTTCGCCGTGTGCGCGGGCGACGCCGAGGGGACCCGTCCAGGCGTAGAGGAGGAGCAACGCGCGGTGGGCGCGCGCAAGCAGCACCTGACTCTCCATTCCGCCGCGGGTAGCGCCTTCGAGGGAAAACTCGAGGTCGGCCTGCGCGTCGGTCAGTCTGCCGAGCTCCTGGAGACAGATTCCGCGCGCGAGACGAATGCGGAGTGCCTGCTGCGGCGCGCCCGCCGCTTCGGCGTGCGCCAGTCCCGCGTTGTAGTGCGTGATGGCATCCTCGTGACGGCCGCTCCAGTACCTCGCGAGGCCGATGCGGTACTCGATGGACGCGGCCGCCGTCGCATCGCCGCGGCCGGCCGCCTCTTCGAGGGCGAATGCCCACAGCTCGACTGCGCGATCGTATTCGCCGAGGCGCTGAAGAGTGCGGGCGAGGCCGGTTGCGATCTGCTCCCTCGTGACGTCGTCGGCGTTCCAGCCTTCCGCATTCGCGGCCTCGAACGCGGCGCTGAGGTAGGCGGCTGCTTCGCGATTGGCGTACTTCGCGAGGGCGTTCTCTCCCGCGCGGACGAGATACCTGATCCCTTTGGCGCCCAGCTTTTTGGCGCGCCCGAAAGGGAACGCGAGCTCGTCGGCGTGATCGAGAGCCGTGGCGCCATAACGCTCCTCGAGCGCGCCGGCAATCTCGCCGTGAAGCATCGTTGCGCGCGCGTGGCCGAGCTCGGAGTAGAGCACCTGCTGAATGAGCGGGTGAGTGAAGTCGTACGCCACGCCGCTTTCATCTCTCGTCTCCACGATCACACGCTCGCGACATAGCTCTTCGATCGCGTCAACGAATTGCCGCTCATCGAGTCCGGATACGACCAGCAGCGTTTCATACGCGGCGCGGGTGCCGATCACCGCCGCGAAATTGGCGAGCATTCGCGCGGAACTGGAAAGCCTGGCCAGCCTTCCCGCCACCGCTTCGCGCACGGTGAGAGGCATCTCGAAAGTCTCAAGATCGAATCCGGACCATCGCCCGTCCGTTTGCACGAGCCGCCCGGACTGCACGAGAGTCTTGAGGGTCTCCTCGACGAAGAACGGATTTCCGCGAGTCCAATTGAAGAGGAGAGACGAGAACTCCTTTGCGTGGACGTCGCCGCCGCCGAACGTCGCTTCGACGAGCTCGGCGACGTTTTCCGCCGAAAGCGGCCTCAGGCGCTCGACGGAGACGAGTCCGAGGCGATGGAGGGACTGCTCGGTGCTGCGAAGCGCCGGATTGCCGTCCCGCTCCGACTCGTTGTAGGTGCAGAGGAGCACGACTTTCTGGTTTTCGAGATGTCGCGCGACGAAGTGAAGAAGCTCGAGGGATGAGGCGTCGGCCCACTGCAGATTGTCGAGCACTATGAGCGTCGGCTGCTTTGCCGACAGGCGGCCGAGGAACTGCGAGAACGTGGAGAGCAGCCGCGCCTTGAGCTCGGCAGCGTCGAGACCGGCGACGCTGCTCTCGGATGCAGTACGAAGTGCGGGAAAGAGGTGCCCGAGCTCGGCGGTTCCGCCGCGTGTGAGGACGGACAGAGCGCCCGGATCCAGCTTTCGAATCATCGGGAGCATCGCATCCGAGAACAGCGCGTAAGGAATCCCCGTTTCCACGGGATAGGCGCGTCCGACAGCGACGAGCCATCCCTTCTTCGCGGCGAGTTCAGCGACGGCCGCGGCAAGCCGCGTTTTACCCACTCCCCCCTCGCCGGAGAGAAAGATGACGCGGCCGCTTCCCTTCTCCGCGCTCGAGAGGGCGCCCTTCAAGAACGTGAGCTCATCTTCGCGCCCGATGAGCGACGCTTCAGGGGGAAGCTTGATCACGGACAGAATCTAAGAAACGCACGACTGGCACGCGACGTGTAGGAAAAAAACGGCGATATGAATTCCGAAACACCGGTCGCTGCGGTGAGAGCGGCGGCAATCGATTTGGACAACGAGCGCGACGTTTGCGCGCCGGCGCTCGAGCTTATCGGAGACGCGAGCTTCGTCCTCATCGGCGAAGCGTCGCACGGAACGCACGACTTCTACGATTTGCGCGCCGAGCTTACGAAGCGCTTGATCGCGGAGAACGGATTTTCGGCCGTCGCCGTCGAGGCGGACTGGCCTGATGCGTACCGCGTGAACCGCTACGTCCGCAGCGAGAGCGACGACGACAACGCCGACGATGCGCTCGCCGGCTTCGAGCGATTCCCGACGTGGATGTGGCGCAACACCGTGGTGGCCGAGTTCGTCGAGTGGCTGCGCGACTACAACCGCCCGCTCCCGGACTCGAAGCGCGCAGGATTTTACGGGCTCGATTTGTACTCGCTCTTCAGATCGATGGAAGCGGTCGTCGAATATCTCGAGGGGGTGGACCCCGAGGCGGCGAGACGCGCCCGCTATCGCTACGGATGCTTCGACCATTTCGGCGAGGACAGCCAGGCGTACGGCTACGCGGCGAGCTTCGATCTCTCGCAGTCGTGCGAGGACGAAGCGGTGAGGCAGCTTCGCGAGATGCAGGCGCGCGGCTTCGGGGAATCGCGGACCGGCGGGGCGGACGACTTCTTCGCCGCCGAGCAGAACGCGCGGCTCGTAAAAAATGCAGAACGATACTACCGGTCGATGTTCCGCGGCCGCGCGTCGTCGTGGAATCTGCGCGACTCGCACATGATGGAGACGGCGGAGAATTTGATCGAGCATCACCGCGAGAGGGGGCGGCCCGCGAAGATGATAGTGTGGGCACACAATTCCCACCTCGGCGACGCGCGCGCTACCGAGATGGGGCACCACGGCGAGCTCAACCTCGGGCAGCTATTCCGGCAGCGGCACGATGCGCACGTTGTCCTCGTCGGGATGACGACGCACGCGGGAACTGTGACAGCGGCGAGCGACTGGGACGCGCCGGGTGAACGAAAGAAGGTGCGGCAGTCTTTGCCCGGGAGCTACGAGCGCCTATTCCACGATACGGGTTCGGGGAAATTTTTTCTGCCCCTCCGCGGAGGCGGTGCTTCACCGCTGCCGAAACAGATGCTGGAGCGCGCGATCGGAGTGATCTATCGCCCCGAGTCAGAGCGGGTGAGCCACTACTTCGGCGCCGACCTCGCCTCGCAGTTCGACTGCGTTTATCATCTCGACGAAACGCGCGCCCTCGAGCCGCTGGAAAAACACGAGCGGTGGCTCGAGGGCGAGGTTCCCGAGACTTATCCGAGCGGCATCTAGGCCGCGGCGCCGAGCTCGCTCGTGCAGAACGGGCAGCGGGTGGCGGCGCGATCGATCTTCATCCGGCAGAAGCGGCAGTCCACGTTCGGGTCCTTCTCCGCCGGCGGGCGGATGAAGATCTTGGTAAGCCGCCAGGCCACGAAGCCGATGATGAGGAAGTTGATGAGGGCGGCGATGAAGTCGCCAATGCCGAAATGAATCGAGCCGACGGTCCACGTCGCCTTCTGCCAGTCCCCGTTCGGCATCACCGCCGCCACGATCGGCATGATGAAATCGTCCACCAGGGATTTGACGACTGCGTTCAGCGCCGTGCCGACGACGACCGCTATCGCGAGCGAAAGTACGTTCTGCTTGATGAGAAATGATTTGAATTCACGCCACATTTGAGTCTCCGGTTTTACGTTTGAAGAGCGTTCGCCGATGCGCGATGGGCGATGCGCAAGCCGCGAAGTCGGGTGATGGCGGCGATCCCGAGCACCGGGCCGGCCGCCAGAATGACGAATGCCCATCTCCAGCCGGTGAGCCTCGCCAGGACGGGAACGAGCTGCATCGGGAGCATCGTCAGCAAAAAGCCAAGCGAAGTTTGAAGAGTGAGCGCCGTCCCTACCGCATGCGGCGGAACGGATTCAGTGACGAGCGTGCTGAACTGCGCGCTGTCGGCGATGACGAAGAATCCCCAGGTAAAGGTGAGCAAGGCGAGGACTGGGAGCGGAGCCCCGAACATCACTGCGCTTGCGAGGCAGCACGCGCCGCTGGCGCTGAGCGAGATGCGCACCAGTCTCTCGCGGCCCCTGCTGTCGGCGGCAAGCCCGCCCCAGACGCACCCCGCTCCGCCAATCGCGATCGTGATGAACGCGACGAGCGAGACCAATCCCGGCGGCGCGCCCGGCGCTGACGCCGCTATGAACGAAGGAATCCACGCCCAGAAGGCGTAGAGCTCGAACATGTGACCGAGGTAGCTCGCCGTCGAAAGCCGCCACTCGCGAACGGCAACGACCGAGCCGACGAGCGACCACGAGAATCGGCGCGACGCGAAGCTGAAGGGCCCTTCTCGAAAAAAGAAACCAACGAGCACGGCGGCGAAGAGCGCGCCCGCGGACGCGACGCGCAGAACCGGCGCTGCCCCCGCCGACGGAAAAGCGTGGATGAGATAAGGCGTCGCCTTTCCCACCGTGAGCGCTCCCACGATCGTCCCGATGGCGAGCCCTCGGCGCGACTGAAACCACGTTGCAACCATCTTCATCGCCGGCGGGTACACGCCGGCGAGAAAGAATCCGGTGAAGAAGCGAAAGGCGAGAGCGGCGTCAAATCCGCCCGCGCCGAGCACGGCAAGGTTGGCGGCGGAGGCGAGCGCGGCGGAGGCCGCGAAGAAAACGCGGGAAGGAACGACGTCGGCGAGGTTGAGAATCGCCGACACAGCCGTGCCTCCGACGAATCCGAGCTGCACGATCGTCGTCAGCCACGCCGACTGCGACGCGGAGAGCGACCACTGCGCCGCCAGCTGCGGAGCGACCGCACTCGCCGCGAACCATAGCGACATCCCGAGCAGCTCGCCGACGGCGAGAAGAGCGAGGAAACGCCATCTCGCCGGCGCTGCGTCCGTCACTTTTTCCGCCGCGTACGAACTACTTCGGCCAGAACGATGCAAAGACGAGGAACGTAACCACCGCGTAAATGAGCCCGTCCACTGTCGCCTTGATCGTCGTGCTCCACTTGCGGTGGTACCAGATGGACATCTGCCACAGCGCGACCGTGTAACCGATGAACGCGATAATGCCGACACCGTGGATGCCGAAGTGCCGGTCGCCCGCGCCCGCGAGCGCACCGCCGATGTGAGCGGCGATGATGGTGACCACCAGGATGTAGATGAACCAGCCGAAAAGATATGTCCCCATCGATCGCGGGCCATTCGGTATCACCGTGAGAATCAGATTCGGCCCGCGATTCACTTTCTCCTTGAAGGCGTCGCTCTTCATGTCGGCTGTGCCGCGCGGACGCGGGACCATGTAATCGCCGGGAGGCAGGTTCAGCGGACGGACGGCATCGGCGAGCGCGTCTTCGTTGTCGAGCTTCGGGTAATCGCCCTTATGCCACGGCGATACCATATGAATGATCGAGCTCACGATGAACACGGCGACAGCGGACACAAGGATGGGCAGCCAAAGCGCGGAGAGCGGTATCACAAAACCCCCGTGATTGCAGACCGCCTAATATGAAGTCGTCAGTTTGTATCCGCGACCGCGGATGGCGAGAAGGACCGTCGGGAGAAGGTAGAGCGTAATCGGCGTGGACAGCGTGAGCCCGCCGATGACGGCGATGGCCAGCGGCCGCTGCATCTCGCTTCCCGCGCCGATTGCGAGCGCGAGCGGAAGCAAGCCGACCAGCGTGCAAAGTGTCGTCATCAGAATCGGGCGCAGGCGGATCCGCGCCGCTTCCTGTATCGCGACCTCCAGCGTGAGTCCCGCGTCGAGCATCCGCCGCCGCGTGAAATCGAGAAGGATGATTCCGTTCTTTACGATCAGCCCGACGAGAAGAATGAGTCCCATGAAGCTCGAAACGTTCAGCGGCGTCCCCGTCAAAAGAAGCAGCAGCATCGCCCCGGCGAAGGAGAACGGCGCGGCGAGCACGACAACGAGGGGCTCGACGAACGACTGAAACTGGACGACCATCACCGCGATGACGCAAGCCGTGGCGAGGCCGAGCACCACGAGCAGTGCGTCGAACGCGGCCTGCTGGCTCGCGTACTGTCCGCCGAACTCGATGCGGACGCCCGCCGGCGGCTTGTTCTTCTCGAGAACTTTCTTCACGTCATTCACCGCGCTTCCTAGCGAACGTCCGCTCACGTCCGCCGTCATCGCGATCATCTGCTGCTGATTCTCGCGCAGCAGCTCCGCGCGAGTCTCGAGCGGAGTGAACGTCGCCACCGCGCCGAGCGGCGTCGGCGCCTTCCCCGGCTGCGAGACTATCGGAAGCGCCGAGAGCTGCGAGGCGTCGTACCGGACGGAGTCTGGCGCGCGCACTCTCACGCCGATGGCGCGGTCGCCGAGCTTGATCTCGCCGGCGGGCGCGCCGAGGAGCGCGGCACCTGTTTTCGCGGCAACGTCCTCAGGGCTGATGCCGAGCCGGTTCGTCTCCGCCTGGGAGATGCTCATCGAGAGCTGGGCGCTCGGCTCGCTTACGCCGTTGTAGAAATCCTCGATGCCGTCGATTCTTTCCATCTCCGGCTCCAGGCGCTTTGCGTATTTCTCGATGACGTCGAGATCAGGCCCGAATATCTTGACCTCGATGGGACGCGCCCCGCCGGCCAGATCGTTGATGACGTCGGAGAGGATCTCAACGAACTCGACGCGAAGCCGCGGCACCGACGTTTCGACTTTTCCGCGCACCTCATCGATTACCTCGAAAATTGACCGCGACCTCTCGCCCCGCGGCTTGAGGCGGGCCACGATGTCGCCCCGATTCTGCTCCGTAGCGAAGAGCCCGAGCTCCGCCCCGGTGCGCCGCGACGTGCCGGTGATCTCCGGCGTTTTGGCGAGAATCCGCTCGACCGCGTTCACTTCGCGGTTCGTCTCCGCGAGGGCGGTTCCACCCGGCGCCCAATAGTCGAGAACGAATGCTCCTTCGTCCACTTCGGGAAGGAAGCCCGAGCCGACGAAGTGTTTGGACACCAGCCCGACAATCGCCATCACGCCGGCAGCGATGAGAGCCCGGCGGAGGTGGACGATGAACTTCGACAGCGAGCGCTCGTATCGCTCGGAGAGGATGTCTATCTGAGTCGCGGCGCGCTCGAGAATTCGCTGATAGGGGGAAAGCCGGCGGTGGCGCCCGATGGACACGACGTCGGGGTCATCGGCGTCTTCGGGCCGCAGGTACTGCTCCGCGAGCAGCGGAATGACCGTCAGCGCGAGGACGAGCGACACCAATACCGCGATCGTGAGAGTGATGGACAACGCCGCGAAGAATTGTCCGGTCACCCCCTCGAGCAGCCGCAGTGGGAGAAACACCACCACCGTCGTGATCGTGGAAGTCGTGACCGGCCAGATGATCTCCTGCACCGCTTCGCGCACCGCGGCGCGCCGGTCCGTGTTGAGGTGCAGGTGCCGCACGATGTTCTCGGTGATGACGACGGCATCGTCGATGACGAGACCGATCGCGATCGCCATCGCGCCGAGCGTCATCAGGTTGAACGTCTGCCCGATGAGGTACATCACGAACACCGTGATTGCGAGCGTAAGCGGAATGGATGACGCGCTTATCGCGGTAATGCGTCCGTGCTGGAGAAATAGCAGCAGAACCAGCACCGCCAGCAGCGCGCCGATCAGCATCGCGTCGCGCACCGACTTCACCGCGTCACGCACGAGCGCTGATTGGTCGTACACTGCCTTGAGTTTCACGCCTGGCGGAAGCGCGGCAGCAATGTTCGCCGCGATGCGCGCCACGCTGTCGGCGACGGCGATGGTGTTGCCGCCCGGCTGCCGGGTGACGTTGAGAAGCGCGGCCGGTTTTCCGTCGCCCGCGATGATGCTCACGTGATCCACCGTTCCGACTTCAACGCTCGCCACGTCGCGGACGCGCACGCCGTGGCCGATCACGACGTTGGCGATGTCGTCAATGGAGTGCGGCTCCTGCGCCGTCACGATCAGATACTGCCGGTAATCCCGCGACACCCGGCCGACGGTGCTCACCGTCGTCGCTTCAGTGATGGCCTTCGCGACGTCGTCGTAGGTAAGCCCCTCACCGGCGAGACGCGCCGGATCGGCGACGACTTCTATCTCCCTCACGTCGCTTCCCTGCACCTCCACCCGCCCCACGCCGGGCACCCGGGAGATGAGCGGCTTTATCTGATAGCGTGCGATGTCGTAGAGCGTCGCCGGATCGCCGCCCTCGAGATTGTACGAGACGATCGGGAAAAGGGACGGGGTCATCCTCTCTGCCTCGATCTGCATCTCGGGGGGAAGCGCCCCCGCCACCTGCTGGATTCTCGCCTGCACCAGCTGCAGCGCCTGCACCATCTCGGTGCTCTGCGCGAACGTGATCGTGATCTCCGAAGCGCCGCGAATCGACCGCGACTGCACCCGGGTCACTCCCGGCACGACGCTCACCGCCTCCTCGATCGGCCGCGTCACGCTGAATACCATCTGCCGCGCGTCGAGTGAAGAGCCTTCGGCGACGACGATGACGCGCGGGAAAACGAGCTCGGGATAGATCGCCGAGGGAATCCGCGTCGCCGCCCACACGCCCGCGGCGCTGAGCAGCGCCGTCATCAGGTAGATGAAGCGGCGCTGGCTCGAGAGCAGATCGAAAAGGCC
>Ga0070683_100001914_pt1 | contig 16284 bp, 18 predicted proteins | sample KBSC713LmetaG_FD_64662 | JGI IMG/M metagenome (GOLD analysis project Ga0070683, IMG submission 64662) | Corn rhizosphere microbial communities from Kellogg Biological Station, Michigan, USA - KBS C7.1-3L metaG | ecosystem: Host-associated > Plants > Roots > Rhizosphere ...
ACGTTCGTGGATTACACGAAAGCCCAACAGGTCCACGCCGAGATGGCCAGGAGTATGAACTGCGCGGCTGGTACGCCGCCAACCCAGTGCACCGCGGCGATTGGGGGCACCGACTCGGCGGCACAGGGTGTCGGCGCGTGGAAGTACGACGTGCTCGGTGCGCTCGACCACGCGAGCGAAGAGATCCTCAAACGCAACGCAAAGGTGACGTACTTCGCATGGGCGACGATCGATCGGATCGTGGGCCGGCAGATTCAGCTGACCAATCCGGACCAGTCGAGGACATACGTCGAGATGCACATGTACGACAATCGTCTGTATATCTTCGAGGCCACCGTTCCGAAGGGTGCGCCGGAGCCGGGACTGTTTCAACAGTCGCCGCGGTTTCTTGATGCGGAAGGCAAACCCGTGCGATACCAAGACAATTACTTGGACAGGTACGGCCTTCCCGAGGAGTCGCCGGCGCGACAGGGAACGCAAGGCCCGCGCGGGGGACGAGGAGGAGCGGCGGGACAGGGAGCCCAAGCCCCGTAATTCGCTGGCGAAGCTGCTCGGCGAGCGCGAGGGGTATGCCAACGAGTTCGGCGGTGCGTCTTTCGGTTCAGCGGAGAACTGTCAGCTGTTTGCAGCCGATTGAGGCAGGGAATAGAGATTTGGTGGACCAGACCGGGATCGAACCGGTGACCTCGTGAATGCCATTCACGCGCGCTCCCAACTGCGCCACTGGCCCTTGCGGTGTGACCGTTCATGCTAGCGCACCGGTTGAAGAGTCGCAACCGTTCAGGACGCCGCATCTTCGCGTGACCGCGCGGCGGCCGTCGCAGCGATCGCCGCGCGCGGCGGGTACATTCCGCGCAGCTGATTCCAGCGCACCGTCAGGATGTCGAGAAAGCCGCGCGCCCCGGAGGCAAGTCCCACCTTGCTCTCGCGTCCGTAGACCCACGTCACCGGTATCTCGCGGATGCCAAAGCCCGCGCGCCGCGCGAGAAATAGAATTTCGACATCGAAGCCGAAGCCGTCGAGCTGCTGCAGCGGAAACAGAATGCTGGCGGCGCGGGCGCTGAACAGCTTGAAGCCGCACTGCGTGTCGTTGATGCCGCGCAGCACGAACACCTTCACCATCCAGTTGAACACGCGCCCGACGAAATGGCGCGACCACGGCTCGCCTACGCGGCGTGCGCCAGCCGCCTCGCGCGAGCCGACGACCACATCTCCGCCCGAACGAGCCGCCACGTCGAGAAAGCGGCGCAGCTCGCTGATGGGCATCGACAGGTCCGCGTCGGCGAGGAATCGCCACTCGGCTCGCGATTCGAGCATGCCTCGCCGGACGGTTGCGCCCTTTCCCGCGTGCGCGGCCCGGACGAGGCGGATACGGCCGTCGCCGTCTGCGGCCTGCTGCACGATCGACGCGGTGCGATCGCTGCTGCCGTCATCGACGACCAGCAGCTCACCATCGACCGCGAGACGATCGAACTCCGCGATGACCTCGGTAATCGTGCGTCCGATACGTGCCTCCTCGTTGAACGCGGGAACGACCACGGACAGGAACGGCGCACGCATCGGAGTAGTGAGGGTAGCACCTAGGACTCACCAACTGACAGAGCGCCAAGGGGTTCTGGCGTGTCTTGACTTCGGTGCCCCACCTCCCTACACTTGCCGAGCTTACGCCGAGCGCTCGGGGCCGCTGTTCCTCCACTGGCTTCATATGTCCGCTCATAGAGCGGTCCTCGAAGCGCCTGGGATTGTCCCAGGCATCGCGCATCGGAGGGACACGGTTATGCCGACCGGGACCATCGCTCGCCTCCTCATCGACAAAGGTTTCGGATTCATTCGCGATGAGAGCGGCATCGAACATTTCTTCCACCGCAGCGCTGTCCGCCAATCCGTATTCGAGCTGTTGCGCGAAGGACAGCGGGTCGAGTTCACCGCAGAAGACTCTACGAAAGGCCCGCGAGCCGGAGACGTTCGTCTAATCGAAGGGTAATCCGCACTCGATCCCGGCCCCCGGCGGGGCCGGGGAACAGATCATCCCTTTGCCGTCCCCCGGTCGCTTCACCCGCACAACCTTTCTCGGCGCGTTCGTCGGCGTGGTCATCCTCGCGTTGACGCTCGGCGCGTACGGCTTCGCACACCTCGGCCGTTATCTCGCGACTGAAGACCCCCTGGAGCATGCCGACGCCATTGCCGTCCTGGCGGGAACGCGCATGGATCGCGCGCTCGAAGCGGTGAACGTGTATCAGCGCGGTTTTGCGCCGCGGATCGTGCTTACGCGCATGACGCCCGAGCAGTCATTTGCCGTGCTCGCGCAGCGCGGCATCCACGTGCCGGCTGACGCAGACAGCACCCGCGACGTGCTGGAGAAACTGGGGGTGCCTGCCGACGCCATCCTCATCCCTGACCGAATCCACGACAACACGGCGCAGGAGACAGAGACTCTCCGCGAACTTGCGATCAAGAACGGGTGGCGCCGGTTGATTATCGTCACGTCGAGGTATCACCTGCGCCGCGCGCGTTTTGCCGCGACGCGCGAGCTGGCGCACACAGGCGTCGAGATCAGCATGCACGGCAGCCGCTATGAGTCCGTGACTCCAGACCGGTGGTGGACACGGCGCGCCGACTGGCGGTGGGTGATGAGTGAGAGCGGCAAACTCGTCGCGTACGAACTTGGCCTCGGCGCGTGATGCAGTGTCGACTCGATCGCTTGTTTGATAGAGGCCGACCACCGGGTCGGCCTGCCGTCACGCGTCGGAGCGGATGTTTCCCGCGCGCGGTCCTTTTGCCGACGGTTCCTCATCAAAACTGACGCGCTGTCCTTCGTTCAGCTCCTCGAAGGCGCCGGCCTTCACCGAGCTGCGATGGAAAAACCACTCCTGGCCTCCGTCGTCGCGGATGAAACCAAAGCCGCGATCCCTGACCAAGCGTTTAATCGTGCCGTTCGCCACGTCGCCGTACCTCCGCGGGCCGTCCCCAAGGCCCTACCCACGTCACATCAAAGTTCGTTCCATGAGAGGTCACCTGAGCAATCGTCGCCATACGGACTGCGGCTTCAGCTCACCTGTTGCGGGTTGCAATGTGAACACGCGCGTGGCCGCGGCGGCTGCAAACGTGGAGTCCGCGGTCAGCAGGATGCTCGCGAACTTGTGGTTGGCGACGACGCGGGCGTAGTCGGCGGCGAATGCCGCCACATCCGCAGCCTCGAGCATGGCGTTGGGGTGCTCCGCCAGGAGGATGCGCGGTTCAGGTGCGATCGCACGGCCGAGTCGCAGACGCAGCCGTCCTGCCGGAGAGAGCGCGGCGACCGGCCGCGGCAGATCGCTGCGCGACAGACCAACCTCCTCGGCAATCGCTTCCACTTTTGCGCGCGTTGCGGTGTCCACGTCGTGCACGGCCATGGTCAGCGGCATGATCAGGTTGTCCGCCACCGTCATGTTGTCCAGCACGACTGCGCGCTCGCTGACGATGCCGAAGGCGTCGAGCGAAGTGAGCCAGCTCTCCGCATCCGCAATCGAAGCCGTCGGCCGTCCGAACACGCGCACCTCCCCCGCGTCGGGGACCGTTGCGGCGGTAATGAGGTTGACGAGCACCTCAGCCGCGGCCTGATCGAATCCGAGCAACGCAATCGATTCGCCTTCGTGCAGGTTGAGCGCTCGGACGCGCAGCGGGCGAAGGGTCCGATAGTCCTTCTCTACGTCGCGGATTTCGACGGCGACGCTCGCGGAATCAGGCATGGGCAGCGGCATCGCGCAACCGCAGCCACTGGTCGGGCGGCAGCGTCACCGCGCCTGGCTCCCAACCGTGCGACGCATCGCCGTGAAAGTCCGAGCCCCCGGTCGTGAGTAACTTCAAGTCCGAGGCGAGGCGTCGATAACGGGCCGTTGCCGCCTCATCGTGGTCCGGGTGAAATGCTTCGACCGCATCGAGTCCCGCAGCGACGTAATCCGCGATGCGGGTGTCGACGCGCGTCTGCGCGGGATGCGCGAGCGAGGCGAGCCCCCCTGCGGCGTGAATGATGGCGATGACATCCTCGGCCGACGGACCCGCACGCGGCACGAACGCCGGACGCCCTGTCGCCAGCCACCGGTCGAACGCCTCGCGCGTGTCTGAAACGTAGCCCGCGGCGATCATCTGCCGCGCGACGAGTGGACGTCCTACCGAGCGGCCGCCGGCCTCGTCGGCCGGGGTCAGAAACGGCGTCATCTCAATCGGCATGCCCAGTTCGGCGAGGCGCTCCGCGATGGCATGCACGCGCGCAACGCGCTGGGCGCGTTGCCGCGACAGGAACCGCTCGAGCTCGGCGTGCGTTTCGTCGACGAAATAACCCAGGACGTGGACGTCGCGTCCATTTTCGAGCGCGGTGACTTCAATGCCCGCAATGACCTCGATGCCGCGTACCCGTGCGGCGTCGCTCGCCGCGACGATTCCCGCAGTCGTATCGTGGTCGGTGACACCCATCACCGCCACGCCGGCAGCGGCGGCGCGGTCGACAAGCTCCCGCGGCGAACAGCGGCCGTCCGAGGCGGTCGTGTGGAGATGGAGGTCTACGATCAACGCGCCGACGCGCGGTGCGAAGCCGGGGAACCCGGACGTGACGGCGCCTTGCGGCTGCGCCCCTGGCGCTTGACGAGTGCGCGGTACTCGCGCACGAGCAGGTCGAGGTGCTCGCGCTCCTCGTCGGCGAACTCCAGGAAGATCTGCTTGCCTTCCGAGTCTTCGAAGCGCTCCCCGTACTTCTTGAAGAAGCGGTGCGAGTTTCGCTCGCAGCGGATGCCGATGAGCAGTGCCTGCTGATCGTTGACGCCCCGCAGCAGACGATCCGCGCCTTCCTGGAACAGCCCGTTCGCCGCGCCTTTGAAAAACAGGAACGTCGGCCGCGATTCAAGCTCGGCGTCGCGCGACAGCAGCTCCCGATAGCGCGTCTCGAGCTTGGCGAGATGTTCCTTCTCCTCCGTCGCGAGATCCTGAAACACCTTCCTGCCACGCGCATCGCGGGCGACACGTGCCGCGCGTGAGTAGAACTCCAGACCGCTGCGTTCGGTCGCAATCGCGATGCGAAGCGCATCGCGCGCGAAGAGCAAGTCCGTATGACCGGTTTCGGCCGCGTTGCCGTGACGGCCGGTGCGGCATTCCTCACAGGTGCCGTAGATCTGGACGACGCTCTGCGCCGGGCTGAAGGAGCGCGCGCTGGCCACTTCTTCGATGAGACCTTCGATATCCGAGCTGAGGAACTCGAACGATCGACTGCAACTCTTGCAAATCAGATGAAAGTGGCGCGGCTGGCGGTAGGAATGCTCGAAACGGAATCGGCCTTCGCCGAAATCGACCTTGCGCGCGATGCCGGCGTCAACCATCCACTGCAATGTGCGGTAGACCGTGGCGCGGCTGATGCGTTGATCTTCGCGTCGAATGAGATCGACGAGATCGTCGGCGCTGAGGTGACCTTCCTGGCGCAGGAACACATTGACGATCTGTTCCCGTTTGCTGGAACGCTTGCCGCCATCGCGCTTCAGGCGGCTGAGATCCGGAAGGTTGCTGTTCAATTGGACCCGCCACCTTTTGCCGTTGGCGCGCCCACGACCCGCGAGGCGCGCCGCGCGGACCGTTCAGGTCCGCGGTTCTAGACGCTGAAGGACTGACCGCATCCGCACGTCGATGTGGCGTTCGGATTCTTGATCGTGAAGCCGCCGCCAGTCACCGTGTCGACAAAGTCGACTTCGGCGCCCTTGAGGTAGCTGATGCTGACGGGATCGATGAAGAGCCTCACGCCGTTGGACTCGTACACCTGGTCGGCGGTGCCGCCGTTCTCTTCGATCATCAGCCCGTACTGGAATCCCGAACAGCCGCCGCCCTGAACGAAGACGCGCAGTCCGCTGCCGGCCTTGCCTTCTTCCGAGAGCAGCTCGTTGATCTTTGAGGCTGCTGCCTGCGAAACATTCACCATTTGTTCGACTCTCCAGGGGGAAAGACCCCCCTAAAATTATAAGCGTCGGCCGGAGATCCCTACAAGCTACGCCCCGAGCGCCGCGAGCTCCCGTGCCGACTCCTGCTCGATGTCCTTGTGCAGGCTGTTGCCGTGCGAATCCATGGTGACAATAGCAGGAAAATCCTTAACCGAAAGGTGCCACATCGCCTCAGGCGTGCCGAATTCTGTCAGTGAGACGCCGTCAACCGAGGTAATGGTCCGGGCATAAAACTGCGCCGCGCCGCCGATGCCGTTGAGGTAGACCGCCCCGGCGTCCTTGAGAGCCGCGAGTGTTTTGGCGCCCATGCCGCCCTTTCCGATGACCGCGCGCACCCCATAGCGCTTGATGACGTCGGCTTGGTACGGTTCCTCGCGGATGCTGGTCGTCGGGCCGGCCGCCGTCACCTTCCATCCGTCACCGTCCTTCACCACGACAGGGCCGCAGTGGTAAAGAACGGAGCCGCGCATGTCCACCGGCGGCTCGTGCGACATCAGATGGTGATGCACCTGATCGCGTCCGGTAAACACGCGGCCGGAAACCAGCACGACGTCGCCGACCTTGAGCGAACGGACCTGCTCCTCCGTGATCGGCGCCTGCAGCCGGATCTCGCGCCCCGTGCGCTCGATGCCCGCCTGATCCGCCATCGCGATCGCCGGATTCACCGGATCGCGATAGAGCCACTGCTTGATCGTCCCGGTGGCGCCATCCAGCACCACACCAAGGCGGCGGAACGCCCAGCAGTCATAGGCAACCGAGACGAAGAAGCTTGCGGGCAGCCGGTTCTGCACGCCGATTTTGCAGCCGATGAGCGAGACGCGGCCGCCGAATCCCATCGTGCCGATCCCAAGCTTGTTTACTTCGCCCATGATCGAGGCTTCGAGCTCCCCCAGCCGCTGGTCCGGGTTCACATCGTCGAGCGTGCGGAACAACTGCTCCTTCGCGTGCACGTAGCTCGAGGTGCGATCGCCGCCGATGCAGACGCCGATGGCACCCGGCGCGCACCCTTTTCCCTGTGCGTTCCACACCGCGTGCAGGATGCACTTGCGCACCCCTTCGAGCGTCCGATCCGCGCGACCGAGATTCGGCAGCTCCATCGGCAGCGAGTACTGAGCGTTCATGTTTTCGCAGCCGCCACCTTTGAGAATGAGCTTGACCTCGATGTCGTCGCGCTCCCACTGCTCGAAGTGAATGATGGGGGTGCCTGCACCGAGGTTGCTGCCGGTGTTCTCGCCGGTGATCGAATCGACCGAATTGGGACGCAGCTTCCCGCGCTTCGTCGCTTCCGCCACAGCATCGCGAATCTGTTTTTTCATCTCGATTTGATTCGCGCCGACCGGCGTTTTCACCTCGAACGTCGGCATGCCGGTGTCCTGGCAGATCGCCCCCTCGCAGTCGGTGGCGAGGTCGATGTTCTGCGCAATGATCGCCAGCGCCTGCCCGGATTGCGTCTCCGGCGGCTCCTCCGCGATGGCCGTTTTCATCGCGGCGCGAACATCGGGCGGCAGCTCTGTCGAGGTCTTGACGACGAGCGAGAGCACGCTGTCGAAAAACTGAGGAAGCATATCCGGACAGTATAATTTACGCAGTGTCGGCACCGGTCTTCAGACCGGCTCCCGGCCCGCGTCAAATGCAATTTCGCATCGAGCGTGATCCTCTCGGCGAGCTCGAAGTTCCGGCTGACGCCTATTACGGCATTCAGACCGCGCGGGCTCGCGACAACTTCCGCATCAGCGACCTGCGCGCCCCGGACGATCTCGTGGTCGCGACCGTCCTCATCAAGCGAGCCGCGGCGGAGGCGAACGAAGCCTTGGGGCGGCTCGACAAACGCATCGCGAACGCGATCGTGGAGGCGTGCGACGAGGTCCGTTCCGGAGCGTTGCGCGATCAATTCATTGTCGACGTCTATCAGGCCGGGGCGGGCACGTCGCACAACATGAACACTAACGAGGTGATCGCCAACCGGGCGGCGGAAATCCTCGGCGGCGTGCGTGGCGAGTACACGCTCGTGCACCCGAACGATCACGTCAACATGGGCCAATCCACCAACGACGTATTCCCCACGGCGACGCGCGTTGCGCTGCTCATCGGCATGCGGCCGCTGGTGGATGCTGCACGCGGCCTGGCGTCGGCGCTGCAGGAGAAGGCCGAGGCGTTCGCGCATGTGCTGAAGGTCGGCCGCACCCATCTGCAGGACGCGGTGCCGATGACGCTCGGACAGGAGTTCGGCGGCTACGCCGCGTGCATCGAGCGCGGCGCAGACGATGTCGAGGACGCGGCGGCGCAGTTGAAGGAACTGAACCTCGGAGCGACGGCAGTAGGAACGGGACTGAACGCGGGCGACGATTACTCGCGCGTCGCCGTGTCAAATCTCGCGCGCACCCTTGCCGTCGATTTCGCGCCGGCAGCGAATCGCTTCCGCGTCACGCAAAGCATGGGCGACATCGTCGCCTATTCCGGCGCGATGCGGCGCCTGGCGATTGAGCTGTCGAAGGTGGCGAACGATTTGCGGCTGCTGGCAAGCGGACCGCGCGCGGGCATTGCGGAAATCATCCTCCCCGCGGTGCAACCCGGCTCATCGATCATGCCCGGGAAAGTGAATCCGTCCATTCCCGAGATGGTCAATCAAGTGTGCTTCCAGGTGATCGGCTGCGATGCGACCGTTTGCGCAGCCGCCGAGGCCGGCCAGCTCGAGTTGAACGTCATGATGCCGGTGATTGCGTGGAACGCGCTGCATGCGCAGCGCATCCTGGCGAACGCGATGGAAGCGCTCGAGCAACTGTGCGTGGAAGGCATCCAGGCCGATGACGCGCGCTGCCGGGAGCTGCTGCAGCGCAGCACCGCGGTCGCGACGGCGCTCAGCCCGTACATCGGTTACGCGAGAACGGCGGAAATCGCGAAGGAGTCGGTGAAGACCGGCAAGCCGATTCGCGACCTGGTCCTCGAACACAAGCTGCTCGACGCCAGGCAGCTCGATCGGATTCTGTCGGTAGAAGAAATGACCCAACCCGGCGTGCCGGGGAAGGAAAAGAGTCGATGAGGTGCACCATGCCCGCGTGCATCGCGCTCGCCGTCGTCTTCGCAGGCGCGGGCCTTCAGGCCAGCTCACAAACCGACGCGACACAACGCACCGGTCATCTCTTCCCTCCCGAGAATCTGGGGCTGCTCGAAAGTCCCGATCGCGCTGCGTGGCAGAAACCCGATCAGATCATGGATGCGCTCGGTGTCGCGGACGGATCGAAAGTCGCGGACATCGGTGCCGGTGCCGGATGGTTCACGATTCAGCTCGCGCGCCGTGTCGGACCGAATGGCCTTGTCTACGCACAGGACATCCAGCGGCAGATGCTGGAAGCGATCCGCCGCCGTGTCAGCCGCGAGGGGCTGCAGAACGTGCAGACGGTGCTCGCCAGCGTCACCGATCCGAACGTGCCTGCAGCCGCAGTCGACGCGATCCTTGTGGTCGACGTCTATTCGGAAGTCGAAAACCACGTCGCATTTCTTCGCAGCCTCGCGACGGCCCTGAAGCCCAACGGCCGCATCGGTGTGGTCAATTACAAACCCGGGCAGGGCGGACCCGGCCCTTCATCGGAAGCGAACGAAGGTGTACGCGTTGACGCGAGCGTCGTCGAAGCCGATGCGCGTGCCGCCGGGTTGCGCGTGCTCGCGCGCCAGAATCTTCCGTTCCAATACCTGATCGTCCTCGGCAAGTAACGGTGCGGGTCGCGCTCACCATTGCCGGCAGCGACTCGGGCGCAGGGGCCGGCATCCAGGCCGACCTCAAGACGTTCGCGGCGCATGGCGTGTACGCCGTGAGCGCAGTGACCGCCGTCACGGCGCAGAACACGACAGGCATTGCGGCGACCGTGTCGCTTGCCGCCGACATGGTGACAGCGCAAATCGAAGCGGTGGCGTCCGATTTCGGTGTGCACGCGGCAAAGACCGGCATGCTGGCTAACGCCGCCATCGTCGAAGCCGTAGGGGCAGCGGTTGCCGAGCTCGAGATCCCGTTCCTCGTCGTCGATCCAGTTATCGTCGCGAGCAGTGGCTATCCCCTTCTGGACGATGAGGGGTTGCTGGCGATGAAGGACGGGCTGATCGGCCGCGCACACGTAGTGACCCCGAACATCCCAGAGGCGGAAGTGCTGTCGGGCATCACCATCAGCAACGAGGAACAGCGGCGTGAAGCCGCGCGGCGTATTTTCGCGTTCGGACCGATGCACGTGCTGATTACCGGGGGGCACGCCGAGGGGAACGTCATCGTCGATCTGCTGTACGACGGGAGCGTGTTCACCAACTTCGCATCGCAGCGCGTCACGGGGCCGCATACGCACGGTACAGGGTGCACGTTTGCCGCTGCGTTGACGGCCCACCTCGCGCTTGGGCGCGCACTTCCCCAGGCGATACCGCTGGCGCAGGAATACGTGGCAGGCGCCATTCGACATGCACCTGGACTCGGCCGCGGCGCGGGGCCAATGAACCACTTCTGGCGTCTCAATTGGGGTGGGTGAGACCCACCGCCTATACTTGATCGGTGGGTACGCCTCGAGTCGCCGTGACCCCGGAGCCGCTCGACATGGATACGCTCGCCGCACTGGTCGGCGCAGACGGAGACGGTGCCGTTGTGACGTTCGCGGGCCTGGTTCGCGACCACAACCAGGGGCGTCGCGTGCAGTTCCTCGAATACGAAGCGTACGAACCGCTGGCGGTGCGGGCGCTGCAGCGCATTGTCGATGAGGCGCAGGGGCTGTGGCCATCTGCGCGCGTCGCCACGCATCACCGCATTGGACGGCTGGAGATCGGCGAAGCGAGCATCGTCATCGCCGCCGCATCGCCGCACCGCGCGGATGCGTTCGCGGCGTGCCGCTACACCATCGAGCGCGTGAAGCAGATCGTGCCGATCTGGAAGCACGAGCACTTCGAGGGCGGCGACGTATGGCTCGAAGGCGCGACCGCCGATCCTGAAGACGTGGCGGCGCGCGAGAAGGCGTACCGCATCGCATGCGCGTGACCGTGCGGCTCTTTGCGCGTCTGCGCGACCTCGCCGGCACTGGCGAGCTGATACGCGAAGTTCCCGAGGGCGCCGACGCGCGGCAGGTGTGGAACGACCTCGTCCTCGAATGGCCGCGCCTGCGTGAGTACGAGAAGACGATGTCGGTGGCGGTGAACACCGACTATGCGCGGATGAACGTGGAAGTGCATGACGGCGATGAAATCGCCTTCATGCCGCCGGTATCTGGGGGATAAGGGGTCGGGACCCCGTTATATGTTCGACAAGCTGCTGAGCGTTGAGAACAAGTACGACGAGCTGATGACGAAGCTCGGCACGGCGGAGGTGCAGGCCGACGCGGGCGAATACCGCCGCGCCGCGAAGACGCTGTCCGAGCTCGAACCGCTCGTGCAGAAATTCCGCGAGTTCAAGTCCGTCGAACAGGACCTGAAGGGCGCCGAGGAGCTCGTCGATGGCAACGACGCCGAGATGCGTGAGCTCGCGCGCGAGGAACTGAAGACACTCGAAGTCCGTCGCGATGCCCTCCTGCAGGAGCTGAAGATCCTCCTCATCCCCAAAGATCCCAACGACGAGAAGAACGTCATCCTCGAAATCCGCGCGGGCACCGGCGGCGACGAGGCAGCACTCTTCGCGGCGGATCTCTTCCGGATGTACAGCCGCTTCGCCGAGAAGCAGGGCTGGCGCATCGACGTCATGTCGACGAGCGAGAGCGGCACCGGCGGTCTGAAGGAAGTCATCGCCTCGATCGAGGGGCGCGGCGTCTACAGCCGGATGAAGTACGAAAGCGGCGTGCATCGCGTGCAACGCGTGCCCGCGACGGAAGCGAGCGGACGCATCCACACCTCGACGGCGACGGTGGCGGTGCTGCCGGAAGCGGAAGAAGTCGACGTGCAGATCAACGACAAGGACCTGCGCATCGACACGTTCTGCTCGAGCGGTCCTGGCGGCCAGAGCGTCAACACGACGTACTCCGCCGTGCGCATCACCCACATTCCGACCGGCCTTGTCGTCTCGCAGCAGGACGAGAAGTCGCAGATTAAGAACAAGGCCAAGGCGATGAAGGTCCTGCGTGCGCGCCTCTACGAAATCGAGATGCAGAAGCAGCAGGACGCCCTCGCCAAGGAACGGCGCGGCCAGGTCGGCACCGGTGAGCGCTCGGAAAAAATCCGCACCTACAACTTCCCGCAGAGCCGCATCACCGATCACCGCATCAACTTCACGACGCACCAGCTGCACGACGTCCTCGAAGGCGGCGTCGGCGAGCTGATCGAGCAGCTCACCACCTACTACAACGCCGAGAAGCTGAAGGAAGCGACGACCGTTTGAAAATGGGGACGGAGGTCATTTCCGGAGGGCTACTCGGCGAGATGCTCGCCGCTGCTCGCGAGCGCCTCGTGGAGGCTGGTATCCGGCACGACGATGCGGCGGTGGACGTGGACGTGTACGCACGCACTATCCTCGGCTGGGACCGGGCCACGCTGCTGGCCAATCTCCGTCAGCCCGCGCCGCCCGAACTGGAGCCGCGATTCTCCGAATGGCTCCAACGCCGCGAACGCCGCGAGCCGACGGCATACATCGTCGGCACGCGCGAGTTCTGGGGGCGTGAGTTTCTCGTGACACCCGCCGTCCTCGTGCCGCGCCCGGAGACGGAATTCATCGTCGAAGAAGGCCTGGCGCTGCTGATCGGCGTCACCGCCCCGCATATTGCCGACATCGGCACCGGCAGCGGCATTCTTGGGGTGACGCTGGCGGCAGAACTTCCCTCGTCTAGGGTCGTCGCCACGGATGTTTCCGCAGAGGCGCTCGCGGTCGCGCATCAGAATGCCGAGCGGCTTGGGGTCGCGGAGCGCGTCGCCTTCGTCAACACCTCGTATCTGAGCGACGTCGACGGTCGATTCGATCTCGTTGTCACGAACCCACCCTACGTCAGGGACGGCGACAAGCGGGCGCTGTCGCCAGACGTCCGGCACGAGCCGGAGGTTGCGCTGTTCGGCGGACCCGACGGACTGCGCGACGTCAGCGGTGTTCTCGATGCCGCGGTCGCGAAGCTGAAACCAGGCGGATGGTTCGTGATGGAGTTCGGCTATGGCCAGGAAGATGATGTGAGTCTGCTGGTGACCGCGCGAGCGGTGCTCCGGCTCGATCACATTCGAAACGATCTGCAGGGCATCCCGCGGACTGCGGTCGTGCAACGGCGATGACGCCAGTGGCCAGCGACTGCCTGTTCTGCAAGATCATCGCGGGCGACATCAAGGGAGCGATCGTCCATCAGGACAACGACCTGGTGGCTATCAAGGACATCAATCCGCAAGCGCCGCTGCACGTGCTGATCATTCCGCGGCAGCACATCGCCACCATCAACGATCTAACCGCTGGCAACGATTCGCTGGTGGGATCGATGTTCCGGCTTGCCGCAGTTCTCGCCACGCAGCAGGGCTACGCCGAACGCGGATATCGAACGGTCTTCAACTGCAACAGTGAAGCGGGCCAATCGGTCTTTCACATACACCTGCATCTGCTTGCAGGCCGACCGATGGGGTGGCCGCCGGGGTAGCGCGCGCTCGGTGGTTCGCGGTTTCGCTAGTCCGGGCTGCCGCTATACGGACCGGCGATCATCACCGCCGCTTTTGACGGATCGAGCACGGCGCGCGCGGCGGCATGGACCTCATCACGCGTGACGCGCGCGAGCAGGTCGGGCATCCTCAGGTCGTAATCCATACCGAGGCCGAAGAACTCGACCATCTGCAGAAAATTCGCGATGCCCTGATTTGTCTCGAGCCGGCGCGGCATCGATCCGATGAGATATTGCCGTGATTCCGTTAATTCCTGCGCCGTCGGTCCTTCGTTCGCCATGCGGGTAATTTCCTCGTCTACCGACGCGAGCGCCCGATCGACGTTCGACGGGTTGACGCCGGCGCGAATCAGCAGTGGTCCAGGGACGACGTTCGCATCGAGCGCGCTGTAGACGTAATAGGCCATTCCCTGCCGCTCGCGGATGCTGTCGCCGAGACGTCCGCCGATCGAATACTCACCGAGAATATTGTTCATCAGCGCGTAGGCGTAAAACGCCGGATCCGAACGGAGGATCGTCGTAAATCCGTAGGCGATGTCCGCCTGCGCCTTGTTCATCATCGGGTGGATGCGGACGCGTCGCCCGCGGGCGGCAGCGAGAGGCGGGAATTCCGGCACCGCCGGCGGCGCTGCCGTCCATGGCGAAAACACACGGCTCGCGGCGTCGATGGCACGCTGCGGATCCACGTCGCCGACCATCACGAGCGACAGCGCACCGGGACGAAACCGCGCGGCGTGAAAGGCCTGCAGCGAACTGCGTGTGATCCGCTCGACGCTGGCAACCGTGCCGCGTGGCCGACGGCCGTACGGATGCGCGTCGCCGTAAAGGAGCGCGAGCAGGCCTTCGCTGGCCATTGCCGCCGGACTGTCTTCGTCCTGGCGGATCATCGTGGTGATCTCGCCGCGGCGGGTCTCCACTTCCGCGTCGGGAAACGTCGCGTGCATCACCACATCGGCCAAAGTCGCCAGCGTGGAGTTCAAATCCTCCACCAGGCAGGTGCACACAAGCGACAGCGCGTGGCGATTGACGGTAATGGCCAGGGAAATTCCGCGACTTTCGAGATCGTCGGCGATTTCCTCCGCCGACCGGGCCGTCGTCCCACGGTCGATCGTGCGCGACACGAAATGCGAAACCCCCTGCTCGGAGGGCGGATCGAAGATCGTTCCCGCATCACACGCCGCATGAATGGTGATGGCCGGCGTCGCGCCCGAATGCTTGGCGATGACACGGACGCCGTTGTCCAGCACCGAGCGCACCGGTGCCAGTCCGCGTTGCTCGATCGTCGTTTTCATCGTGTGCGGGAAGAAATCGGACCGGCGCCTGCACCTGCTGCTTGCGGGGCGGCACCCTCGTCTGTGGGCGGCTGTGGATTGAACCAGCCAACGGTGCGGTTAGTGGTCTTGAAACAGTTTGCGGCGGCTTCGGCGACCTGCTGGAGTGTCACGCCATCGATCCGTTCGCGCAGCTGCGGCACGAGCCGCCAGCTGGCAATCGTTTCGAAGTAGCCGAGCTGATGCGCGATGTTCGAGATGCTGTCGCCCTCGAAGACGAGCCGCGCGCGCAGCTGATTCCTCGCTTTCTGCAGCTCGTGCTCCGTGATGCCGTGGCGCCGCACCGCCTCGAGCTGCGCAAGCGTCGCCTCCTCAACCGCGGCCAGAGGAGTATTTTCCGTGGCGGTCACGGAAATCGTGTAGAGGAACGGCTCCTGCGTGGGCACGAGGCCGCCGTTCACCGCGGATGCGAACCCGCCGTCGACAAGCGCACGATACAGCCGGGCGCTCCGCTGCGGCGGCGGCGTCCGGAAGCTCGCCCACAGGTTCAGGCCTTTCGCGCCGGTCAGCACGGCGTCGAGCACGAGTAGCGGGAAGAAGTCGGGATCGGTGACCGCAGGCGCGTGATAACCGACCTTCAGGTAGGCCGTCGTCCCCTCCCGAGCCACCACCACGCGCCGCTCGCCGAGCTGTTCCGGCTCGCGCGCATGACGCCGTTTCACGGGGTCGCCGGCTTTGATCCAACCGAAGCGCTGTACGATCAGGCGCATCGCCTCGGCGCGATCGACGTCGCCGACAACAACCAGCGTCGCGTTGTTCGGAACGTAATGCCGGCGGTAATAGCCGTAGAGGTCATCCCGCGTCATCGTCTGCAGATCGCCGAGCCAGCCGATGGTGGGGTGGCCATAGGGATGCGCGCGGAACGCGGTGGCCGTCAGTTCCTGGTCGAGCAGCTGATCGGGATCGTTCTCGCCGCCTTGCAGCTCCGAGATGATGACCGTCCGCTCCGATTCACAGTCAGCGGGATCGTACAGGCAGTTCGCCATCCGTTCGGATTCGATGAACAACATGCGATCGAGCGCGTCACGCGACGCGGTCTCGGTGTAGGTCGTCTGGTCGATCCACGTGTAGCCGTTCCAGTAGCCGCCGAACTGCTCGATGATTCCCTTGACCTTGTCGCGAGGAATGTTCGTCGTCCCCTTGAAGTTCATGTGCTCGACCCAGTGCGACACCCCGGTGAAGCCTGCGTCTTCATCCTTCGATCCGACGCGGTACCAGCACCACACTGATGCGAGCGGCGCGGTGCGGATTTCTTGAAGCAGCACGCGCAGACCGTTGTCGAGCACCTCTTCGTAGACGTTCACGGTGGCACCAATTATAGGTCGCGCCCTCACGACGGTCCGGTTGGAGCCGCACGACGGTCCGGCTGAAGTCCGGCTGAAGTCCGGCTGAAGTCCGGCTGAAGTCCGGCTGAAG
>Ga0070683_100001915_pt1 | contig 16283 bp, 21 predicted proteins | sample KBSC713LmetaG_FD_64662 | JGI IMG/M metagenome (GOLD analysis project Ga0070683, IMG submission 64662) | Corn rhizosphere microbial communities from Kellogg Biological Station, Michigan, USA - KBS C7.1-3L metaG | ecosystem: Host-associated > Plants > Roots > Rhizosphere ...
CCCCGCAAGCTACGACGCGGAGCGGCTTGGCGCGCGCGCATCAGGACGAGCCCTTACTGCTAAGCGCGCGGAAGATCGCCCGCTTCCGCGCGCGAAGCTCCTTGGCCACGGTTCGAGAAGCGCGTCAGCGCTTCGAGAACTGCGGCGCCTTGCGCGCCTTGTGCAGGCCGGCCTTCTTGCGCTCGACCTGGCGGGCGTCGCGCGTGAGGAAGCCCTCGCGCTTCAGCGGCACGCGCAGCTCCGGGTTCGCCTCGACGAGCGCGCGGGCGATGCCGTGGCGAACCGCGCCGGCCTGGCCGGTCAGCCCGCCGCCGTGCACGCGCACGCGTAGGTCGTACGTCCCCTCGACACCGGCGACCTTGAGCGGCGACGTGGCGATCGACCGCCAGATGGTGCGCGGGAAGTACTCCTCGATCGACTTGCCGTTCACCCAGGTGGCGCCGTCGCCGGGACGCAGGATCACGCGCGCGACCGAGGTCTTGCGCTTGCCGGTGCCGCGGTACTGGGCGATCTGGCTCAAATCACTGCTCCAACGGGAAGGGTTGCGGGTTCTGCGGCCCGTGCGGATGCTCGGGCCCGGCGTAGATCTTCAGCTTCGTCAGCTGCTTCGCCGCGAGGCGGTTCTTGGGAAGCATCCCCTTGACGGCCTTGCGCAGCACCTCGGTCGGCCGGCGCTCGAGCTGCTCGCGCAGCGTGCGCTCCCTGAGGCCGCCCGGATACCCCGAGTGACGGTAGTACTTCTTCTGGTCGAGCTTGTTGCCGGTGACCATGATCTTCTCGGCGTTGACCACCACGACGAAGTCGCCGGTGTCCACGTGCGGCGTGTACTGCGGCTTGCGCTTGCCGCGCAGCGCGTCCGCGATCTGGGTCGCGAGGCGGCCGAGGGTCTGCCCGTCGGCGTCGACGAGGTACCACTCGCGCGTCACTTCACCGGGTTTGGCGGTATAGGTCTTCATGAGGAAGGGGCGGACGCGGCGTCCGCCGGGGCGCCAGTGTAGCGAATCCGCGCAGCGATCCCCATCGCGGGGAGGGCTGCGAGCGCGGCGGCGCCAAGCGCAAGGACCGTGACGCCCGCGGCCGTGTAGACGACGCCGCCGAGCAGCGCGAGCCCGGCCGCGGTGAAGGAGGGGCAGAGGTCGCCGAAGCCGACGATCCGGCCGCGCTCGTGGGCCGCGGTGAGCGAGACGAGCTCGGTGGTGGCCGCGTCGTAGGAGAGGTTCCAGCCCAGGCCGAGCCCGAAGAGGGCGAGGCTCATCCCGCCCATCCCGCCCAGCCGGGTCAAGGCGGCGTTGGACACGGTCATCGGCGCGAGGCCGGTGTAGAGGCCGCGGCGCGCCGGCCGAAGCGGCCGAGGACGTCCCCGACGATCAGCACGAGCCCGTACATGCCGGGGATGTGGACGCTGATCATCGTGAAGACGTCGCCCTCGTGGTGGCCGCGGCCGACGGCGACGTAGCCGGCGAGGTTCATCACCGAGGCCATGACCGCGAAGCTCGCGACCCCGGCGACGACCGCCGGCACGGAGAGCTCGTCGGCGGTGCGGTAGCGGCGCGAGATGTCCTTCGGATCGGGGCGGAGAGCCGCCCCGCAGGGCCGACGGCGAGCCCGCTGCTCCGTCGAGCCCACGCTCACGTGCCGAGCATACGTCGCACCCCGTCGGCGAACGCGGCGCCGCCGCCGTGCGACGGATGGCGGACGTACGGGGCGTCGAGCGCAGCCGCCGCGACACGGCCGACGGCGACGACGTCGCGTCCACGGGTGACGGCGTCGAGGAACGGACGCGCCGCGGCGATCTCCTCACGGGTCGGCGCGCGGTTCGACGTCGTCGTGCCCGGATGCGTCGGGACGACGTTCCAGAGCAGGACGTCCTCCTCGATGCCGAGCGTCGCGAGCAGACGGTGGACGATCGTCGCGCTCGCCTCCGCGGGACCGGCGCCGGTCAGTTGCCGCTCCGACGTGAACGCGATCCCGCTGACGCGCGCGCCGCGGTAGCCGGCCGCCTCGCCGACGAGCACGATCGGAGCGCGCTCCCGCGCCTCGAGGTACGCGCGCAGCCGCCCCCGGAGGAGCGCGCTGCGCGCGTACTGGTTGTGGGTCGCGCCGATCCGCGCTCGGGCGAGTCGGTCGACGAGGTCGCTCACGGCAGGTAGGCGAGGTCCTCCGGAACCATCGAGGTCGGCGTCTCGAAGTACGGGCCGCTCCCGTCGGGATCGATCGTGGTGGCGCCGTCGCTCGCGAGGAACGTCGCGATCTGCTGCTGCGCCGCGAACGCGAACGGAACGGCGGCGGGCGTCTTCGTAGGATCGATGTTCGTCAGGAACGTGTGCGGGTTCTTGACGTTGTAGCCGGGCACCGTCGCGAACGCGAGGTCGTTGCGGAACAGCGTCGCCCGCGAGGCGAGATGCCCAGCCCGGAGGATCGCGCTCGTCGTCGGGTTCGGCACGGTCTCGTCGCCGCGTGCGAACTGGATGATCACCGGCTGCGTGAGGTACGGCGCGTACGCCGCGGGATTCGCCGCCTGCTCCACCCACTCGCTGTCCTCGATCACCTGCTGAATCGCCACCTGGTCCGGCGTGGCGATCACCGGCGGCAGGTTGCGCAGCGGCATGTTCTCGGTGAAGCCCCAGGCCGGCGGCGCGACCGGGAACGGACCGTTGAGCAGGCTCGGCACGCGGCTCGCGAGCGAGAGCGTCACGAGTGCGCGGAACGAGGGGCTGAGGCGGGCGATCTCGATGATCGGGCCGCCCGGGACGTTGGCGACGCCGGCGCGGATGTCCGGGTCGAGCCCGAGGAGCTGCACGCCGTAGATGCCGCCGAACGACTGGCCCGCGTAGTAGACGCGCGACGTGCTGAGGTCGGGCGTCCCGTCGCCGTCGACGTCGACGCCGCCCTGCAGCACCTTGACGAGCTGCATCAGGTCGATGGTCGTCTGGCGCAGGCCGTCGCGGTTGCTGATCAACCCGTTCGCCGGCCCGATCGCGTTGACGCCCTCGGTGCTGTCGAAGGTGCCGTCACCGTTCTGGTCGACCGCTCGGCCGCCGTCCGGGAGCGTGACGGCGCCGTGCGAGGTGACGGCCGTGTACGTCCCGTTCGGGCCGCCGCCGTGCCCGACGACGTTGATCGCGATCGTCGCGAGCCCGCTGCGCGCGAGGGTGCCGGCGACTGCCACGGGCGCCCCGTCCTTCGTGTCGGTGAACCCGTGGCCGAAGATCACGGTCGGCCAGCCGCCGGCCGGGGCGGTGCCCGCCGGTTCCCAGAGCGTGAACTCGAGGGCGTTCGTCGACTGCACCTCGGGAACGCCCGTCCTGGTGCCGACGGCGGGGATCACACCCTGCGCGTTCTCGTAGTCCGGCGACTCGTAGGTGCCGAACGCGACGGTGCCGATGCCGGCGAAGAGCGGCGAGGACGGCGCGAACATCGGCGACGGGCCCGCGAACGACGAGATTCCGAGCTGGTGCGAGACGGTGATCAGCGGCGTGGTGGCAGCCGGGAACACCGTCCGCTCACCGCGGGTGCCGAGCGCGAAGTCGACGTCGCTGCCCGTCAGTTGCGCGCGGATCTTCTCGGAGATCGCGGTGATGCTCTGCGTCGTGAACACGCTCGCCGCTGCGAGATCGACGGGGCCGGCGAGCGGCAGCATGTCGAGGATGGACTTGCGGTAGGCCTTCAGCGCAGGGTCCTTCGTCTGGCCGAAGTTGAGGTCGTGCCGGAACGTCGACGCACCCACCGCGTCGCCGTTCGCGTCGCGCACGCCGGTCGTCACGACGAGGAGATACCTCGTGTCCTGCGCCAGCTGCTGGTCGCTCTCGGCGTAGACCGTCTTGAGATCGGACGAGAGGACGACCTGGTTGATCCCGATCTTCTGGCCGGTCGGCCCGACGAGGAAGATCGTGGAGCTCGAGATCGTCTTCGGGTCGATCGGCGCGCTGAACGGGATGGTCAGGCGCGGCTGGATGTTGAAGCCGTCCAGCTGGTCGAGCGACGCGACGTCGAGACAGTCGGACACCTGCGTCGCACAGTCCGGGGTCGGAAGGGACACGTGCAGCCCGGTCACCTGCGTCGCGTCCGGCACGGTGTCGAGGTTGGACGGGAAGAGCTGCCCGACGGTCGTCGCGGCGAGCGCGCCTCCCGGCAGGACGAGTGCGCCCGCGACCGCGGCGAGCGCGAAGCGGATCGAGTGCATGCGGCGTCTCCCTCCTCGTGCCCCGGCCCTCCGTCGGCCGGGATGTGGAAGGACGCTACTCCGCCTTTGAACCGCTAGTCAACGCTCCCAGCGGTTCCAGTGGATCAGCTCGTCGTACGACTTCCGCCGCTGGGAGAAGACGCTCGACGCGCGCGCGTGGTCGGGATCGTCCGGCGCGGGCCTGCCCACGGTGACCCCGGCGACGATCGTCAGGTCGGCCGGGATGCCCAGCACGTCGCGCCACTTCGCGTCCTCCTCGACCGGGACGCCGTAGACGCCCGCGCCGAGGCCCTCCTCGAGCGCGGCGAGCAGGACGAGCATCAGAGCCGTGCCGGCGTCGACGTGCCAGAACGGCACCGGCCACGCGACCTCCTGGCCGCCGGTCTGCTCGAGCTTGTCGGGCTGCGTGTAGCGGTCGTGGTAGTCCTGCTCGCGAACGAGGACGAGGATGTGGGCCGGTGCGGTCTCGAACCAGCGGCGTGAGACCTCGTCGTCGCGCTCCGGCGCGAGCGGCGCCATCACCTCGCGGTCGTCCACGACGAGCAGCCGCACGCCCTGGCTGTAGCCGGCACTCGCCGCGCGCCGGACCGTCCTCGCGATCCGTTCGAGCACCTCCCGCGGCACGCGCTCGCCGGTGTAGAGGCGAACCATCCGCCGTCCCTTGAGCAGGTCGTAGAGACCCACGCCGGGCCCTACTCCCACTCGATGGTGGCGGGAGGCTTCGACGTGACGTCGAGGACGACGCGGTTGACGCCGGGGATCTCGTTGACGATGCGCGCCGAGACCGTCGCGAGCAGGTCGTAGGGGAGCCGCGCCCAGTCGGCGGTCATCGCGTCGTCGCTCGTGACGGCCCGGATGACGATCGGGTAGCCGTACGTGCGCTCGTCGCCCTGCACACCGACGGAGCGGATCGCGGGCAGCACGGCGAACGACTGCCACAGCTCGCGGTAGAGCCCGGCGCGGCGCACCTCCTCCTGCAGCACGGCGTCGGCGTCGCGGAGGATCTCCAGCCGCTCGCGCGTGACGTCGCCGATGATGCGGATCGCGAGCCCCGGGCCCGGGAACGGCTGGCGCCACACCATCCGCTCGGGCATGCCGAGCTCCTCGCCGACGCGGCGCACCTCGTCCTTGAACAGCAACCGCAGCGGCTCGACGAGCTGCATCCGCATGTCGTCGGGCAGCCCGCCGACGTTGTGGTGCGACTTGATCGTCGCGGCGACGCCCTCCGTCCCGCCCGACTCGATCACGTCGGAGTAGAGCGTCCCCTGCACGAGCCAGCGGACGTCTCCGAGCCTCCGCGCCTCCTCCTCGAACACGCGGATGAACTCGCGTCCGATGATCTTGCGCTTCTGCTCGGGATCCTCGACGCCGGCCAGCAGCTCGAGGAACCGGTCCTGCGCCTGCACGTGCACGAGCGGCACGTGGAAGTGGTCGCCGAACGTCTCCACGACCTGCTCCGCCTCGCTCTTCCGCAACATCCCGTGATCGACGAACACGCACGTGAGCTGGTCGCCGACCGCCTTGTGCACGAGCAGTGCCGCCACCGCGGAGTCGACGCCGCCCGACAGCGCGCAGAGCACGCGCTCGCGCCCGACCTGCGCGCGGATGCGCTCCACCTGCTCCTCGATCACCGCGGCGGGCGTCCACGCGGGCGGCGCCTCGGCGAGCTCGTAGAGGAAGTTCTTCAGCACGGTCGTCCCGTGCGGCGTGTGCACGACCTCCGGGTGGAACTGCACGCCGTACAGCCCCCGCTCACGCGACTCGAACGCGGCGACGGGCGTGCTCGTGGACGTGGCCACGACCCGCGCGCCGACGGGCGCTGCAACAACAGTGTCGCGATGCGACATCCAGACCGTCTGCTCGCCGGGCGTGTCCTTGAGCAACGACGATTCGCCCGCGCGCAGGTCGGTCTTCCCGAATTCCGAGGCGTCGGTACGGTCGACGCGGCCGCCGAGCTCGAGCGCCATCAGCTGCGCGCCGTAGCAGATGCCGAGCGTCGGGATGCCGAGCTCGAAGATGCGCGGGTCGACGCGGGGCGCGCCGTCGGCGTACACCGACGCCGGGCCGCCGCTGAGGATGATCGCGTGCGGGTTGCGCGCGCGGATCGCCTCCGGCGAGATCGTGTGGCCGACGAGCTCCGAGTACACGCGACACTCGCGCACGCGGCGCGCGATCAGCTGTGCGTACTGGCCGCCGAAGTCGAGCACGAGCACCGGCCGGTCGTCTGCCACCGGCAGCGGGACGACGTTCGGCTCAGCGGCGATAGTTGGGCGCTTCCTTCGTGATGGTCATGTCGTGGGGATGCGACTCGCGCAGCCCGGCCGACGTGATGCGCACGAACTGAGCGTTCTTCATCTCGTCGATCGTCGCCGCACCGCAATAGCCCATCGCCTGCCGGAGCCCACCCACCATCTGGTGAAGCAACGGAGCGAGTCGCCCCTTATACGGAACGCGCCCTTCGATGCCTTCCGGGACGAGCTTCTCGACGTCCTCGACGTCTCCCTGGAAGTACCGGTCCTTCGAGAACGAACGCGCCTTCATCGCCCCGAGCGAGCCCATCCCGCGGTACTCCTTGTACCGCTCGCCCTGGTGAACGATGACGTCCCCGGGGGCCTCGTCGGTACCGGCGAACAGCGAGCCGGCCATGATCGAGTCGGCGCCGGCGGCGATCGCCTTCGCGATGTCGCCCGACGACGTGATGCCGCCGTCGGCGATCAGCGGCACGTCGGCAACCTCCGCTGCGTCGTGGATCGCAGTGATCTGCGGCACGCCGACCCCCGCCACGATGCGCGTCGTACAGGCCGCCCCCGGGCCCACGCCGAGCTTCACTGCGTCGACACCTGCGTCGATGAGCGCAGCCGCACCACCGGCGGTCGCGACGTTGCCGGCGACGACCTCGACCGTGACCGACGACTTGATCCGCCGCACCATCTCGAGCACGCCCGCCGAATGCCCGTGCGCCGTGTCCACGACGAGCACGTCGACGCCTGCCGCGACGAGCGCCTGCGCGCGCTCGACCGCGTCCGGCCCGACACCGACCGCGGCGCCGACGCGCAGCCGGCCCTGGTCGTCCTTGGTCGCCTGCGGGTACTGGATCTTCTTCTGGATGTCCTTGACGGTGATCAGCCCACGCAGCCGCCCGTCGGCGTCGACCACCGGCAGCTTCTCGATCTTGTTGCGGTGCAGGATCGCCTCCGCCTCCTGCAGCGTCGTCCCGACCGGCGCCGTGACGAGGTTCCGGGCGGTCATCAGCGCCGACACCGGCTGCTCGACATCGACCTCGAAGCGGAGGTCGCGGTTGGTCAGGATCCCGACGAGCACGCCCGCCTCGTCGGTGATCGGCACGCCCGACACCTTGTAGTGCGCCATCAGCTCGAGCGCGTCGCGCACGAGCGCGTGCGGAGGCAGCGTGACCGGCTCGACGATCATCCCCGCCTCGGAGCGCTTGACCTTGTCCACCTCCGAGACCTGGTCGTCGATCGACAGGTTGCGGTGGACGATCCCGATCCCGCCCTCGCGCGCGAGCGCGATCGCGAGGCGCGCCTCCGTGACGGTGTCCATCGCCGCGGACACCACCGGGATCGCCAGCTCGATCGAGCGCGTCAGCCTCGTGCGCGTCGAGACGTCGTTCGGCAGGACGCGCGACTCCGCCGGGACGAGGAGCACGTCGTCGAAGGTGAGGCCCTCTTTCGCGAACTTCCGGTCCAGGGCGACGAGCCGCTGCAGCTCGTCCTGACCGAGTTCGACGTCCAAGGTCGCCTCAGGGTAACAGCGCGTCCTGACAGCCTCCTAACAGGACGGGGCTACGGTGCCCGCCATGGGCTCGGTGCTCGCCGCCGTCGCCGTGATCGCGACCGTGTTCCAGCACGCCTCGGCGGACGCCCGCAAGCCGCAGACGGTCTGGGGGCCGCATCGCGGGACGATCGCCGCGTTCGCACAGGACCGCTCGATGATCGCGTGGTTCACGCCGGGCGGGAACGGGTGCAACATCGTCCAGGTCAGCTCGCTCGCGAGCGGGGTCGAGCTCGTGCTGCCCGCGCAGAACGCGAACAACGTCACCTGCCGGTTCGTGCGCAACCACCGCCAGCCGGTCGGGCTCGCCGTGGCGGCGAAGGTCGGCCGCGTCGCCTGGACCTTGCCGCTCGCCTCCACGCTCCAGCTCGACTACCTGCTCGGGGCCGGGGTCAAGCCCGCCGAGCAGGCCGAGCGTCGCTACCACGAGCTCGCGCACACCGGCCGCGGGGTCGGGCAGTGGCTCGGCGGGATCGCCGGCGACGGGAAGACGCTCGCCTACGCGACCACGACGGTCGACTTCGCCGACGAGGCCGGTTGCCTGGCCGGCACGAGCCCGTGCACCCTGATCCGCACGGGAGGCGGGGTCTACCGGCTGCGCGGCCGCGCCCCGGCCGTGCACGTGCCGCAGACCGGCCCCGCCGTCGCGCTCGCCGTCTCCGGCAACGCGATCGCCTACATCCGGGCGGGTGGCGTCGCCGCGGACGGCCGGCCGCGCGCGAGCCCGACCCTGCCGATCGTCGTCGTCCGGGCGGACACCGGCGAGCGCATCTCGAGCGTCGAGCCGGACGGTGTCCCGCTCGCACTCGCGCTCACGCCGCACCTGCTCGCGACGCTCGAGCGCACGCCGCTCGGGCTCCGGCTGGCCTGGTACGACCGCGCCACCGGCCGGGCGGGCGGCTCGATCCCCGTCCCGACGCGAACGACCTCTGCGCTGAGCGCGACCGACCGGTTCGTCGTGTTCCGGGTCGGCCGCTCGATCCGCGCGGTCTCGACCTCCACGCACCGGCTGCGGACGCTCGCGCGCGCGGCGGCCACGCCGGTCGGGCTGTCGATCGACGGCAACCGCGTGGCGTGGGCGGAGAACCTGCGCGGCGGCGCGCGAATCCGCGCGCTCTACGTCACGGGCAACGGTTGAGAGCTGGAATCGTCACGCCGATTCCAGCTCTAGCTCCGCCAACTCGACGGCGGACGCGAGCCGTGACGCCTCGCGCGGGTCGAAGCGTCCCGGCCCGAGCTCGAGCACGGAGGCCGCGGCACACCCGATCGCCTGGCGCAGCGCCACGTCGGCCGGGCGGCCGTCGAAGCGCGCCGCGAGGAAGCCTGCGAGCAGGACGTCCCCCGCGCCGACCGCGGCGACCGGGTCGATCCTGCCGATCGACGCGCAGTAGCGCCGCGTCACGCGCTCCTCCCGGAAGAGCGCGAAGCAGCCGGTCTCGTGGGAGATCAGCACGTTCCGCGCGCCGAGCTCAGCGATCGCGTCGAGCGCCATCTGGAAGTCGTCGTCGTCCTGGAACTCCTGGCCGACGAGGCTTTCGGCCTCGCGCTGGTTGGGCGCGACGAGGAACGGCTCCGCCTCCACGCCGTGGCGGAGCGGCTCGCCTTCCGTGTCGACGACGCAGTTGACGCCGCGGCGGTTGAGGTCTCGGATCGCTTCGGCGTAGAAGTCGTCGTCGACGTCGCGCGGGAGCGAGCCGGAGAAGACGACGTAGGAGGCGACGCGCGCGAGATAGCGGAGCTTGTCGCGCAGCGTCTCGAGCTCCTCGGCCTGCACGGCCGGGCCCCATTCGTAGATCTCCGTCAGCGTGCCGCCGGTCGGGTCGACGACGGCGGTGGACGTGCGCGACTCGTCCTCGATGCGGACGAAGTCGTTCAGCAGCGACTCGGTCGCGAGGGCCTCGACGATCCGGTCGCCGGTGCGCCCGCCCGCGAGGCCCGTGGCGATCACGGGGGCGTCGAGCCGCTTGAGCGCGCGCGCGACGTTGATCCCCTTGCCGCCCGCGGAGGTGAGGCTGGCGCTCGCCCGGTGCCGGTGACCCGGCTGGAAGTTCGGGACGGTGAGCGTGCGGTCGATGGCCGCGTTGAGGGTGACCGTGACGATCACGTGATCTGCCTCCCGTCGGCGCTGAGACTCTGGCGTGCGAGGAGCAAGCCGGGCAAGGACGCGGGGAGGGCGCGTACCGGTGGTACGCGCCCGACCGAGGACGCCGCCTGGCGCAGTCTCATCGCGCGCCAGAGGCCAGCAGTTGGCGGGAGGTAGATCACCGGAACAGACCCCCCAGATCATGCATGGTCCGGCCGGCGTAGTAGCCGATCCGGCCGCCGAGCCCCGGTTTTTCCACGGTGCGGGCCGCCCGCAGCGGCCGGGAGGCGACCAGCTGCTTCCCCGACCAGATCTCGACCTTCCCGAGCCGGCTGCCGGCGGCGACCGGCAGCGAGACGGCGGTGGGCGCGACGATCTTCTCGACGAGCGGACGTCCACGGCGGACGACGCGGACTGTCGGCTTCGGCGCGACGAGCGCGAGCGGGCGGCGCCCGTACGGGACGCTCGCCCACGCGTACGTGCGCGCACGGATCAGCGTCGCCGTCCGGTACTCGGAGACGCCCCACGAGAGCAGGCGCGCGAGGTCGGCGTTCCGCTGCGCGCGCGTCGGCTCGCCGAGGATGACCGCGTAGATCGTGTAACCGGCCCGCCGCGCAGCCGCGACCTGGCACCAGCCGGCGTCGTCGGTGTGGCCGGTCTTGACGCCGATCAGGCCGGGAAAGCGACCGAGCAGGTCGTTCCAGGTGTGCACCGTGAAGGTGCCGTTCTCGATCGGGGCACTGCGCGTCGCGACGATCCGCCGCACGATCGGCAGGTGCATCGCCACCTGGGCGAGCAGAGCGACGTCCCGCGCGCTCGACACGTGGCCGGGCGCGTCCAGCCCGTCGGGCCGCACGAAATGCGTGTCGCGCAGCCCGATCCGCCGCGCGCGGGCGTTCATCCACTCGACGAACCGCGGGATGTTGCCGCCCGCCGCCGCAGCGGCGAGCGCGTCGGCGGCGTTGTTGGCGCTCTGGACGAGTGCGCCCTCGAGCAGGTCGCGCACGCTGATCCGCTGGCCGGCGTAGAGCGGGATCCGGGACTCGCCCACCTGCGCCGCCCCCTGCGTGACCGTGACGACATCGTCCGGCTTCAGGTGCTGCAACGCGACGAGCACCGTCATCAGCTTCGTGATGCTCGCGATCGCCACGCGCGCGCGCGCGTTGCGCGCCACGAGGACGTCGCCGTTCGCCGCGTTGACGACGTAGTAGGCGCGTGCGTCCGGCAGGCGCGGCGTCGCGGCTGCGTGCGTGGCGCCCGCCCAGACGAGCGTGCAGGCGACCGCGCAGGCGCTAGCCCACGCGAAGCTTCTGACCCACTCTGAGCGCATTCGAGCTGACACCGGGGTTGAGCGACTGGAGCCGGTCGACCGAGATGCCGACCTTCGACGCAATCGTGCCGTACGTGTCGCCGCTCTCGACGGTATAGAAGCGCTTCGCCGACTTCTTGCGCTTCGGCTTCTTCGACGTCGTCGACGTGTGGCCGTGCGCCTGCGTGGTCGTCGCGACGGTGGCGGTGGTGGTCGAGCTCGAGTGGTTCAGCGCGGAGTGGACGAGCAGGACGGCGATCGTGACGCCGGCGAGGAATGCCGCGGGCGCGCCGTAGCGCGCGAAGCCGGGCGACGGCTTACGCCGTCGCGTGCGCGACATCCCACACCTCCCGGGCCAGCTGCTCCGCCGCCTCGCCCGGCGCGTCCGCGAAGATCACCGACCGAGAGGCGGAGACGAGCCCGGCGGCCGGGCCCGACGAGAAGGCAGCCGCGACGTCGTCCGCGGCGCCGCCCTGGGCGCCGACGCCGGGCAGGAGGAACGGTGCGCGCGGCAGCAGTGCGCGCGCCTCGGCGACCTCCTGCGGATAGGTCGCGCCGACGACCGCCCCGACGTCGGAGAGACCGCGCTCGCCGACGAGCTCGTCGCCCCACTCGGCCACCTTTGCCGCGACGAGCTCCCAGACGCGGCGCCCGTCGGCGAGCTGCGCATCCTGGACGTCGCCGCCACCCGGGTTCGAGGTCTTGACGAGTACGAAGATCCCCTTCCCGTCCCGCCGGCAGGCGTCGAGGAAGGGCTCGACCGAGTCGCGGCCGAGGTACGGGTTGACCGTTGCGGCGTCGGCGTGCGCGAACACGGAGTCCGCGTACGCCTGCGCGGTCGAGGCGATGTCCCCTCGCTTCACGTCGGCGATCACGAGCAGTCCGGCGTCGTGCGCGTAGTCGCACGCCCGCTCGAACGACCGCACCCCGTCGGCGCCGCGTACCTCGAAGAAGGCGGACTGCGGCTTCACCGCGACCGCGTGCGGCGCGACCTCGTCGACGATCCGGCGACAGAACGCGTCCACGTCGGAGACACGCTCCGGGAACGGGTCGAGGCCGACGACGAGCTGGCTTCGCTTGCGCTCGACCGCCTCGATCAGCCGGTCAGAGAAACGGTCCGTGACCGAAGCCTGTCAGCTCTGCTTGACGGAAGCCTTCAGCGCACTGCCGGCGGAGAACTTGGGCACGCGCGCGGCAGGGATCTCGACCTTCTCCGACGGGTTGCGCGGGTTCACGCCGGTGCGGGCCGCGCGCTCGGCGACCGTGAACTTCCCGAAGCCGGTGAAGCTGACGTCGCCGCCGCGCTTCAACTGATCGGTGACGGTGTCGAGGAACGCCTGCACGGCGCGGTCGGCGTCGTGACGGTTGAGATTCGTGCGCCGCGAGATCTCCCCGACGAAGTCCTGGCGATTCATGCCCGGACCCTACCGCAGCAGCTCGCTCGCCCGGAAGAGCGGCCGCAGCCGGACGGCCTGACGCGCGAGCGCGTCGGCGCCGCCCTCCTCCCGGTCGACCACGCAGACGGCCGTGTGCACGACGAGCCCGGCCTCCCGCAGCACCTCGACGGACTCGAGCAGCGCGCCGCCCGAGGTGACGACGTCCTCGACGACGCACACGCACTCGCCCTGCTCGAAGGTCCCTTCGATGCGCTTCGTCGTGCCGTACTCCTTCGTCTCCTTGCGGACGATCAGAAAGGGGAGCCCCGACGCGAGCGACGCGGACGCGGCGAGGGCGACGGCGCCGAGCTCCGGCCCCGCGAGCCGCGCCGTCTCCGGGGCGTGCTCTTGCACGATCGCGCCGATCCGCTCGCCGAGCGGCCGCAGCAGCTCGGGCCGCGTCTCGAAGCGGTACTTGTCGAGGTAGTACTTGGAGCGCTTGCCCGAGCGGAGGACGAAGTCCCCTTCGAGGTATGCATGCTCGAGGAGCGAGCGCGCCAGGTCGTCGCTCATGACGCGGCCGCGCGGAGCGCCTCGTGGACGGGCTGCAGCAGCGACTGCGCCTCGGGCGAGCCCTCGACGTACGAGATCATCGAGCCGTCCTCGTAGTAGACGTCGACGCGGTCGTGCTTCCGCCCGAACTGGCGGCGGAGGACGACGCTCGCCGCGGCGACGCCGCTCGCGAAGCCGACCACGGTCAGGAACCGGCGCTTCACTCCGGCCCCGCCTTCTTCCTGGGCGGAGGCTTGGGCTTCGGTTTCTCAGCCTCAGCGGCGCCAGAGGAGCCGCGGTCTTCTGGCCGGGTGCCGGCGGCTTCGCCGCCGGCGCTTCCAGCCCCGGGCGCGGAGTCGCGCAGGCAGCTCTTCAGGTCGTAGAAGACGAGGCCGACGGTCGGCTCGGAGACGGTGGTCGCGGCGATCCGCCGCACGCCGTCGCGCACGACGAAGACGCACCCGCCGGCGGTGGAGGCCTCGAGCTGCGTGACCGGCGCGTCGCCGGTCCGGAGCGCGTCCGCCTGCTCCAGCAGCGACGCGGCGGCTCCGGCGAGCGCCTTCGCGGCGCCGTCGTCGGCGAGCGTGGTGCCGTGGACCGCGCCGGACTCGTCGAAGAGCACCGCGGCCTCGATTTGCGAGGAGATCTCGGTGAGATCGGCGAGGGCCTGCTGCACGTCCATGGAGGCCCAGGCTAACAGCCTGCGAAACTCACTTCGTGCGCTTGCGCAAGCGGCAGCTCGTGCTGAAGTTCTTCGCCGACCGGGGCACACACCTCGCGGCGATGGTCGCCTACTTCGCGCTCCTGTCCTTCGTGCCGCTGACGTTCCTCGCGCTCGCCCTGCTCGGCTTCGCGCGACGCGCGGACGCCTCCGACTTCCTCGTCAAGGAGCTCTCACGCGCCTTCCCCGGCACCTCGCTGCAGAGCATCATCACGCTCGTCCACAAGGTCCAGGACAACGCGGCCGCCCTCGGGATCATCGGCGGCGTCGCCCTGATCTGGTCGTCGCTCTCGCTCTTCAGCGCGCTCGAGTCGGCGTTCAACATCGTGTACGGGCGCCCGAACCGCTCGTTCCTGCGTGGGAAGGCGCTCGCGGCGAGCCTGATGGTGGCGACGATCACGACGCTGTTCGTCAGCCTGATCGTGGGCGCGGTCGGCGTGGAGATCCTCAAGCGGCAGGCGCCGGGCTTCGTCTCGAACCCGGTCGTCGCGTACATCGTCTCGATCGCGGTCTCCCTGCTGGGGATCTTCGTCTTCCTGCTCGCCGTCTACTGGTTCCTGCCCACCGCCGACGTCACGCTGCACGATGCGCTGCCCGGAGCGGTGGCCGCCGCGATCGTGCTGGAGGCGTCGTTCCAGGTGCTGCCGGTGTTCGTGCGGCTCGCCGGCGTCAACCCGACGCTGCGCGTGCTGGGCGGCCCCGCGATCCTGCTGCTCTGGCTGTACGTGATGGCGAACGTGATCGTGCTCGGCGCGGAGCTGAACTGGTGGCGCGCCGAGCGCCGCTCACTCGCCCGCGAGCAGGAACCGCTCGAAGGCCTCGCCTAGAGCTCGGGCGGAACGGGCGCGGTGCGAGTGCCCGTTCTTCCAGTCGTCGCCGAGCTCGCCGACCGTGCGCTCCTCGCCCTCGGGGACGAAGACCGGGTCGTAGCCGAAGCCGCCGCTTCCGCGCGGCGCGTCGGCGATCCGGCCCTCGACGGTGCCCGTCCCGCGGAGGACGGTCCGGTCCGGCGCGATCGCCACGAGCTCGCTGACGTAGCGTGCCCGCCGGTCGGCCGCGTCGCCGAGCTCGTCGAGCAGCTTCGCGATCGCGGGCGCGCCTTCCGGCGCGTAGCGGGCCGAGTGCAGACCGGGCCGGCCGTCGAGCGCGGCCACCTCGATCCCGGAGTCCTCGCCGATCGTCCAGCCGCCGGCGCGCTCCCAGCCGAACGCCGCCTTCAGCAGCGCGTTGTCGTAGTACGTCTCGCCGGTCTCCTCGGGATAGTCGTCCGCGTCGAGCGGCTCGATCTCCCAGCCGGGCAGGAGCGCCTCGAGCTCGCTCGCCTTGTGCGCGTTGCGGGAACAGAGCGTCGCCTTCATTCCATCCACCGCACCTCGAGCACGCCGTCGACGTCGGCGACGGCGGCGACCACGCGCGGTGAGGTCTCGCCGTGTAGCTGCACCTCGATCGCCATCTCGCGCCGGTCGGCCTCCTGCGAGACGTCGAGCGAGAGCACGTGGCCGAACCGCTCCACCGCCTCGATCACCGGGGCCGGGCTGCCGCCCGAGGGCAGCGCGACGAGCAGCCGCTCGGTCTCGTTGCGCCAGCGCCGCGTCGCACGGTAGGAGAGGATCCGTAGCGGCCCGAGCGTGAAGAGCGCGCCGGCCGTCGCGATCACGGCGCCGTCGTAGTACCCCGCGCCGCTCGCCATCCCGATCGCCGCCACGAGCCACAGCGTCGCCGCCGTGGTCAGCCCGCGCACCGAGAGGCCCTGGCGGATGATCGCGCCGGCGCCGAGGAAGCCGATGCCGCTGACGATCTGCGCCGCGATCCGCGTCGGGTCGGTGCGCGTGCCGGTCGCGGCGAAGAAGTCCTCGAAGCCGTACGCCGAGACGAGCGTGAAGAGCGCCGAGCCGACGCAGACGACGAGGTGGGTGCGCAGGCCCGCCTGCCGCTCGCGCAGCTCGCGCTCCATCCCGATCGCGCCGCCGAGGACCGCGGCCACCAGCAGCCGCAGCAGCACGTGCGGCCACGGAAGCGTGGGGACGGCGGCGTCAAGGAAGGTCGCGTGCAACCGCCTCGGCCTGCTTCTCGCCGATCAGCCGGCAGCCGCGCTCGGCGAGGTCGAGCAGCTCCCCGAGCCGGTCGCGCGTGAACGGGTCCTGCTCCGCGGTCGCCTGCACCTCGATCAACCGTCCGTCGCCGGTCATGACGACGTTCATGTCCGTGTCCGCGTTCGAGTCCTCGGAGTAGTCCAGGTCGAGCAGCGGGACGCCGTCCACGACGCC
>Ga0070683_100001918_pt1 | contig 16274 bp, 10 predicted proteins | sample KBSC713LmetaG_FD_64662 | JGI IMG/M metagenome (GOLD analysis project Ga0070683, IMG submission 64662) | Corn rhizosphere microbial communities from Kellogg Biological Station, Michigan, USA - KBS C7.1-3L metaG | ecosystem: Host-associated > Plants > Roots > Rhizosphere ...
CCGTCCCGCAGGAGTTCCAGCAAGACCGACTGCGTCTGCTCGCCTATGTTCTGGCCGGAAAACTGATTCTGCTGATTTTGTTTCGGCAGACAGGGAGTGTGCTCCGCTATTTCAGCATTCCCGATTTGTTTGGGATCGGAGGGGCGATGGGAGTCGCCAGCGCCTTGATGATCGCTTCGCGCTGGGTGAACGGCGGAACTTACATCGTTCCGCGCGGTGTGATGTTGGTTGATTTGATCCTCAGTGGCGCGGGGCTGTGCGCGTTCCGTCTCGGTCTCCGAGTGTTTCAAGAACGCATGGTTTTGGCTCGTCGCTTCGTGAAGAAGCAACACGAGCGAATCGCGATCGTTGGCGCGGGCAATACAGGCGCGTCACTGGCGAAGGATCTGCTCAACATGCCGGCGCGAGGTCTGCGCCCGGTGATTTTTCTGGATGACAATCCGAAACGAAAGGGAACGCTGATCCACGGGGTTGAAGTTCTTGGCAAGCCGGAGCTGCTACCTGAATCCAAAGCCGCCAGCGTGACGATGGTGGTGATTGCGATGCCTTCGGCGCCGCAAAAACGGGTGCGGGAAATCGTTCTCTTCTTGGCCCAACACGGCTATAAAGTAGAAATTGTCCCCGCGCTCGAGGATCTCGCCTCTGGTCGGGCAAAGGTCAGCCGCATCAGGCCCGTTGAAGTGGAGGACTTGCTCGGTCGTGCCGAGGTTCAACTCGACACGGCATCGATCGCCCGATTCGTCCAGGACCAGATCGTGATGGTCACGGGCGCCGGCGGTAGCATCGGCAGTGAACTCTGCCGCCAAATTGCACATCTTAATCCACGGCGCCTTTTGATGGTGGATCAATCCGAGCCCGCGCTGTTCCTGATTGAACAGGAGCTCAACCACGCTGGGTTCTCCGGAACGGTCACACCCTTGGTGGCGGACATCCTCGATGTTATAAGGATGAATGCTCTGTTCGCGACCTACGCTCCACAAATTGTTTTCCACGCTGCCGCGCACAAGCATGTGTATTTGATGGAGCGGCAGCCATCGGAAGCGGTTAAGAACAATTCAATCGGAACGCGTAAGCTCGCCGAAATTGCTATCGCGCACCAAGCGGAAGCGTTTGTATTCATTTCCACGGACAAGGCTGTTAACCCGACGAGCGTCATGGGCGTCAGCAAGCGGCTCGCGGAGCTGCATCTCCAGGCGCTTCATGGGAAACTCGTTCAAGGTAGCGGGCAGCGAGTAGCGAGTAGCGAGCATGCAGAAATCGAAGTGAAGGAGATGGCGGCGGTGAGCCGGGATGGTAAGGCGCGACCGGGCGCTGGACAGGCCGCATCGGCCCGGGTTAATCCAGTTGTCGCGGCGGATATGACCGTTCGATCTGGAAACAAAGATATAGGCACGAAACTGATGGCCGTTCGTTTCGGAAACGTCCTCGGATCGTCCGGCAGTGTCGTTCCTATTTTCAAAAAGCAGATTGAGACTGGCGGACCGGTGACTGTCACCCATCCGGACGTTACCCGCTATTTCATGACGATTCCGGAAGCGGTTGGGTTGGTTCTCCAAGCAAGCGTGCTGGGCAAGGGCGGTGAAATCTTCGCGCTCGATATGGGTCAGCCGATGAAGATCGTCGACTTGGCCAAACACATGATCGAGTTGAGCGGGTTTAAGGTCGGCGAAGACATCGAGATTAGCTTCACGGGTCTAAAACCTGGCGAAAAACTCTTTGAAGAGCTTCAGCACCATTCAGAGCACTATATGTCGACAGAGCATTCCCGGATCATGCGCTTTGTGAATGCAGGTGATGCGCTCGCAGCGAGTCGGATGGCGATCACTGAACTTGAGCCATTTGTTGATGAAATGCCAGTTTCCGATCTCAAACGGAGTTTGAAAGTCGTGATTCCCGAATACGAGCCGAGTTTGGAGTAGCGGCGAACAAAATTGGCGAAGCCGCGCGCCACGGCCAGGCGATATTTGAGGAAAGGCGCAACACCGATAACCTCCGCCTTAAACGTTCAATAAAACGAGGGCCCAAAAATTTCAGATCACTCTGGAACTCCTCGTTCGCAGTCAACCGTGTATCCAGTTCTCCGAAACGTTACGGTGATGTTGCCATTCACGCCGCTTACGTACGCGGGTATCTGATGCACGGCGAAATAGTCGCGAATGCGAGCGCTACGCGGCGACAGCCAAAGCTCTTTGGGACCGGGCACGAGCACTGCCTTCGGATGCACACGGTCGAAGAATATGTTTGGAGCGCAGCCCTCGGTGCCGTGGTGCGGCGCCTTCAGAATGTCGGCGCCAAGATCGAAACTACTGGTGGCCAACCAGCCGCCGAGAGCGGCATTCAGGTCGCCGGTGAACAACGCTCGGGTGCCACAGTGGCTCAGCCTCACGATGACACTCGTGTCGTTCGTGTCGGTCTTCCCCACCGGCGTATGTAGCCCATCATAGAGACACACCACGTCCAGCGACGCTGTCCCGCCACCAGCCAGTGGCACTTCGATCAGTCGATCGCCACTATGCGGCGTGAAACACGACACACCTTTCTCTTTCAGGTATCGGATCACTGAATACGCGTCTTGCCGATCAAAGCCCCATGGAGCCTCTCCGTCCGCAATTGTGTCCGCGGGGTCCGGCATGTTGAAAGCTACGCGGTCGACCTGCACCCCGGAAGAGACCAAGTCCTTCAACCGGCCGTAGTGATCGCGGTGAAAATGACTAATGACCACTAAATCGACACGGTTGATGTGATGCGCTTTCAGATACGATAACGCTGCGCCGCCCGCATCGGCCGCATCTGCAATATCGATCAATACATTTCGTCCGTCCGGGAACTGAATCAAATGGCAATCGGCCTGTTGAGCATTTGGTGAGACATTGATCATCGTCCAGATCGTCGTTGGCTCTGCTGTAACTGCCGGAGTCGGCGTGCCACTCGAGGCGGTCGAATTTAGCAGCGTTAACACGCCCGCAAAAATCGAGAGATGGAATTTGGTTTTCACGCAGTTCAGGCCGCTTCATTGAAGCTGCAGTGCGAGCGATGCCGCGAAAACAGTTTCCACGCCGCGACAATATCCGGGCGGAAGACCGGAGTAAAGGACGGGGTTGGCCCGTGCGCGAACTCGAACCCAAGCGATTCGCTGTTCGCGAGCGTCGCACGGCAATACCGAACGGCGTCTTTCTAACGAAGGAGTTTTAAAGCGCCGAAAGGTCGGCGTCGACCATCAGCTCGGCGAGGGGTTTCATTCGGGTTTTTGGTTCCCAGCCGAGGTGCTTTTTCGCTTTCGAGTAGTCGCCGATCAAGAGGTCGACTTCCGCGGGACGGAGGTGGCGCTCGTCGAATTTCACGTGGTCGTGCCAGTCGAGGTTCACGCGCGCGAAGGCCGCGTCCAGAAAGGCGCGGATGGTGTGGGTTTCGTTTGTAGCCAAGATATAGTCATCAGGCTTTTCCTGCTGCAGCATGAGCCACATGCCTTCGACGTATTCTTTCGCGAAGCCCCAGTCGCGCTCGGATTCGAGATTACCAAGGTACAAATCTTTTTGCAGTCCCTTTTTGATTCGTGCGGCGGCGAGCGTGATTTTTCTCGTGACGAAACTTTCACCGCGGCGCGGCGACTCGTGGTTGAAGAGAATTCCGCTGCACGCGAATAGATTGTACGACTCGCGATAATTCACCGTCAGCCAGTGCGCGAAAAGTTTGGCGCAGCCGTACGGTGACCGCGGATAAAACGGCGTCGTTTCCGTCTGCGGCACCGCTTGCACTTTGCCGAACATCTCGGACGACGACGCTTGGTAGTACCGAACTTTTTTGCCGATGCCCGACTCGATAATGGCTTCGAGGATACGCGCGGCACCGACCCCAGTGATATCCGCGGTGTACTCCGGCACGTCGAAGCTCACGCGAACGTGACTCTGGGCCGCCAGATTGTAGATCTCGTCCGGCTGAAGCGCGTAGAGTAGTTTCACGAGCGAGACGCTGTCGGCCAAGTCGCCGTAGTGGAGAAACAGACGTTTGTCCGCGCCGTGCTCGAACGTGCTGAGATGATCGATCCGGCCGCGATTCATCGTGCTCGCGCGTCGGACCAAGCCGTGCACTTCGTAGCCTTTTTCCAGAAGCAACTCCGACAAATAAGAACCGTCCTGGCCGGTGATTCCCGTGATAAATGCCTTTTTCTTCATGTGAGTTTCTTGAGCTCCGATTCCACTAACAGAGCAATCATGTCTTTAAATGGAACCGTATTTTTCCAACCAAGGACGCGGAGCGCTTTGGATGGATTCCCACAGGGAGCGACCGGTTCCACGCTCGAAATCAATCCGGCGTCGTAGCGGACGTAGTCCTCCCATTTCAATCCGACACATTCGAAGGCGCACTTCACCAAATCGGCGACGCTATGAAGTTGTCCGGTCGCGAGTACGAAGTCATCGACGTTCGGCTGTTGGAGCATTTGCCACATCCCGCGCACGTAATCCGGCGCCCAGCCCCAGTCGCGGCGGCCTGCAAGGCTGCCCAATGTCAACTCTTGCTGAAGACCGCGCTTTATCCTCGCGGCGGCGCGCGCCACTTTCATCGAAACAAAATTACTGCTGCGTCGCGGCGACTCGTGATTGTAGAGAATCACCGCGCAGGTCTGGAGGCCGTACGCGATGCGGTAGATCCGCGCCATTTGTTGGGAAAACGCCTTCGCCGCGCCGTAGGGTGTCGTCGGATTTACCGGCGTGAGTTCGTCCTGCGGCGCATGCGGCGGCGATCCGAAGACCTCGCTGCTCGACGCATAGAGAAATCGTGGCGGGTCTGACAGATCACGGATGATCTCCAGCAGTCGAAGTGTCGCCATGCCGATGCTGTCGACGGTGCTTTCGGGCAGCTCCAGGCTGAGTCGTGGGCTGGACTGGCCGGCGAGATGGTAGAACTCGTTTGGTTTCGCGCGGCTGATGATTCGCCGCAGGTGAGTCGCATCCTCGAACGCGCCGTTGTGGAGAAAGAGTCGCTTGCCGAGAATCGCTGTATCCGAAACCAAGTGACGAATATTGCTGGCGCCAAGTGCGTCCGGCCGGTGCACGAGACCGTGAACTTCGTAGTCATGCTCCAACAACCATTCGCAAAGATAGGAGCCGTCCTGTCCAGTGATGCCGGTGATAAATGCTTTTGCCACGTCGATCTTCGATTGAGCCGCTCAGAAATAAATGTTCGCCCAAAGAACGACTCAGTTGCGCGCGGAAGGGCGAGACAATTCTTGGTCCTCACGCGGAATCAGGTCGTCTGCCATGGGTGAGCGACGTCTAGTCGCGCCACGGACGCCTCGGAGATGCGTCGCTACCAGCGCAAATTGGGAGCGGCCCTGTCATCTTGGATAAGGTTTTCCCCGAGCGACGCGGAGCGCGTTTTCGAGCAGTGCCAGGTGGCCGACGCGTGTAAGAGCGGCTTTACGCCGCGATGGTTCGAATCGCGGGTAAACTTGTTTGTATCCAAAAATGCGCGAGGCAGTTCGCAGCTGCGCGCATGTCTGCGGTGCAAGCATCGCGGCGTAAAGCCGCTCCTACACGATCTAACGGGCGGCTCGGAGAGCCGGCCGCACGAACGCCGGACGAACCTATGACGGATCGTTCGCACAACGGAATTGCCGCAGACCAAACCATCATGCAGCGTGCCGCAATGCTCACGAACCTCGTCATGACTATCATCGGTGCGGATCGGCCGGGACTCGTGCAGCTCGTGTCGGCCTCCGTTGCTGATCACGGTGGCAACTGGCTCGAGAGCCGGATGTGCCGACTCGGCGGACAATTCGCGGGCATCCTCAGCGTTGAAGTGCCGGAGGCGCGAGCGAATGAGCTGACCGAAGCATTGGCGCGGCTCGAAACCCAAGGCTTGCGCGTGATTATCCATGCCGACGTTCAGGCAATCGCGCCGACGACGGCTGGAGCGGTTGCGACGCTCGAACTGGTCGGACATGATCGGCCGGGAATTTTGCGCAGTGTATCGGGCGTGCTTGCCGCGCACGGCGTGAATGTCGAGGAACTTGCGTCGGAGCGCGTCAGCGCGCCGATGGGCGGCGGCACGTTGTTTCAGGCGCGGGCGACGGTGCTGGTTCCTGCTCGCGGAAATCTAGCGGCGGTGAGAGCCGATTTGGAAAAAATCGCCGCGGATTTGATGGTGGATTTGACGCTGCACGCGAAACCGGCCGCGCCGATTCACTGAGAACGCGCTCGCCAGGACTCGAACAAACGCGAATTTATTTTCCGCTGAATTTCTGGCGCAGCACGAGCCAGAGCGCGGCGGCGACGACGAGATCGGTGGCGGCGACGAAAAGACGCGCAGGCAACGGAAGGGCTTTCGCAAACGTTACGATTAGGATGGACGACAAGACCAGAAATCCGATCACGATTTTCAAAACGAATTTTTGCTTCGCGGGATCGCGACCAGAGGAATCGGGCGGAGGTGAATCAGTGAGAGGCATGATAAGTTCGATCTCGACCGCAGTTTAATTTTCAGCAGCTCATTCTAGGTTGAAAACCGCGAGAGAACGCAAATCGACACTTTGCGTTCCTTCGCGATTGAAACGCCCAGTTTCTCTTCCGTGTCGTTCGTGAGTTTCGTGGTTCACATCGCTGAGTTCGGAATTGAACAGAGGAGAACGAAGGAAACGAAGAGCATGTAGAAATTCCGACCCGCGGATGTTTCCGCGTTTCTTTGGTTTTCGCTGTAAAATGGATCGGGCTCCGGTCCGCGTGCGTATCAGTTTCGCTGTGACGCGGTGCATCAAACTTAGTAGGATTTCCTAATTCTTCGCGAGGGGCAGGCTGACGCGCATGACCGTTCCGTGCGCGCCCGTGGAGAGGAGTACGATATCGCCGTGGTGGCTTTCGAGAATTCGTTTTGCGATGGCGAGTCCCAGTCCGGTTCCACCCGGACGGCCCGAGAGAAACGAATCGAATACGCGCGGGGCGAGTTCGGGCGGAATCCCCGAGCCGGTGTCGCTCACATCGACGTTGGCGAAGGCCGTTGATCCGCGCGTTTCCTGACCGAGCGAAATCGTGAGCTCACCGCCGCCCGCCATGGCTTCGGTGGAGTTGAAGATGAGATTGATGAGCACTTGTTGAAGCTGGCCTTTGTGCGCATCGACGACAAATGGCTCCGGCGGCGGATCGAAACGCAGGTGGATTTGCGCCTGCGCGAGTTTCGGCCGAACCAGGAGAAGCGTGTCGGCGACGATTTCCGCGAGCGACCATCGCGAGTGCAACGCCGTCGGCGCCTTGGCGAAATTCAGGACGCGCAGCACGATCGCCTCGAGTTGATCGAGCTTTTCGTCGATCACGCGAAGGTCGGTGCGCCGCGGATCGTTCTCCGGAAAATCCAGGCCGAGGCCGCCGTGAAGCAGCTTGAGCACCGTGAGCGGATTGCGAATTTCGTGGGCGATTTCCGCGGCGAGCAGACCCAAGGTCGTGAGCTGTTCGTTTTTCCGCAGGGTTTCCTCGCTTTTGAAAACGCGAGCGTACAGACGAGCATTCTGCAACGTCACCGCGCCCAAACTCGCCAGGGTCGCGCACGCCCGTTTTTCGTCGTCGTCGAAGCGGTGCACGCGACCCAGAAAAATGGCGAGGACGCCGAGAACTTCACCCTCGTAAATGAGCGGCGTGAACAGCGCCGAACGCAACGTGGGATCGGAAGGCAGATCGGCGAGACCGTGATAGCCGGGCGTCTGAATGTCGGCGAACTCCACCGGTTTTTTCGTGCGCAGCGCCGAGGCAATCAGGCACGCTTCGACGGGGAGATCGCCAGTCGGCAGCGGCGGCGGCGTGATGCCGGGCGCGTCGAGCGCGACGCAATGGACGGTTCGCTGCAGCGCATCGTGGAGAAAAAATGCGCACAGGCGCGCCTGCATCATTCCGCGCGTGTCGCGAGTCAGCGTAGCAAAAAGTTCCTGCGTTTCGAGTTTCGCGACGAGTGATTGCCCGGTGGTGAGCAAGGTTTCGAGCTGGCGCGCTTTGGCCTGAAGATGACGAGTGCGCCAGAGTTGAAGCACGACGTTCGTGACTTCAGCCGCGAGGCGCTCGAGCAACGCGAGATCTTCGCTCGTGAATCCGCCGATGCGATCGCTCTCGAGATCGATGACGCCGATGATGACGCTGCCATCGCTCATCGGCGCGGCCATTTCACAGCGAGCGCCCGCCCGCACGGCGATGTAGCGGGATTCGGCGAGGACATCGGGGACGAGCAGCGCCTTCGAATTGAGCACACACCAGCCGGTGACGCCGTGCCCGAGTTTCAGGCCGGCCTGATCGACTCCTTCCGGCATGCCCAACTGAACCTCGGTTTCCAAACGACCGGTGCCAGGATTGAGCAGCGCGATCGAGCCGGCGTCGGCGTGAAAAATCGCGATGAATTCCTTGAGCGCTTCGCCCAGCGCTGCGTGCGGATCGTCGGTGTGACCAGTGAGCGTGGTTAGCCGGTAGAGGGCGGGAAGAGCGCGCGGATCGGCAAGCGTCGACATGATGGCGAATCGAGAGTGAGCGTGGCCGGCGGAGGTGAACAACTCGAAATGTGGCGGTCGTCGTTCACCGGCCCGGCGATTGAAATTTGTTTTTCGCAGGCCGTCGGCTCGCTGGTGCTGCGGGATGGTGCGGTGTGGGGCGACTCGCGGCCGCCGTTGAAGAATTTTTTTGATTCGGAATCTCTCGGTGTAGCCCCGCTGCTGGCAGGCGCGTTTGCCAGAGGAGCGCGAGCGAGCTCGCGGCCTACGACGAAGGAGCCGAAGCGCCGCACTACTTTCGCAAGTCGCCCGCCCGCGCGGGTGGCTTGCGCACGTGCTGCCTTTAGTAAATGTGACGCGGAGCGTCTGGGAACTCGTTCTTCAACTCGCCGCGGCCACCGCGGCCGGCCGGATGACGTCGGTGAGCGTGTCGCGCAACGCCTGGAGCCGCGGCGTATCGACGGGCTGGCCGGCCTCGGAGCTCTCGATGTAAAACGTATCGATCGCGACCCCACGCTCGGTGCCGATGCGGGCGAACGTGATGTCGAAGCCGTGATCCGAAATTATTTTCGCGAGCCGGTAGAGCAGGCCGATCTGATCGCGGGCCTGGATTTCCACGATCGTGCGCTGCATCGCGAGTTCGTGGTAAACTTCCACCGTCGGCGGAAACGAGGTGTGCAGCGCCTCGCCATTCGTCGAGGCGGTGTAGCGGCTCGCGGCATACTTTTTTGCCTGCGCGACGATGTCGGGATAAAGATCCTGGTTCGAGACGAGCGCGGCTTCGATCGTGCGCGCGAACGTTTCCTGCGCGCTCGCACTTTGGACCACGCCGCGGCCGGGTTCGACGACGTAAAACGTGTCGATCGCGATGTGATCCGAACGGGAAATAATTTTGGCGCCCAGAATGCTCAGGCCCGCGACGCTGAACGCGCCTGCGAGTTTGTAGAACAGGCCGGCGCGGTCCCACGTGACGACGTTCACGACCGTGAGCGAGCGGTTGAGGTCGTCCTTCCATTCGATGACCGGCTTGAGCGAACCCACGGAGTCGGCCGTCGCGATCGATTTGAAGAGGCGGTTCACCATCTGGATGTGCAGCGCGATTTCATCGGCCTCGGTCTGGATGAAATAGCGTTCGGGGAGCAGGCCGAAATGGGCCACAATCTCGTCGGCACTGATGCCGGGAATCTTGCGGGAAATGAGTTCCTGTTGAGTCATTTGCTTCTTCTTTTCGTAAGTGGCTTGAACCGCATCGCCAAGATTCAAGTGCTCGAGCGTAGCGCGAAAAAGGTGGGTGTGAAGGGTGTCCTTGTAACTATTCCACAAACTTGCGGCCGTGCCGCGGGCATCGCAAAAAGTATGGACGTAAAGGTTGCGGAGTTTTTCCGCATCTTCAACCAGCTCGGCAAATGCGGCGGCAGTTTTGGGATCATCGACATCCCGCTTCTGCCAGAATCGTGCCATAACGAGATGATTTTTGATGACGAACGAAACCAGTTCGCGGCCTTCGGGGGAAATCCCGAGCCGCTCGAGAATGGGCTGGGCGAGGGTGACGCCTTTCTCCGCATGACCCTTCATGCCTTCCACTTTTCCAATATCGTGGAGCAACAGCGTAAGATAAAGCAGCGCCGGATCGGCCGTTTCGTGCAGCGCCTCGCGATATTTCAGCGTGATCGGTTCCGCTTCGGTGAAAATCAAATCCAGCTGGCGAATCGCCTCCAGCGTGTGAACGTCGGCGGTGTAACGGTGATAAAATTCGTGCTGCACGAGGCAGGTCAGGCCGTTGAATTCCGGAATGAAGCAGCCGAGCACGCCGAGTTCGTGCATGAGGTTGAGCGCGGGAAAGACCGCGCCGGGTTCGGACAGGATGGCGCGAAAGCTGACGTTGGCGTCGGGCGAGTGGCGGACTTCTTCGGTGAACAACGGCCGCGACTCGCGAATCAGCGCGGCGAGGTGAAAGTCGACCGCGCAATCGAGCTGTTGCAGATGGCGGAAAACGCGGATGAGGCGGACCGGATCGTCTTTAAAAACCGTGGGCGTTTCCGCGGCGAGATCGCGGCCGCGCAGAATGAAACCATCGAGTCGCTTGCTGCGCCGAAAACGCGAGGCGCGCAGACTTTCGCGAAACGAAACCCGTGCGCCCTGGGCATCGCGTCCGATCGTCAGCGCGAGCCGGCTTTCCACGAGTTTTGAAATACGAAAAATCGTCTGCGCCGCCCGATAATAGTCCTGCATGAAATGCTCCACGCGGATGAGCAGGTCGGATTCTTCGTATCCGATATTTCGTGCGACGCGCGGTTGCAGGTCGAGGTCGAGCACATCCGTCGCGCGGGCGCTGAGGAAGTGGACCTCGTTGCGAACGTGGAGCAGAAAATCGTACGCGCGCGTGAACTCGGCCAGCTCCTCGGGTCGCAGATAATTTTGCGTCGCAAGTTCCTCGATACTCGAAATGCCGAGTTTAACGCGGGACATCCAAAGCGCGTTTTGATAATCGCGCAGACCGCCGACGCCGTTTTTGATATCGGGCTCCTGGAGGAAAACCGTCCCGCCATATTTTTCCCGGCGCTGCGCCTGATCGGCGAGACGCGCCGCGATGTAGCCTTTCGGATCCTCGGTCGTCGAAAAGGCGCGATACGCTTGCGTGAACGTGTCGTACAGCGTCGTCGCGCCGGCGATCAAACGCGATTCGAGGAGCGACGTGAGCGTCTGGATGTCCTTGCGCGCCTCGGTGAAGACCTCATCGACGTTGCGCATCGAGTGTCCCACTTTCAGCCCGCAGTCCCAAAGTGGATACAAGATTTCGTTCGTCAGGTGCTCGAGAAAACCCTTGATCGCGACCGGCTTGGTCTTCGCCGGAAACAGGAACATGACATCGATGTCGCTCAACGGGCTGAGTTCGCCGCGGCCATATCCGCCGAGCGCGACGAGCGCGACGGTGGTCGGCGGTTTACCGCTGATTCTGGAATAACTGTTGATAGCCTGGTCGAACAGGCGGGCGAGCATGCGATCGATCGTTGCGGCCCGGGCGCGGACGATTTCGAGACCTGATGCCCCCGCCGAATGTCGGGCGGACAACGCGGCGCCCTCGGCCTGGAGGAAGGCTTTGCACGCGGCAAGCCGTTCGACGGCAGTGGCCGTGTCGGAAAACGCAAGCGGATCGGTCGGAGCGACGGGTGAGGTGACGGACATGAAAAGAAATTAGTGAGCCGAAAATTTCCGGCGGTGCGAGGGCATTTCGAGCCGGGGACTGAAACGCCTGATCCACTTTCGCTTGCAGCGCCGACCGTGAGCGGGCGGCGGGGTGGGTTCAAGGCTTGGTCCGCGCGCCAGGCTGGCGATCGACGTGGGACTTTTTTACGCCGCAACGGCGCCGAATGCGCCGAACCCGATTCGACAATTTTGCCTGCGCGATCGGCGAGCCGCAACTCAAAGACGTTGGTTTCGGCCGTGCAAGAGTGTCGCGTTAAATTACCTTGATTGTCTAGGCTTCACCCGGCAGACATAGATTATCTAGGCTAAATTTTCCATGGCAGAATTACTTTCTGGAACTCTCGACCTGTTGATTTTGCGCGTGCTCAATTCCGGACCGTTGCATGGTTTCGGCATCGGCGAACGACTCAGTGTTCTTTCGAAGGAAGTGCTCACGATCGAAGAAGGATCGCTTTATCCCGCGCTTTATCGGATGGAAGCGAAGGGATGGATCGAAGCGGAGTGGGGCCAATCCGAGCGCGGTCGCAAAGCGAAACTCTATTCGTTGACGAAAGCCGGTCGGAAACAATTGGAAGCGGAGCGAGCGAGCTGGAGCAAGATGGCGGTCGCGATCGGAGACGTGTTGAAGAACGCGTAAGGGAGTCATGAATACGCTTCGGCAGTTCGTCTTTCGGCTCCGCGGACTGTTCCGAAAGCAGAGGCTGGAGGCCGAAATGTCGGCGGAGCTGCACGCGCATCTCGAACTGCGGATCGAACGGCATATCCAGAATGGCATGACGCCAGACGAGGCGCGTTTCGCGGCCATGCGTTCGTTCGGTGGCGTCGAGCAAATCAAGGAGCGGTGCCGGGAGCAGCGCGGGTGGGTTTGGCTGGAACATCTGGAGCAGGATCTGCGGTATGCCCTGCGCGGGTTACGGAGGACTCCAAGCTTTACGCTTACCGCTGTGCTCACGCTCGCGCTCGGCATCGGGGTGAACGCGGCGTTGTTCACGATCTGCAACGCCATGGCGCTCCGCTCGCTGCCGGCGCGTGCGCCGGACGAGCTTCTTTCCGTGCGCGGCCTCCGTGACCGCAAGGCCCAGCGCAACGATCCCGATTTCACCTACGCCGAATATCTCGACTATCGTGATTCCAACCACGTGTTCTCGGGGCTGGCGGCATACTTTGCGGGAATGCGGACGGGTCAGCTGGAAATCTCCGGTGCGGGGCAGGCATTGGCGCCGATGGCGGGCGATGGCGGGTCGTCGGACCGCGTCTTCATCAAGGACGTCACGGAAAATTATTTCTCCGTCGTCGGCGCCGACTTGCTGCTGGGGCGTTCGTTCCTGCCGGAGGAAATGCAGGTTTCCTCTCCGACGGTGATCGTCCTCAGTCATCGTTTTTGGGAGCGATACTGGCACCGCGATCCGAATGTGCTCGGCAAAATTCTGCGCGTGAGTGGGCGTGCCTGCACCGTGGTTGGCGTGACTGGCCCGGATTTTCTGGGCGACGCTCCGGTTCCGCCTGCGGGCTGGATACCAGCAACCACAGGATCGCAAATTGACGGCTCGTTGCGGCTGGTTGGACGGTTGAAGGCCGGAGTGACGCCTGTTCAGGCCAAGGCCGATCTCGACGTGATCGCTCAGCGGCGTGCCCAGGCTTATCCGCGCGAAGGCAACAAGACGGCGGTTGAGCTCGAGCCCGCGATGCGCTGGCTGCATTTCCAGATCAACGCGGGGACGCTCATGGCGTTGTCCCCGGTGCTGCTCGGATTCGCGATGGTCTTGATGCTCGCCTGCGCCAACCTCACCAACCTCCTGCTCGCGCGCGGCGTGACACGTCAGCAGGAGATTGGCGTGCGGTTGGCGCTCGGTGCGAGCCGCGGGCGGATTATCCGGCAGTTGCTTACCGAGAATCTGCTGCTGTGCGCGATGGGCGCGGCGACCGGCCTCGTGCTCGCGTTGTGGGCGCTCCAAATCCTCCGGCCGCTAGCGCTGTCGTTCGCTCCCGCGGAGTGGGCGCCATTGACTGAGATGTGGCAGATGTTGGGCCTCGGGCCGGACGGTCGCGTCATCGCCTGCACCGTCGTGTTGGCGCTAGTCGCAGCGATCGCCGCGGGCCTGGCGCCCGCACTGCACGCCTCACGCACGAACCTCGTCTCGACCTTGAAAGACGAAGGCTCGGCTTTCGGGCGAAGGCTCCGGCTTTCGCGTCTGCGCAATTTTCTCGTCGTGTCGCAGGTTGCCGTCTGCCTCGTGCTTTTGTCGGGTGCCGGCTTACTCGTGCGCAATATGCTCCGCGTGCGCTCGGAAGATCTCGGCTTCGAGACGAAATCCGTGGTGGAAGTGGAGGCGACGTGGGCCAACTCGTCCTCGCCGGACGCGAAGCAGGCGTGGATTCGTGAATCCATGACCCAAGTGCGGGCGAGGCCGGACGTCGCCGCCATATCGGCCACCAACGGCTGGCCCATGCCCGGGCGGAGGGACGAAACGCGGCGGGTGAAGGATCCCTCCGTCAGCGACGCGACATCGCTGGCGATGGAAACGCGGCATTGTCGGGTCACAGCGGGGTTTTTCGAAACATTCGGGATCGCGGTCCGCGGCCGCGGTTTCACGCCGCAGGAGGACTCGGATCCGCAGGCCCGAGTGATCGTCATCAGCGAAACGCTGGCACGCCGCCTCTGGTCCGGCGCAGAGCCGCTTGGTCGCGTACTCGCGATTGCCGCCGCGCCCGGCAGCGAGGCGTTTGTGGAATATCGCGTCGTGGGCGTGGCCCGCGATGTGCGCGACGATTTCATCCACCCTCGTCCCGAATTCGCCTATGCGCCTCTCGCGACAGAAGGTGGCGTGATCTCGAGCGTGTTTCTGCGCCCGCGCGGCGAGGCGGCGACCTCGCTCGCGGCAATTGCGAGTTCGGTCGAAGGATCAGGAGTGAAACTCAATTTCCACCGGCGGACGGCCACGCAGGTGCAGGAGCGATTGCTGCCTTTTCTCGGGCTGGGTGCGTTGAGCGGCGCGCTCGGCGGGCTGGCCCTGCTGATGGCATGCGTGGGGCTCTACGGCGTGATGTCGTTTTCCGTGCGTCAACGCACGCGCGAAATCGGGATTCGCTTGGCGCTGGGGGCAAATGCCAGGCGAATCGTGAGCCTGTTTCTGCGCCAAGGCATGCGCCTCGTGGTTTGGGGTGTAGCAATCGGGCTGGGCGGAGCTGCACTGTTTTTCCTGCTGCTCTCGAAATTCTGGTTTGGCCTCGCGCTTCATCTGGATGCCTCGGCGCTTGGCATAGTGACCTTGTTGCTCGCGGCCGTGGCCCTGCTCGCCTGCTGGCTTCCGGCGCGAAGGGCGGCGAAAGTCGATCCGATGGTGGCGCTGCGATGTGAGTAGGTATTGCGAAGCCGCCCATGAATAACCTTCAGCAATTTCTATTTCGCTTCGGCGGAATTTTCCGTCAGCGGAGGCATGAGGCCGAAATGGCCGCGGAGCTACAAGAGCATCTCGAACTGCGTATCGAACGGAATATCCAAAATGGCATGACGCCAGACGAGGCGCGTTATTCGGCCATGCGTTCGTTCGGTGGCATCGAGCAAATCAAGGAGCGGTGCCGCGATCAACGCGGTTGGGTTTGGCTGGAGCAATTCTTGCTAGACGTGCGCTACGCCGCGCGCGGGCTCACGAATTCGCCCGGATTTTTTGCCGTTACGGTACTTTCGCTGGCCCTCGGCATCGGGGCGAATACGGCCGTTTTCAGTCTAATGAACGCCGTTTTGCTGAAGATGCTGCCGGTGAGAGATCCGCAACAACTCGTTATCTTCAACTGGATCTCCGACGAGAACGTGCGCCCGTACTCCCACGGCGGCTGGCTGGAAGAGGAACCGGGGACGAGCCTACATACGAGCACGTCGTTTTCGATCTTGAGCTTTGAGGCCTTTCGCAAGCAGCCCGGCCCGCTGACGGATATTTTCGCGTTTTCTAACGCGGGTTCCCTCAACGTGAGTGTCGATGGTGCGAGTGAAATCGTCAGCAGCGGCCAAGTCGTCTCCGGCAACTATTACACTGGGCTCGGCGTGACCGCGGCGGCTGGCCGGCTCATTGCACCGAGTGACGATACTCCGCGGGCAGATCCCGTAGTAGTGATCTCCCATGGATATTGGCTACGCCGCTTCGGTGGTGATGCAGCTGTTGTCGGAAAATCAATATCGATCAACAGCGTGCCCGTAACGATTATCGGAGTCTCCGCTCAGGGTTTCAATGGCACGATGCAGGTCGGCCAGGTTGTGGACGTAACCCTGCCTCTTGCGCTCTCCCAACGGATAATGCGCGGCGTCGGTGACGGTCATGATCCGGGTTTCTGGTGGGTGCGTATCATGGGGAGGTTGAAGCCCGGCACGGCCATTGCCCAGGCGTGCGCGAGTCTTGAAGGCGCGTTTCATGAGTCGGTCCGAGGCCATCTGTCTGTCAACACGCTGCCTGGCGCCCCAGCGGTCGACCCGACTAAAATCCCGCTACCCAGGCTTCGCGCCGAGCCGGGTGGTCAAGGGCTCTACGAAGCTCGGCGGTACTATGAACGCTCGATTCGTTTGCTCATGGGAGTGGTCGCGCTGGTCCTGATTATCGCGTGCGTCAACGTG
>Ga0070683_100001920_pt1 | contig 16268 bp, 12 predicted proteins | sample KBSC713LmetaG_FD_64662 | JGI IMG/M metagenome (GOLD analysis project Ga0070683, IMG submission 64662) | Corn rhizosphere microbial communities from Kellogg Biological Station, Michigan, USA - KBS C7.1-3L metaG | ecosystem: Host-associated > Plants > Roots > Rhizosphere ...
ACCGCCGCCGCAGCAGGCGTGTCGTTGCCACCGGTGCGGCCGAGCGCGTGCCCCGGCGACAGGTCGCGGACGATCGCGAAGAGGAGCCGCGAGGCCCCCACCACACAGGCCAGGCAGCACGCGAACGCCGAGACGCAGGCGCCGAGCGTGATCAGGTCGCCGACCCAGGACCCGATGTACGACGTACCGAGGTCGCCGACCAGGGCGCCCGAGGCGGCGAACGCCTTGACTCCCTCCGCGTCCGGCTTGAAGGCCATCATCTCGATCGCGGTGACGACGGTGAAGTAGACGCCACCGAAGATCGCGGTGCCGAGGATGGCCCGCGGGATGTCGCGCCCGGGGTTCTCGGTCTCCTCGCCGAGCGTCGAGGCGGCCTCGAAGCCCGCGAACGACAGCAGGCCGAACACGATGCCCAGGAACAGCGTCGAGGTGCTCGTGCCGGGCTCGACCTGGAAGACCTTCATGGTGAACGTCGCGTCGTGCGGGGCGTTGTGGGCGAGCAGACGGACCAGCACCACCAGGGACACCACGAGGATCAGGGCGACGGTGATGCCCTCGGCGCTGAGCAGCACCTCGGCCGCGCGCTTGGCCGGCACGACGGACAAGAAGAGCGCCAGGGCCAGGGCGACGAAGCCGATCAGGAAGCCCGCCCAGCTCGGCTGGTCGTTCCAGACGCCGATGATGTCGAGGAACGTCGCCCCGAAGATGCCGGCCGCCGAGGAGGTGACCAGCGCGTAGAAGATGTAGGTGCCCATCAGGCACAGACCGGCGACCGCGCCCGCCGGTGCGCCGAGCGTGGCCCCGGCGAAGACGTAGACCGATCCCGCGTGGCGGTAGTACTGGCAGAGCCGGACGAAGACGTAGGCGATCAGCAGGACCGCGATCGCCGCGAGGAAGAACGCGAGCGGCGTCGCGCGGCCGACGGTCAGGGCGGTGCCCTGGGGGTTGATGTTGGCGGCCATGCTCGGCGCCATCAGGGCGACCGAGAGACCGACCGCCTGCCAGACCGAGAGCGAGCGGCGGAGCGTCGTACCTTCACGGACCGGAGCGGTCATGTGGGTCTTCCTCTCGATGTGAACGGACCACACCGGAGTCTGATCCCGGCCCTATCCTTTGTCCAGAGATGTCCGATCCGTGTCCACATGCTCGTTCGACGCACGGATCCGAAGGACATGCCACTGCGAAGGGAACAAGCGTGGACCTCGCCGACCGTGACCGCCGCCTGAGCCGCGCCGAGTCGCTCCTCCCGGGCCTGGCCGACCGCGGCGTGGTCGCGGTGGCGACCAGCTTCGTCGACAACTCCGGCATCTCCCGGGTGAAGTCGGTGCCACTGGACCGGCTGCCCTCGCTGGCCGCCTGGGGCGTGGGCTTCTCCACGTCGTTCGACTACTTCCGCTTCGACGACTGGGTGGCCGCGCCGCCCGGAGGCACGGCGCCGGTGGGCGACCAGCGGATCATCCCCGACCTCGACCGACTCGTCGTACTGGCCGCACAGCCCGGGTGGGCCTGGGCACCGGGCGAGCGGTACGCCCAGACCGGCGAGCCGTACGAGCTCGACTCCCGGCTGCTGTTGACCCGGCTCGTCGACGAGCTCGCCACCCGGCGGATCAGCGTGCTCTCCTCGATCGAGATCGAGTGGGTCGTCTCCGAGGAGGGCGAGGAGTACGTGCCCGCCACCACAGGGCCGGCGTACGGGCTGACCCGGCTCACCAACGCCTCGGACTACGGCCGAGACCTGCTCTCGGCCCTGGCCCAGCAGGGCGTCACCGTCGAGCAGTTCCACCCCGAGTACGCCGACGGTCAGCTCGAGGTGTCGGTCGCACCCGAGTCGCCGGTGCACGCCGCGGACACCTCGGTGCTGGTACGCCAGACGGTGCGCGCGATCGGCCGGCGACACGGCCTCCGCACGTCGTTCTCCCCCAAGGTCGACGCCGCGGGTGTCGGCAACGGAGGGCACGTACACCTGAGCCTGGGTCGCGACGAGCGCAACCTGATGGCCGGCGGTTCCGGTCGTTTCGGCCTGACCGACGAGGCGACCGCCTTCGCCGGCGGCATCCTCGAGCACCTGCCCGCACTGCTGGCACTCGGCGCCCCTTCGGTCGTGTCGTACCTGCGGCTCGTCCCGCAGCACTGGGCCGGCGCCTACGCCTGCTGGGGCCTGGAGAACCGCGAGGCCGCGCTGCGCATGGTCACCGGCTCGCGGGGCAGCGAGGACTGGGCGGCCAACCTCGAGGTGAAGTGCTTCGACCTGCACGCCAATCCCTATCTGGCCTTCGCCGGTCTGCTCGCCGTCGGCACCGCCGGTCTGGACGCGGGCACGGCGCTTCCCGAGCCGGTCGACGTCGACCCGGCGTCCCTCGGCGAGGAGGCGCTCGCGTCGCGAGGGATCGAGCGCCTGCCGCGGACCCTCCGGGAGGCGACCGACGCGTTCGTCGACGACACCGTCCTGGGCACCACGTTCGGCGAGGGGCTCACCGGCGCGATCCGCGCCGTACGCGAGTCGGAGCTGGAGCTGTTCGACGACGCGGAGCCCGACCAGATCGCGGCCGCGAGTCGTTGGGCCCACTGACGGACCGGTCCGGACCTCGCCCCGCCGTCGGCGGGACCCGGTCAGTCGCGGGTGCTGCCGCCCAGAGCGACCCCGATGGTCCACAGCGCAGCGACGATGATCGCCACGAGCGTCACGAGGAAGAAGATCAGTACGACGACGTTCATGCCCTCAGCCTGTCACTGTCCGGCCCGACGCGCGTGCCGGGTCCGGGTTCCTAGGATGGCCCGATGAGCACCATCGCCCTGGGAGCCCACGTCGAGCAGACCGACCCGATCGCGGAGGCGAAGGCCCGCAAGGCGCCGCACGTGCAGTTCTTCCTCGGGGACCCGCAGGGCTACCAGGGACCCGAGATCCGCTACGCCGGCGGCGCAGCCCGGCTGCGCGCCGACGCTGAGGCGGCAGGGGTCGGGCTCTACGTGCACGCGCCGTACATCGTCAACGTCGCCACCACCAACAACCGCATCCGGATCCCCTCACGCAAGCTCCTCCAGCAGCACATGGACGCCGCGGCGTCGATCGGCGCCAGGGGACTGATCGTCCACGGCGGCCACGTCAACAAGGGCGATGACCCTGCGGTCGGATTCGACAACTGGCGCAAGGCGATCGAGGCGACCGACCTCAAGATCCCGCTCCTGATCGAGAACACGGCCGGCGGCGACAACGCGATGGCCCGCTACCTCGACCGCATCAAGGGCGTCTTCGACGCGATCGCCGGGGCCGCCTCGGGGTCGGAGGACGTCGGCTTCTGCCTCGACACGTGCCACGCCCATGCCGGCGGCATCCCGCTGGAGTCGGTCGTCGACGAGGTCCGCGCGATCACCGGCCGCATCGACCTCGTGCACTGCAACGACAGCCGCGACGAGTTAGACTCCGGCGCCGACCGCCACGCCAACGTCGGCGCCGGGAAGATCGAGGCCGACCTGCTCGCGTCGGTGGTGCGCGAGGCGGGCGCCCCGGTCGTCTTCGAGACCCCCGGCGGCGCCGAGGAGCACCTCGCCGACTTCGAGGCCGTCCGCTCCCGACTCTGACCAGGGAGACGTCTCACCCGAAACAGATCAGCGGGGCCGGCGGGCCGTCCGGATCGACCTCGCTCAGCGCCGCAGCCAGGGCTCGGGCCGGAGGCCGGCCGACGGACAGCTCGCGGTGCACCGCCACCAGCACGTCGTGCGCCACCGCGTCGTTGATGGCGGCCGCGGAGGCGATCACGCAGCGTGCGCCCGCGTGCAGCCAGGCGGCCGTCATCCCGATCAGCTCCTCGCCGCCGCGCAACGTCGAGCGGCCGACCTCGCACGCGGAAAGCAGGACCACGTCGGGCACCGAGGTGAGCTGGTCGATGTCGTAGCCGAACCACGGACCGTCCGCGAGCTCGAAGCCGGAGAACAACGGGTTCTCCGACGAGTGGCGCCCGTGCGCCGACACGTGGAGCACGTCGACGGACCCGGCCAGCCCGCTCACCGCCGATGCGGTGGCCTCGGCACCGTGGAGCACGGTGGCCCGTGGCCACGTGGACGCGGCCGCCGAGGTCTCCGTCTCGGCCTGGGCGACCCGCGGGCCGGCCACGAAGCCCGCGGACGAGGATCGCAGCGGCGACGCGGTGCGCGACAGCCACGACGTCGCCGACTGCGCCACCGTGACCGGCCGCCCGTGGTTGCTCGGCAGGATCGTCCAGGGGACGGCGGCGAGGACGCCCGACGGCGTGAGCACCAGCTCGCGGTCTCCGATCGCGTCGAGCAGCGGCGCGACCAACAGGGCGTCGAGGCGTCGCAGCCGGCTGCGGAGCTCGGACCGGATCGCATCGGCGAACGCGCCCGGCAGCTCGGCCGCGGCCATGTCGAGGTCGGGCAGCAGGCCACCGGCGAGAGCGTCCAGCGCGGCGCGCGGCCCGAGATCGACGACGGAGGCCGTCGCCGAGGTGACCACCAGGGCAGCGATCTCCCGGTTCGTCACCACATGCGCGACCAGCGCCCGCTCGGGACGCAGCCGACCCTGGACGTCGGCCAGAGTCGCGGGGTCGTCGTACGCACCGGACCCACGGTTCTGCCACGCCCTCTCCCGAACCCGCTGCCGGAGCTCGGCCTGGCGCGACGCGCCGTCCCGGGTCCGGTCCTCCGCGGTCGCCAGCGAGCGCAGCTCCTGCAGGTCGGTCTGGGACTGCTCGTCGCCCGGCACCCGGACCGGCTGCACCCGGCTGGCCAGCATCCGCGCCCGCTCCGACCACTCGAACAGCACCTCGGGGCGGCCGGTCGCCACCGCCACCCGGAGGCCGCGCACCGCCAGCCGCCGGCCGTGGCCCGTCACCATCGTCTGCAGGTCCAGGCTGCCGAACGAGCTCTGCCACTCGTGCAGCTCGGCCAGCCCACGCCGCAGGTGCGCCAGCGCGTCGCTACGCCGGCCCGTGCGCTCCGCCAGCGCCGCCCGCACGTCTCGCTCCCGCAGCCGTACGCCGAGCGGGGCGCGCGCCGGGACCCGGATCGCCGCCAGCCGACGTCGCGCCTCGTCGAGCTCCCCGCGCCGAGCCGCCACCAGGGCCGCGTCGAGGCGGGCGTCGATCGCCCACCAGGGCATCTCCAGCCGCGTCAGCTCCGCAGCCAGGTCGTCGGCCCGAGGGATGAGTGCGGGCTGGGTCCTCCCCAGCCGCACCTCGGCACCCAGCACCAGGGCCTCGGCCCGCACCCGATGGGCGGGCGTGTGCGCCCGCGTGAACCGCGAGCGTGCGGCTCGGGCGGCCGAGAGAGCCCGCTCCGGGTCGACGCCCAGCGATGCACGGGCGATCGTCAGCTCCGCCTCACCACGCCGTTGCACCAGCCGGTGCTGCCCGAAGGTGCGAGCGGCCTCATCCAGCGCCAGCAGCCCGCCGCGCTGCAATCCCGCGGCCATCAGCACCTCGGCCCGATCCTGGTTGGTGATCGCGACGCCGATCGGGCTCAGCGGGAGCAGGATCGGACGGACGGCATCCATGTGCGCCAAGGCCGAGACCAGGTCCCCCCGAAGAAGGTCGGCGTAACCGAGGTTGTGCTCGGCCATGGCCGCCTCGACGAGGGAGTCGTGCGCGGTCAGCAGGTCGACGGCCACCCGGAAGTCCGCGGCCGCCCGGACACCGTCACCGCGAGCGAGATGCACGCCGCCACGGTTGATGTGGGCCTTCCCGATCTCAACCGGATCGGACAGCATCGCGATGCCGATCCCGAACGACTCCAACGCCTGGGTCGTGTCTCCGAGCCGGAGCAGGATCAACGCGCGCTGGCTGTGCAGGACACCGGTCGTCTCGAACGTCACTCCCTCCGCCGCCAGGGCCTCGTCGCACAGGGTGAGCGCAGCCGCCAGGTCACCCAGCTCAGCGGTCAGGAAGGCGAGACTGGCATCGATCCGTGCGCCCAGATCCGGCTCACGAGCACTCGCCCGGGCGCGCTCGAGGAGTCGGCTCGCCGAGGGCAGGCGACGTCCGACCAGCGCCTCGAGACCGGCCTGGTGGAGCTCTTGGGCGCTCCGCACCCGCCTATTCTGGCCGCTTCATGTCCGTCAGGAGCTCGACGGCCCCCCAACCCCGGCGAACCGCCGCCGCGACGGTGTGCGAGGGATTGGCTCGGTTGATCAGCTCGCGCGACAGGGCTGACGCCAGCGCGCCGGCCATGAGGGGCGCCGAGAACGACGTGCCGCTCCAGACCCCGAATCCGCCACGCCGTCCACCGTCGCGTCGACGCCCCGCGCTGAAGTCGTCGGGATCGATGGACTCGCGCAGACGCCCCTCGACCCAGGTGCGGGCCGTCGGCTGCAGCCCGCCTCGGAACGGCGGCATCGTGCTCATCACCGAGGCTCCGGGTGCGTAGGCACGAACCCAGGGACCGGCGTTGGTGAACAGCGCGTCACTGGTGTTGGGGTTCGAGGCGCCGACCGAGACGAGGGGGACCCGGTGACGGGCCCGGTGGACCCTTCCCTTGCCGTTCTTCCAGGGCGCGAAAGCCGCCGGGAAGTTCGGCCGGTCGGTGGCGTCATTGCCCGCCGAGCAGACCACGATCACGCCGAGCTTGCCGAGCTCGTCGAGGATGCCCCACAGGATGGGATCGAGCAGCGCGTCGCCCGGGTTCTCGTGGTAGTAGCCCATCGACAGGCTGAGCACGTCGATCGGATGCCCCCCGCGCTTGCCCTCGCGGTCGAGGCGCACCAACTCCACGATCTGGGCCAGGGTCGTCAGCCACTCGGACTCGATCAGCGGCTCATCGGCCGGGATGCCACGCCACGAGAGGACCTGGGCGTCGGGACACGCCTGGTGGACGAGTCCGGCGATGAACGTGCCGTGCCCGGCGATCCGGTCCAAGGACCCGTCGAAGGGTCCGCCGATGTCACCGTGCAGCTCGGGATCGGTGGCGGGGTCGGTGAGCCCGATCGCGTGGCCGCGCAGCTTGACGTCCGTCTTCACGACGCCGCCGTCGAACCACTCGTGCGGGTAGCAGCCGGTGTCGAGGATCGCCACCACCGGACGCCGTCCCTTGATCGCGGAGTTCGGGAAGCGGGCCGGCCTGGGACCGGCGTATGCGATGACCTGGCGGCCGCCGCTTCCGGGTGCGCCGTAACTGAGCAGCCCCGCCGATGCCTGGTCGCCGCCCTCGGGATGGGGGACCTCCCAAGGGTGGGGCACCTCCCACGGGTCGGGCTGGATCCAGGCCGAGGGATCGGGAGAATGTGGGACCTCCCAGGGATTGGGCTCCAGCGGGCGGGTCGAGACGACGTGGTCGAGGTCGACGCCGACCAAGGCCCGTCGCCCGTGGAGGTGGCGCGCGGTCTGGAGCAGGGCCCAGGCGTCGGGTGGCTGCAGCACACTGGCCTCGGCACCTCCGAGGTGGACCGTCCGGACTCCGAGCGGCAGGTTCCGGGCCTTCGCCGGCTCAGGGTCGAGCCGCACGGTCCAGCTCAGCGTCTCGGCCGCCGAGCGGAGCAGCGCGACCTGCTCCTGCACCCGGTCGCCCTTGGCGATCATCAGCCGGTTCGCGACGTACGCCGTCGGCCGGGCCGTGACCCCGTCGACGATCGGCGCGCGACTCGGGTCGAGGATCCGCGCACCTGCGGCGTCCAACCGGTCGCGATCGGGCATGCGTGGCTCGCGGGAGAGCCGGACGTTCCGGGGCTCGGTCATGGGGCCTCTTCTTCAGATGGCGGATAGACAGGTTCAGATCTCGAAACCGGGGGTGCCGAACATCTGGTCGTCCGCGAGCTTGAGGGAGACACGGTAGAAGCCGGTGGGCAGGTCGGTGAACTCGAACCGTCCGCTCGCCTCGGCCACGCCGTCGTAGGTCCGGCCCTCGCCCCCCACCTCACGGATCTGGACGGGGGCGCTCTCGGCCGGCACGAGCCATCCGTCGAGCCGGGCCCGGCCCTCGTCCTCGGAGACGCCGACGCGGACCAGCAGGTCGACGCCCTCACCGCCGAAGCGCAGGGTGTACGAGCGCGCGCCCCCGCGGGTGCCGACGAGCTCGTCGGAGCGCTCGACGACGAGCAGCAGCTGGAGCTCGAGGTCGGGATCATGGTCGGCGACGTCACGGGTCACGGCCACCATCCGCGCGACCATCCCGGCGGGGACGGGATCGAACGCCTCGGCCGCACGGCGTACGCCGGCGAAGAGCAGCTCCTCCTGGAGGTGCGGATCGCTCATGGGATGCCTCCTGAGGACGTCGCCGACGTGAAGGCGCCCTCGCAGGAGCATGCCGGAGCCCTCCGTCGCCGACAACGTGCGTCGCGGACGAGCAGGTTCATCGGTGCGATGTTCACCGTCGTGTTGTCCTTGCCGTGGTGCCGGCCGGGCCGGCCGTTCGCGCTGTGTACACCTCTCAGGAGCGGCCGGTGTCACCCCTGATACACCCCGGTAGCCTCGTCGCCGTGGTCCCCACCGTCCGCTCGATTCCCGCCGACGAGCACCGCGCGTTCATCGCTGCGCAGCCGTGGGCGAGCTTCCTGCAGACGCCCGCCTGGGCGGCGGTGAAGTCCGAGTGGCGGGGCGAGTCGCTGGGCTGGTACGACGGCGAGAAGCTCGTAGGAGCCGGGCTGGTGCTCTACCGCAGGCTGCCCCGCCTCGCGCGCTACCTGGCCTACCTTCCCGAGGGGCCGGTGCTCGACTGGGGGGCCGACGACCTCGGCGACTGGCTGGCCCCGATGGCCGATCACCTGAGGCGACAGGGAGCCTTCGGCATCCGGATGGGGCCGCCGGTCGTGACCCGGCGCTGGACCGCCGACCGGGTCAAGGCCGGGATCGCCGACGAGAGCGTCCACAGCCTGGCCGAGCTCTCCCCGGCGGCCCGCTCGGCGGCCGGTGCCCGCGTCGTCCAGCAGCTCGAGGTGCTCGGCTGGCGCCGGCAGGTGGCCGAGGGCGGGTTCGCCGCCGGGCAGCCGCAGTACACCTTCGTGATCCCGCTGGTCGCCGACGACGGCACCCGGCGTACCGACGACGACGTGCTCGCCGGCATGAACCAGCTCTGGCGTCGCAACATCCGCAAGGCCGAGAAGGCCGGCGTGGTGGTCACGACCGGCACGCGGGAGGACCTCCAGGCGTTCCACGACCTCTACGTCCACACCGCCGGGCGCGACCACTTCACCCCACGCCCGCTCGCCTACTTCCGGACCATGTACGACGCGCTGGGCTCCGAGGACGCGGGCCGGATCACCCTCTGGCTGGCCCACCACGAGGCCGACCTCGTCGCCGCCACGATCGCGATCCGCGTCGGCCGCCATGCGTGGTACTCCTACGGCGCCTCGTCGACCGACAAGCGCGACGTCCGCGGCTCCAACGCCGTCCAGTGGGCGATGATCCGCGACGCGATCGCCCACGGCGCCGACGTCTACGACCTGCGCGGCATCACCGACACCCTCGACGCCGACGACGACCACGTCGGCCTGATCCAGTTCAAGGCCGGCACCGGCGGCGAGGCCGTCGAGACGGTCGGCGAGTGGGACCTCCCGCTCAACCGTGGCCTGTACAAGGGGTTCGAGCTCTACCTGCGGTGGCGCTCGTGAGTCTGACCCTGACCGTCGACGGCGACCGCTGGCGACGACACCTCCGCTCCGTCGCCGACCGGACGCCCGGGCTGGTGCCGGTCGCGAAGGGCAACGGCTATGGCTTCGGCCTGGGACGGCTCGCCCGCCGGGCCGAGTGGCTCGGTGTCGACACCCTGGCCGTCGGGACCTACGAGGAGCTGTCGGAGGTCAGGCAGCGTTTCGGCGGCGACCTCCTCGTGCTCACCCCGTGGCGCCCGTTCGGCTCGGCCCTGCCCGATGACCTGGCCCCTCGGCGCGTGATCCACACCGTCAGCCGGCTCGCCGACCTGCTCGCCCTGCTCGAGGTCCAGCCCGAGGCGCGGCTGGTGCTCGAGCGGATGACGAGCATGCGTCGCCACGGCATGTCGGCCGACGAGCTCAGGTCGGCGGCGAAGCTCCTCGAGCGGCGCCCGGCAAAGGTCGAGGGCGTCGCGTTCCACCTTCCCCTCGCCGCCGGGGCCCACCTCTCGGAGGTGGTCGGACTGGTCAACGACGTGGTCGCCTCGGGCCTGGCGACCCGGCGGATGTGGGTCAGCCACCTGACCACCCGCGAGCTGGGATCGCTCCGCTCGTCGTACGCCGACTTCGAGGTGCGCCCGCGCATCGGCACCGACCTGTGGCTCGGCGACCGTGCGGCCCTGAGGGTGACCGCGACCGTGCTCGACGTGCACGAGGTCGAGCGCGGCGACGTCTTCGGCTACCGCGGCCGTACGGCGCCCAAGGCCGGCCACATCCTGGTCGTGTCCGGCGGCACCTCCCACGGCATCGGCCTCGAGGCGCCGACCGGCGGCCACTCCATGCGCGCCCGCGCTGCGACCCTGGCGCGGGGCGGTCTCGACGCGGTCGGCTTCGTCCGCTCTCCCTTCACCGTCGACGGCAAGCAGCGACTGTTCGCCGAGCCCCCGCACATGCAGGCCTCGATGCTCTTCCTGCCGCAGGGGCCGCGGGTACCGGCCGTGGGCGACGAGGTCGACGTACGGGTGCGGTTCACCACGACCCACGTCGACCGCGTCTCGATCAGCTGAGGGTCACGGCTCCGCCTCGCTCCGCCGCCGCGGTAAGCCGGTCCAGGGCAGGGTGATCAGGGCCCAGCCGACCAGCACGATCACCATCTCGGCCACGAGGTAGACCGGCCATGGTCCGAGCAGGTCGAGCACCGTCGCCTCCGACGGCTTGGCGTTGACGTAGCCGTAGTTCGACCCGAGCAGCGCGTTCAGGGCCAGCACCAGGACCAGCCAGCCGGACGTCCAGGCCACCGCCCGTCGGTACGCCGCCCAGTCGGGCCCGTGCCGGAGCCCCAGGCAGAGGTGGACCGCGCCCCAGACGATCAGCAGGTGCTTGGCCCAGAACGCGAAGAACTCCAGGTGCGGGAAGGGCGTCGTCAGCGTGGGCTGCACCAGCGCCTGCACCGACAGGGTCAGCCCCCAGTAGTAGGTCAGCGCCGTGGCCAGCGGGTGACGGGTCAGGAGGGCCCAGGCCACGAAGATCCAGGCCAGGTCGCAGATCTGGAGCGGCAGCGAGTTGTCCACCGCGAACGGCACCAGCGCCGTGAGTGTCGACAGCGACCCGAACGCCACCGTGGCCCAGGCGATCGCGTCCGACATCGGTCGCTCGCGCGGCGTACCGCGGACCTGCGGACCCACGAGCAGCAGGCCGAGAGTCCCGGCCGCGAAGACCGCGAGGACGACCAGGTGCGAGGGCGAGTACGCCGTGAACACGGTGTCGGCGCCTAGGGTGCTCGCCCGAGGGTGAGCCGGCCCGGCTCGGTCGGGGGCCAGAACGCGTGCCGCGCCGGCTGGGGACGGCCGGACCGCACCACGTCGTACTCCGGCATCAGGATGTCGCGCACCACGATCACCGTCAGATACAGCTGCGCCGCGACCCGCAGACCCACCGCGAGCCAGTAGAAGCCCGGCTCGCCACCACCGCCGGGGGTCAGGTAGTTGCCCAGGTACCACCAGACCGAGGCGAAGTAGTAGACCTCACCGGCCTGCCAGATCAGCTGGTCGCGCCAGCGCGGCCGGGCCAGCACCGCCAGGGGAAGCAGCCACAGGGCGTACTGCGGTGAGTAGACCTTGTTGACCAGCAGGAAGCCGACGACGACCAGGAAGCCGAGCTGCGCCAGCCGCGGGGTCTGCGGCGCTCGCAGGCCCAGGACCGCGACCCCGGCGCACCACACCCCGAAGACCAGCCAGGACACCAGGTTGATCGTGTGCGGCGTCGCCTCGTGACCCATCTGCTTGGCCACCAGCCAGATCGAGCCCAGGTCGGCCGGGCGCCCGGCGTTGTAGGTCCAGAACACGTTCCACTCGTGTCGTCCCGAGAGGTACGCCGGTGCGTTGGCCGCGACCCACACGCCCAGGCCGGCGGCGGCCGCGACCCCCAGGTCGCGCCAGCGCCGCTGTCTCCCCCAGATCACCAGCAGCCCCCCGAGCAGGAACAGCGGGTAGAGCTTGAGCGCCGTCCCGAGGCCGATCAGCGCTCCAGTGAGCACCGGACGGTCGCGTGAGTGGGCCCAGAGCGCGCCGGCCACCGCGGCGACCGCGAGCAGGTCCCAGTTGATCAGGCCCTCGAGGAGCAGCACCGGCGAGAGGGCGAACAGCGTGGCGTCCCAGGGTCGTCGCCGGTGGACGCCGGCCAGCAGCCAGGCCGCGAGCAGCGCGCAGATCCCGAACCCCACGGCACTGATCGCGGTGAACAGCATGCTCTCGCGCAGCACCTGCGGGTCGGCGTACAGCTGCCCCTGCGACATCGCGCCGCGCGGCGCCAGGTCGGGGAGGCCGGAGAACCAGTGGGTGAGCTCGGCGGCGCCGAAGGCGTAGTAGGAGATCCCGACCGGATACTCCATGACGTCGTAGCGGTCACGCACCTGGATCGCGTCGGAGTAGGGCCAGTCGAGCTCGGCGAAGCCGCGCCCGACGTAGAGGTAGGGCAGGTCGGAGTAGCACATCTCGGAGTAGCGGCTCTGCGAGTTGGTCCACTGCGCCGCGTAGCACGGCGCCTTCTGGACCATCCCCAGCGCGAAGCAGATCGCGGTCAGGGCGAGAACGACGCGGACCGGGGCCCACCAGGGATGCCGGCCGGCCCGCTCCCCCGACGGACCGCCCACGCCTGCGCTGAGCGCCGCCACGACGACGTCGTCCGCGGTCGGCCGGACCGTCGTACCCCCCGCCGGGGGCCGGGCGTCGTCCTCGTCGTTCACCCCTCGGTCACCACAGGGGCCCGCGGCTCGCCATCACCATCGGCCGGGCACTCGCACTCGACTGCCCACCACCGGGGGTGCTCGTCGGACAGCTCGAGAGGGGCGGGCAGGAGGTGCTCGTGCTCGTCGGCGCGGTCGTCGTCGGGGCCGTCGACGTCGGCGCGGTGGTGGTCGGCGCCGTCGTGGTCGGCGCCGTCGTGGTCGACGTCGGCGCCGTCGAGGTCGGTGCCGACGACGTCGTGCGGTGGCTGGTCGGGGGCGGCGGCGGTGGAGGAGGCGGCGCGTGGTCGGTCTGCTTGGCCGGCACGTTGGCCGGGGGCGGGAAGCTCTCCGGCGTGACCCCCACGAGGTCCTTGTTCATCACCGCCGCCCAGGTGGCCGTCGGATAGCCGGCACCGAAGTACCCGGCTGCACCGTTGTAGGGCGGGAGCCAGTCGTTCAGGGCGTTGTCGCCGTCGCCGCGTACGTACATCACCGCCGTCGCCAGCTGGGGTGTGTACCCCACGAACCACGACGACGACACGTCCCCGTTGTCGTTGGTGGCGGTGCCGGTCTTGCCGGCCGCCGGCCGGTCGATCGCCTGCGCGTTGGCGCCGGTGCCGTGGAGGACGACCTGCTGCAGCGCGTAGCTGACGTCGCGGTCGACGTCCGGCTTGATCGCCTCGGTGGTGTGCGGCTTGTAGGTGTAGAGCACCTTGCCGGTGCTGTCGGTCACCTTGCTGATCACGTGCACGTCGGCACGCTGGCCGCCGTTGGCGATCGTCGCGTAGGTGTTCGCCATGTTGATCGCGCTGATCCGAGCCTTGCCCAGCGTGATCAGCGCGTCGGCGTCGAGATCGCGGGAGGTGTTCGGGATGCCGGGGTAGTGGGGGTCGGCCTCGGCCGGCGGGATCCCCATCTTGTTCGCCATCTCCAGGATCTTGTCGGGGCCGTTCTTCATGCTCGAGGACATGTCGACGAACGCGGTGTTCACCGACTGCTCCATGGCGGTGACCGACGAGATGGCCGAGCCGTAGTTCGTGCCGGTGCTGTCGCCCTCGTTGTGCACCTCCAGACCGTCGGGGAAGGTGTACGGGGAGTTGCCGTCCCACGTGCTCTTCAGCGAGTAGCCGTCGGTGATGGCCGCGGCCAGTGAGGCCGGCTTGAACGTCGAGCCGACCATGCCGCCGGCCTCGGCCCAGTTGATCTGGGACTGCAGGTAGTCCTGTCCGCCGTAGAACCCGAGCAGGTCGCCGGTGCCCGGCTGCACCGTCGCGACCGCGACGTGGAGCTCCTTGAGGGGCAGCTTCGGTCGCACCGACTTCACCCCGTCGGCCGCCGCCGCCATGGCCTTGGGGGTCAGGGTCGTGTAGACCCGCAGCCCGCCGCCGTCGATCTGGTCGTCGGTGAAATCGAGGTCATGGAGCTCCTGGCGGACCAGCGCCAGCATGTGGCCCCGCTGGCCGCCGTACTTGCTGGAGGCCTTGAACACCGGGAAGTGCGGCAGGTGCCGGCCGGCCCTGGTCGCCTTGGCCTCGGAGATCTTGCCCATCGAGGCCATGCCGTCCAAGACGTAGCGGTAGCGCCCGAGCAGGGCCTGCTTCGACGCCTTGCCGTTGGCCGGGTCGTACTGCGAGGGGTTGTTCAGCACGCTGGCCAGCACGGCGCACTGCTTGAGCGAGGCCTTCGACGCGTCGACGCCGAAGTAGGCCTGGGAGGCCGCCTGGACGCCGTAGGCGCCGCGACCGAAGTAGATCGTGTTGAGGTAGCCCTCGAGGATCTTCTGCTTGCTCAGCTGCTTCTGCAGCTTCAGGGACAGGATCGCCTCGTGCACCTTGCGGCTCAGGGACCGCTCCTGGGTGAGGTAGAGGATCTTGACGTACTGCTGGGTGATCGTCGACGCGCCCTGGGTCGCGCCGCCGCGGGCGTCGTTGAAGGCGGCCCGGATGATGCCCTTGGGGTCGATCCCGTGGTTGGTGTAGAACGTGCGGTCCTCGGCCGCGACCACGGCGTTCTGCAGGTTCTGCGGCATCTCGGACAGCGGGATGATCTGCCGGTTCTGGGTGGCGTACTGCCCGATCTCGGTCTTGCCGTCGCCGTAGAAGACGAACGACGACTGGGTCTGGAAGTCCTTGTTGGGATCGGGGATCGTGGTCGTCTTGTAGAGGTAGACGAAGACGCCGATCAGCAGCAGCGAGCCGGTCAGCGCGGCGATCAGCCCCCACTTGGCGGCCTTGAGCAAGCGTCGCTTGGTGGTGCCTGGCCTCGGGTGCGCGGACTTGGGCTTGCGCTTGACGGCGGGGCCCTCGGCCCTGCGCTTGGCGGTCACGGGTCGGCTACTCCAGGGTGCGTCGGGGGAGGGGTGCACGCGACGGCGTCCCCGGGACCGGGCGCCTGTCTGCCCAGGGGCGGGCCCGCACCGTCGGGACGAGGGTACGTGCCGGGGCCGAAGAGGGCCGAAACGACCCCGGCTTGTCCGATGATATATCGAACTGATACGTTGAACCGATAGAACGCCGCGACACATGGTGCCTCCGCCCGGGCTCCCGGCCGTGGCACGGCGCGACGGAAGGAGGAGCAGACATGGCGCGCAAGGCCGAATCCCTCGAGCTGGCCGTGCTCGGTCTGCTCCACGAGTCCCCCCTCCACGGCTACGAGCTGCGCAAGCGGCTCAACCTCCTGCTCGGCTGGAGCCGGCTGCTGTCCTACGGCTCGCTCTACCCCGCTCTCAAGCGGCTGCTCCGAGCCGGCTGGATCACCGAGGTCACCGCGACCACGCCCGGCGTATCGCGCCGGCAGCGGATCGTCTACCAGATCACCCCGGCGGGCCGTGCCTTCTTCGGCGAGCAGATCACCGAGACCGGCCCGGCCGCGTGGGAGGACGACTCCTTCACCATGCGGTTCGCCTTCTTCTCCCGCACCGACGCCGACGTCCGCCTGCGCATCCTCGAGGGACGCCTCTCGCGCCTCCAGGAGCGCCTCGACCGCGCCCAGCACTCGGGCCGCGGCGGCGGCGACGACCGCTATCTCTCCGAGCTGCGCCGGCACTCCATCGAGTCCGTCGAGCGCGAGGTCACCTGGCTGACCGACCTCATCAACGCCGAGCGCTCCGACGACCGGCCGGCCCCGTCGTCGGCCCCGTCGTCGGCCCCGTCGGCGACCCGCACCGCGGAAGACCCGCACGACCTCACCACCAGCACCACCACCACCAGCGCGGCCCCCGTGGTCGACGCGACCACCGGTAACACCCGCTAGGAAGGAACAGACCCTCATGGGCTCGGTACGAGTAGCAATCGTGGGCGTCGGCAACTGCGCGACGTCCCTGATCCAGGGCGTCGAGTACTACAAGGACGCCGACCCCACGGCCAACGTGCCCGGACTGATGCACGTGATGTTCGGCGACTACCACGTCTCCGACATCGAGTTCGTCGCGGCGTTCGACGTCGACGCCAAGAAGGTCGGCTTCGACCTCTCCGAGGCGACCCAGGCCTCGGAGAACAACACGATCCGCAT
>Ga0070683_100001921_pt1 | contig 16260 bp, 19 predicted proteins | sample KBSC713LmetaG_FD_64662 | JGI IMG/M metagenome (GOLD analysis project Ga0070683, IMG submission 64662) | Corn rhizosphere microbial communities from Kellogg Biological Station, Michigan, USA - KBS C7.1-3L metaG | ecosystem: Host-associated > Plants > Roots > Rhizosphere ...
GGATTCATCTCGATGACGAGCATCTCGCCATCGCGGGGATTGACCGCGAACTGGATGTTACATCCGCCCGCGTCGACGCCGACTTCGCGGATGATCGCGACCGCCGCATCGCGCATCACCTGATACTCACGATCGGTGAGCGTCATCGCCGGCGCGACGGTGATCGAGTCGCCGGTGTGCACCCCCATCGGATCGAGATTCTCGATCGAACAAACGATCACGACGTTGTCGTCGTGATCGCGCATCACCTCGAGCTCGAACTCCTTCCAACCGATCACACTTCTCTCAATGAGGACCTGATGCGTCGGCGACAAATCGAGACCGTTGCGAACGATCTGCTCGAACTCGTCCCAGTTGTAGGCGATGCCGCCGCCGGTACCGCCGAGCGTGAATGACGGCCGAATGATCGACGGGAATCCGGTCTTCTCGACGATCTTCTCCGCCTCATCGTAGCTCTCGGCGATTCCACCTTGTGCAACCGCGAGCCCGATGCGCGCCATTGCTTCGCCGAACAGCTTGCGGTCCTCCGCCAGGGCGATCGCGCGGGCGTTCGCGCCAATGAGCTCGACGTTGTGCTTTTCGAGGACGCCGCTCTGGGCGAGCGCCATCGACACGTTGAGCGCCGTCTGTCCACCCATCGTCGGCAGAATCGCGTCGGGCTTCTCTTTCTCGATGATGAGCTCGACGAATTCCGGCGTGACCGGCTCGATGTATGTCCGATCCGCGAACTCCGGGTCGGTCATGATGGTCGCGGGATTCGAGTTGATGAGAATCACCTCGTATCCCTCTTCCTTCAGCGCCTTCGTCGCCTGAGTTCCGGAGTAGTCGAATTCGGCCGCTTGGCCGATGATGATCGGACCTGATCCGATCACGAGAATGCGATGCAGGTCAGTCCGTCGCGGCATTCAGCAGGTCGTCGATGATGTCGGCGTGTGTCTTACGTGGCGTCCACCCAGTGTCCCGCTTCACCTTCGCGGGCGAGCCGACGAGCACGGGAATGTCGACCCCGCGAATGAGAGCGGGATCCGAAGAAATGTCAGGGGCGAGGCCAGCGAGAAGCAAGACTTCAGTGGCAAGGTCGCGCACGCTGATACCCGTTCCGCTCGCGACGTTGTATGCCTCTCCCGGACGCCCCCGATCCGAGAGTGCAATGTACGCGGCCGCGACGTCACTCACGTGGAGATAGTCTCGAACGACGTCGTTTCCGATTCCGATCGTCGGCACGAGCTCGTGCCGCACCTTCTTCACCTTCTGAACCAGGGACGGGAGTAAATACTCTCTCCCGTGGCCGACGCCCGAATGGTTGAAGCTTCGCGTGCACACGACTTTCGTCCCGTTCGACCGAAAATGCGCCAGCGCGATCGCCTCCTGCGATGTCTTGCTCGCCGCGTACACCGTCGAAGGCCGCTGCGCGGCGTCTTCGGTCAGCGGCATCTCTGCGAAGCCGTGCGTCCCATACTGAGTCGCGCTGCCGACGACGACGACGGTCGGATCGGAGACGCCGGCCTTGCGACGCTTGTCGACGGCAGCGAGCAGCCGAACGACGCCAAGCGCGTTGATGTCATAGGTTGCGGTCGGGTCTTTTTCTGCGAGCGGCGGAAACGCGACGCCGGCGAGATGGATGATCCGATCAGCGAGGCTCTGCTCGACCATTCGGTCGACGTCATCCGTCTTCCGCATGTCCGCCGCGATCCAGCGGACGCGCTTCCGCTCGTCCTTGGCGAGGATGGCCGGTCCGTGGTCGAGAGTGCCAAGTCCTGCGAGAACAACATCGTCACCGCGGGCCAGCAGCGCGCGCGCAACCCACTGCCCAACGAACCCTCCACCACCGGTGATGAGAAACCGCGTCATTGCCGCACGCTCGCCGTCATCCTGCGGCATTAGGATGCCGGTTCATTGCCGCGAGACCGACCGATGTCGCTCGAGATCCGCGTCGACCATCATCTCGACCAGCTGCTTGAAGGTCACCTGCGGCCGCCACCCGAGCTGCTCCGCCGCTTTCGCCGGATCGGCGACGAGAAGGTCGACTTCGGCAGGCCGGAAGAACTTCGGATCCTGCTTCACATAGTCGCGATAGTCGAGGCCAACGTGACCGAACGCGGCTTCGCAGAGATCGCGCACCGAGCACGTGTGCCCCGTGCCGATGACGTAGTCGTCGGCGTCGTCCTGCTGGAGCATTCGCCACATCGCGTCGACGTAGTCGCCGGCATACCCCCAGTCGCGTCGCGAGTCGAGGTTGCCGAGTTTCAGCTCGGTCGCCTTGCCGAGTTTGATCCGGGCGACGGCGTCCGTGACTTTTCGGGTGACAAACTCGAGTCCGCGTCGCGGGCTCTCGTGGTTGAACAGAATCCCCGAGACGGCGTAGAGACCGAAGCTCTCACGGTAGTTCACCGTGATCCAATGCCCGTACACCTTTGCTACGCCGTACGGGCTCCGCGGATAGAACGGCGTCGACTCGCGCTGAGGCGTCTCGACGACCTTGCCGAACATCTCGCTGGAGCTGGCCTGATAGAAGCGCGACTTGGGCGCGGCCTTCTTCATCGCCTCGAGCATCCGAGTGACGCCGAGCGCGGTAAACTCACCGGTGAGCACCGGCTGCGACCACGACGTCTGCACGAAGCTCTGCGCGGCGAGATTGTAGATCTCATCCGGTGTGCAGTCGCTGACGACGTCTGTTAGAGAAGTCTGATCGAGTAAATCCGCCGACACGAGTTCAACCCGATCGACGAGATGTCCAATGCGTTCGTAGGGCGTGGTCGAACTGCGGCGAACGATGCCGACGACGCGATACCCCTTCGAGAGTAGAAGCTCGGCGAGATACGAGCCGTCCTGGCCGGTAATACCAGTTATCAGCGCGGTTGGCATTGTCAGATATCAGGTGCCGGGTGCCAAGTGCCATGTGCCAGAATGAACGGAGTGCTGCGCTTTATCATATAAAACCAGAGTCCGAATTCTCTGGTACCTGGTACCTGGTACCTGGTACCTGGTACCTGGTACCTGATAGAAAAAAAGGGAGCCCGGAAGCTCCCTTCAGACCTTCATGAATCAATGCGGAGCCGCTTACGCAACTGCCTGACCTCGCGGCGCGCGCTTGACCTTGCCCGCGTTCAGACAACGCGTGCAGACCTTCACCTTGACGATCTTGTCGTCGACGAGCGTGCGGACGACCTGCAGGTTCGGCTTCCAGGTGCGACGCACCTTGTTGTTCGCGTGCGAAACGTTGTTTCCGAACGTCACGCCCTTGTCGCAAACGAAGCAACGATTTCTCTGGATTGGCATCGCTTAACCCTCGACCAATTCGATGCGCGCCATCTCGGCGCCGTCACCCTTGCGGTGCCCGGTCTTGAGGATGCGCGTGTAGCCGCCCGGACGACGCGCGAACTTCGGTCCGAGCTCCTGGAAGAGCTTATCCGCCGTCTCACGCTTGTGAACGTGGCGAACGGCCTGACGGCGATCGTGCAGCGTGCCCGAGCGCGCCTTCGTGATCAGCTTCTCGACGAACGGACGGAGCTCCTTGGCCTTCGCTTCCGTGGTCTCGATCGCACCGTGCTCGATGAGCGACGACGCGAGGTTCCGCATGAGCGAGAGCTTCTGTTCGCTGGTCCGACGGAGCTGACGCCCCGCTTTACGATGCCGCATTTCCTTATTCCTCCATGTCGTCGGGCGCGGCGGCGGCGGCTCGGCTCGGCGGCGTGCCCCAATCGAGCACGCGCACTCCACCGTCTCCACCATCCTCGAACCGCATCCCGAAATTCAAACCTTCGCGCTCGAGCAAATCAGCGATCTCCTGCAACGACTTCTTGCCGAAGTTCTTGACCTGCAGAATCTGGCTTTCCGTCTGACGAACGAGATCGCCGAGCGTTCTGATGTTCGAGTTCTTGAGTGAGTTGACCGAGCGAACCGAGAGTTCGAGATCGTCGATCGGGGTACGAAGTAGACCACCAAGGCGAGCACCATCGCCCTGACCATCGTTGCTCGTGCTGCCGATCGGCGCGGACGAGTGCGAACCGAAGTCCGCGAAGTACTGGAAGTGCGTCTGCGCGAGCGCCGCGGCGTAGCTCACCGCTTCTTCCGGCGACACTGTGCCGTTCGTCTCGACCGTCAACACGAGACGATCGTAGTCGGTGCGCTGACCGACGCGGGTCTCGGCGACCGTGAAGTTGGCGCGGCGGACCGGATTGTAGATCGAGTCGATGCGGACGAGATCGACCGGAAGGCCGCGGTCGATCGGGTGCTGGTCTGACTCGATGTAGCCGCGGCCCTTGTTGACATACAGGTCGACGTTGAGATCGCGGTCGTCCTGAAGTGTGAAGAGATGGTGTCCCGGATCGACGACGCGCGCGCCGCCGCTGGTGTTGATGTCGCCGGCCGTTACCGGCCCGGCGCCAGACTTCGTGATGTGCAAGACGACGTCTTCGACGTCATCCGGGAGCGTCAGCGTCAGCGTCTTGAGGTTGCCGATGATCTGGTGGACGTCTTCGACGACGCCCGGAATCGTCTGGTGCTCGTGCACGACACCGTCGATTCGAAATGCCCAAACGGCCGCGCCTCGGAGGGAGGACAGCAGCATGCGGCGCATCGAGTTTCCGAGCGTATGACCGAAGCCACGCTCGAGCGGCTGGAGCCGGAACTCAGCGACGTTGGGGTTGTCTTCGCGCTTGGTCGCCTCGACGAGTTGTGGTCGGACGAGCCCGCGCAGATCGATTGTATTCGCCATTATTCGTCAATACCTGTTGGTCTCGCTGCTTGTCGGCAGCGTTCGCCCTACCCCGCCCTTCACGCGCGGTAGGCTCGATGGGGAGTGAAGGTCCCGACCTTTGTTGTCCTACTTCATCCGGATTGTCCTACTGTCATCCGGATTGTCCTACTGTCATCCGGATTGTCCTACTGTCATCCCGAGCGTAGCGAGGGATCGCTTTCCCTGAGGCTGTTCGACTGCCTCGGATGGACAGCGATCCCTCGCCGTGCTCGGGATTACCTGCGCGCCAAGGCGCTCAGGTCACTTCGAATACAACTCGACGACCAGCTGTTCCTGCGCCGCGATTGGGATATTCGGGCGACTCGGCCGCTCGAGCATTCGGCCGCTGAACGTGTCGCGATCGACCGCGAGCCAGGAGAGCGCTGCACCGCGCGAGGCCTGATCCATCGCCGCGAGGACGGGCTGCATTTCGCGCGACTTCTGACGGACCTTCACCTCTTCGCCCGGCGTCACGACGTAGCTCGGGATGTCGACCGACTTGCCATTCACCTCGACGTGACGGTGCCGAATGAGCTGGCGCGCGGCCTTGCGGCTGGCGGCGAAACCCATGCGGTAAATCATGTTATCGAGGCGGCTTTCAAGCGCTGCAAGAAGGTTGTGTCCCGTGATGCCCGGGAGCGACGTCACCTTCTCGAACGTATTACGGAACTGCTGTTCGCTGATCCCGTAAATGCGCTTGATCTTCTGCTTCTCGCGGAGCTGCTTCGCATACTCCGACGACTTGCGGCGACGGGTCGTGCTCTGGCCATGCTGACCCGGCGGATACGGCCGGCGTTCAACAGGGCACTTCTCCGTGAAGCACTTGGTGCCCTTCAAAAAGAGCTTCGTACCTTCGCGCCGACACTGTCTGCAGCTCGGCCCTGTATACCGACCCATGGATCAAACTCTCCGACGCTTGGGGGGACGGCAGCCGTTGTGCGGAATCGGCGTTACGTCCTTGATCGACTTGACCTGCAGTCCGGCGGTCGCGAGGGCTTGAATCGCCGACTCACGCCCTGACCCCGGTCCCTGCACGCGCACGTGCACTCGCTTCACACCAGCCGTCAACGCCTCGCGCGCGCACTGTTCCGCGGCGACGGTGGCGGCAAACGGCGTGCTCTTCTTCGAACCTTTGAAGCCGGCCTTGCCCGATGATCCCCAAGACACAGCGTTGCCGTGCGTATCGGTGATCGTGATCGTGGTGTTGTTGAAGGTCGCGCTGATGTGCGCGACACCTTCGGCCTCCACGACGCGCTTCGCCTTCTTTCCGGTAGCCATTACTTAGTCACCTTCTTCTTGCCGGCGATCGCGCGGCGTGGGCCCTTCTTCGTGCGAGCGTTCGTATGCGTCCGCTGGCCGCGAACCGGCAGCCCGCGACGATGACGAATGCCGCGATACGATCCGATGTCCATCAACCGCTTGATGTTCATCGCGACTTCGGTGCGCAGCGCACCTTCGACCTTGTGATCGCGCTCGATCACACCGCGGATCTTGTTGACGTCCGCGTCCGTGAGATCGCGAATGCGCAACGACGCATCGATCCCCGCCTTCTCAAGAATGTCCTGAGCGGCGTGGCGACCGATGCCATAGATGTACGTCAGTCCGATCTCGACCTTCTTGTCGCGAGGGAGATCGACTCCAGAAATACGAGCCATAGTTAGCCCTGACGCTGCTTATGCTTGGGGTTGCGCTTGCAGATAATGCGAGTCACGCCGTTGCGTTTCACAACTTTGCAATGCTCACAGATCGGCTTCACGCTTGTGCGTACTTTCACAGGCGCTCCAGACGGATTCAAACAAAGGGGTTTCGGACCAGACCCGTACAGTAACGGGACCAGTAACTTCAAGCAAGGGGCGCGCTTGGCCCAACCGAACTCACGTTAGCGCTGCTCTCACCTGCTCCATCGCCGCCCTCCGATCCTCCGCGGCAGTCACCATTCTACCCACCACAGCGTACCGCGCCCCGGCATTCCGGACGCCTTCTGGGGTCACGACCCGGACTTGGTCGTCCGCCGCACCCGCCGCCGCCCGGATTCCCGGGACCAAGGTCGCCAGCCGATCGCCAAAACGTTCTCTGATCCGTCCTGCTTCTTGGCCGCTGCACACGATGCCGTGGCAACCGCTGTCGGCGGCAAGTTGCGCGAGGCGCAGAACCTCCGTTGAGACGTCGACGCCCTGACGCCCCCAAGCCTCGTCGACATCCTTCGCGTCGAGCGACGTCAGCACCGTGACCGCCAGCACACCGCACTGCGTACCCGCGGCAGTTACTGCGGCCTCGAGCATTGCGCGACCGCCACTCGCGTGAACGGTCACGAGACGCGCGCCCATGGCCGCGGCGTTCCGAACGCCGCCGGCGACGGTGTTGGGAATATCGTGAAATTTCAGATCGAGGAACACATCGCACCGGCGCGCGCGAAGTGCCTGTACAATGGCCGGGCCGGCCGCGGTGAATAGCTCGTTGCCGACCTTGTAGAACCGACAGAGCCCACCGAAGTACTCCACCATCTCCAGCGCGTCTTCGCCATTCGGGACATCGAGTGCGATGATCGGGGTCGTGCTCACGCGGTTGGCCACTCCAGTTGGCCCTTGAGATCGAGAATGTTTTTCACGTTATGCCGCCGGCACCACGCATCGAGCTCATTCACGATGCGCTCCGGCGCACGCGGGTCTCGGAGCGCCGCCGTTCCGACGCCGACGAGCGACGCACCAGCCATCACATATTGAACCGCATCGCCGCCGGTCGCGACGCCCCCGACCCCCATGATCGGAAGCGACGTGGCGCCGCGGACGCGCCACGTGGCCAGCACACCGACCGGGAGAATTGCCGGACCACTCACGCCGCCGGTCCCGAACCCGAGCACGGGACGGCGTTTCTCGACGTCGATCACGAGACCGGGAATCGTGTTCACGACGCTGATCCCGTCGGCACCAGCGCCCTCTGAAATCTTCGCGGCTTCCGCGATGTTTGGCAGCGTCGGCGAGAGCTTCACGAGCATTGGGCGCGTCGTCTCTTTCCGCGAGCGCGAGACGACGTCCTCGAGCGACTTCGGGTCGGCGCCGAACTCCATCCCGCCGGCTTTGGTGTTCGGACAGCTGACGTTGAGCTCGAACGCGTCAATGGCGGACGCGAGGTTGCCGGCGAGTTTTTCCTCCAGTCCCGCGACCACTGCCGGGTACTCTTCGACCGCGAACCCCACGACATTCACGATCTTCCGTACCGCCGGATAATGCGTCGCCAGCCACGGCAGATGGTCGCGTCGCACCGCCTCGAGACCGGGATTCGCCAGACCGACGGCATTGATCATCCCGCCGTCGAACTCGGCGACCCGTGGTGACTTGTTCCCGACACGCGGCGCGAGCGAAACAGCCTTTGTCACGAACCCGCCGAGGGCGTCGAGCTTCATGACGCCCGTCAGCTCCTCGCCGTAGCCGGCCGTGCCGGCGGCGAGAACGATCGGATTCTGAAATGTGAGATTGCTACAGACCGATCGGAGCCGGTCCGACGTCGTCACCGCGACGGCCCTCCGCCTGCAAGGCGGCCTTCATATCGCTGGAGATAGTCCACTGCCGCGTCGGCGATCGCCGTGGCCAGTGCGTCCTGCTTTGTCGGGTCGTTCAAGTACGCCGCCTCTTTGGGATTGGTACCAAAGCCTATCTCGACCAACACCGCGGGCATGTACGCAGTCACCAACACACGGAATCCAGCCTGCTTTACACCGCGGCTCGGTCCCGGATGCATGATCCCGAGCCGCCCCTGAATCATCTCCGCCAGCTCGCTCGATTCGCGAAGATGCTGGTTCTGCGTCATGTCGCTCTTGATAAAACTTAGCGGGTCGCCGGAAGACTGAGATTTCGATCGCGACTCGAGTTCCACGACGGAGTTTTCCATCCGCTCAACCCGGCGCGCGTCTTCGGTCCGTGCTTCGGACAAGAAGTATGTCTCGAAGCCGCGGGCGCCGCCCGGATCCTTCCAGTTCGGATTCGCGGCGTTGACGTGAATGGAGATGAAGAGGTCGCCCTTCGCGCGATTAGCGATGTGTCCGCGATCATCGAGCGCGATCAACGTGTCCGCCGTTCGCGTGTAGACGACGTCGATCCCTTGCCCCTCGAGTTTCCGTCCAAGCCGGTTCGCGACGGCAAGGGTGATGTTCTTCTCGTACAGCTTCGGGCCACCGCCGATGGGGCCACTCATGCCGTTATCGACGCCACCATGTCCGGCATCGACGATAATCGTTCGGCGGCCGTGTTTGACTGGAACCGGCGGCAGGCGTCGCTCGACAGGAAGCATTTGCGCCGGCGAAGGCGGGCGACGTTCGGATCGGGGTGGATCAACGGGCGCAGACTCGCGAGCCGATGGCCGCCCTGACGTCGCATTCGATGCCAAAGCAGACGTCGTGAACACAACCAGTTGACTCGAGTCCGCGTCCCAGCGCACGTTGGGAACGAGCGCCGGAAATACCTCCGAGATGAGCTGGACCGGAACGAAGAGATGTCCGCTCCGTAGCACGGGAGCCGTCGCCAGGGGACGCACGTCCTCGCCTGAGCGAACGAACGGACTTCCTGCTTCAACTTGCAGTCGCGCGCCCCAGATCTCGAGCGTGTACGCCGACGCTGAATCGTGCCGCACACCGACCGGCAACAGGTCGCCGAACGCCTCGGGGCGAACCATCGGTCCGGTCTCGGTGCCGACCACCGGAACGCGGACACTGCGGTGCGCGTCGCGAACGACGAGCGCCGAGGAGGCGAGTTGGAACGCGGCAACGAGCGCGATCATCTCGACCGCGCCACCCGCGCCATTTCGCGCTCGGCATCGCGAGTCTTCGACGTCTCTCGCTTGTCGTGAAGTTTTTTTCCTTTCCCGAGCGCCAATGCCACCTTCGCCTTCCCCTTCTTGAAGTAGAGCTCGAGCGGAATGAGGGTGAGTCCTTCTCGCTCCACCGCGCCTATCAAACGACGGATTTCCTTCCTGTGTAGCAACAGTTTCCGTGTTCGATCAGGCTCGTGGTTCGTATAGCCCCCTCGTTCATAGGGCGAGATGTGCAGATTGAGCAGGTAAGCCTCGCCGTCGCGAATCGTTCCATAGGAGTCGCTGATGTTTGCTCGTCCGTCGCGAAGAGATTTGACTTCGGTTCCGGTCAGGACGAGCCCCGCCTCCCACGTATCGATGATGTGGTAGTCATGCCGAGCGCGCTTGTTGCGCGCGATCGACTGGATCTCGTCGTCTTTCTCGGCCTTTCCTGCTTTCGCCATCGCGTTGACGCTCTCGTAACAGGGGACTAACTTCTTGCGCTCGCCGAAGTGGTGGAACTGGTAGACGCGCTGGCTTCAGGAGCCAGTGGGCGCAAGCTCGTGGGGGTTCGAGTCCCCCCTTCGGCACTCCGTAACAAAACGCGCACAAAACAAACATTAACCGCGCCATTTGGATTTTGGCGCGGTTTTGCGTTTTGGTCCGTTGTGCAGGGGTTTTGACGGGCCCGACGTCCTCAGGCGCCCCGTTTTTCTACCAACGCGCTCGGCGGGACGTTTTCGGGGAGCGCGGCGGTTCCGAAGCTCGCTCGCAGCGCCTCGTTCGCTTCGGCGAGGTATCGGCCAAGCAATTCGCCGGCGCGAACGATGTTCTCGTCCTGTCGTCGGAAGCTCCCACCGGCGAAGGCGAACAGCGTTTGGCCCATACGAATCGGCGTCGGCGCTCCGGCCTTCGCCGCGAGTCCTTCACGGTACGCGCTAAGACGAGCGTTGAACTGACGCTCCGCGGTTTCGGTCATTCCGGCGGCAATGTTGTTGTCTCGCGCATGCGCCTCGGCGATCTCACGAGCGACGATCGAGGCCGTGAGGTCATCGAGGGCGTCTCGCTGCGCAGCGATCAGACCGAGAGCGCGACGGGCGTACCGCAACTCCCATTGCGCGTGATCGAGATCGCCGCGCGTTGCCGACGACGCCAGCCACTGCGCGTCGGCCGGATCAGGCTCGGCGAAGAGAACCGCAACGAATGCCGCCGCTTTTCGCTGGAGGTCGCGTTCCGCTTTCCATCGCGCGAAGAGCGGCACGGTCGTTACCGCTGCAGGATCGGAAGCGCGCGCGGATCGTTGTCCATGGCCGGCTCACCCAAACCGACGCGGACTCGCACTTCTTGCTCGCCCGTCAACAAGTCAGATAGATGGACGCCGCTCAATACGTCGTCGATCTTCTGCTGCAGCAACATCCACACGGGTCGAATGCTGCAGTTGTGCGACGACGAACACCGGTCTTCGCCCACCGGATGCGACACACAGTGGAGATCGAATGTCGTCGTTTCCGACGCCGCGATGACATCTCGAATGGAGATTGCCGACGCGTCCTTCGCGAGCGTGTATCCACCGTGCGCACCGCGCGTGCTGCGAATGATTCCCGCCCGCCGAAGGCGCAGCAGGATCTGTTCGACGTAGTCGCCCGGCAGCTGTTCCGATTCGGCGATCTCGCGCCCCGTGATCGGCCCTTCGTCCGACCGGCGGGCGAGATGGAGAGCACAGATGACGCCGTATTCGGCGAGAGTGGTGATGCGCACGCCTACAATCTAAAAGTCGGGCCGAGGCCGTGTAAGCCGACCTCGGCCACCTCCGGCATCAGCCGCCCGCGGAAACCGCGTGTTTCCCACCCGGCACGCCAATCTCGGTCATTTTCTTGAGGTCCAGCACCTCGTCGACTTCGTTGTCCGGCAGAACCTTGTCGCGCTTCACCATCTCGCGAATGAGCACGCCTTCCTTGACCGACTGCTTGCTGATCTCGGCGGCTTTCGCGTAGCCGATCTGCGGAGCCAAGGCGGTCGCCAGCGCGGCTGATCGCTCCACCCAGTATGAGCACATTTCGCGATTGGCTTCGATGCCCTTCACGCACTTGTCCGCGAGCACATTCACGGAGTTTGTGAGAATTCTCATCGAGAGCAGCACGTTGAACGCGATAACCGGCATCATAACGTTCAACTCGAGTTGCCCGTGCTCCGAGGCAATCGCAACCGTCGTGTCGCAGCCTATGACCTGGAAGCAAACTTGGTTGACCATCTCCGGAATCGACGGATTCACCTTGCCCGGCATGATGGACGATCCTGGCTGCACCGCCGGCAGCTTGATCTCGTCGATGCCCGTGCGCGGCCCCATGACCATGAGTCGGAGATCGCTGACGATCTTGCTCAAGTCGATGGCGAGCACGCGAAGCTGTGCGCTGAATCCCGCGACGTCCCCCATGCTCTGCATGAGCTGAACGCGGTCCTGCCCGACGCGCAGATCGAGTCCGGTGATTTGCTTCAGGTACTTGTTCATCAGCGCCGGATATTCCTTCTCGACCGTCACGCCCGTTCCGACCGCGCTGCCACCAATGCCGAGGTCCTTCAAGTAGTCCGCGGCTTCGTTCACGCGCCGCAAGCCGCGAGCGATCGAACCGGAATACGCCGCGAACTCTTGCCCGAGGCGGATCGGCATCGCGTCCTGAAGATGGGTGCGACCCGCCTTTACGATGTCGTCGAACTCAACGCCTTTGCCGGCGAGCGCGCCGCGCAGATTCTCGAAGGCGGCGTTCAACGCCGGCAGCTCAGCGAGACACGCTAGACGAATGTTCGTCGGAATCGTGTCGTTGGTCGACTGCGCCATGTTCACGTGATCATTGGGATGCACCGGCGCGTAGTCGCCGCGCTTCGTCCCGAGAATCTCGTTCGCGCGGTTCGCAAGCACCTCGTTCGCGTTCATGTTGTGCGATGTGCCGGCGCCGGCCTGATAGGGATCGACGATGAATTGATCGCGATACTGTCCGCCGAGCACTTCATCCGCCGCCTTTACGATCGCGTCGGCCAGCTTCGCGTCGAGACGGCCGGTTTCCTTGTGAGTCAACGCCGCCGCCTTCTTGATCTGCACCTGAGCCGTAACGAAGGCGTCGAGCGGCCGAAAACCGCTGATCGGGAAGTTTTGCTTCGCGCGAAGCGTTTGGACGCCGTACATCGCGTCAACCGGAACGTCGAGCGGGCCAATCGGATCTTTCTCGCGGCGGGTAGCGGTCATTGTTAGGGTCTGTGAATTAGAGAGAATGTGATTCGCGCCGGCTCGACGTGAGCGAACGAGCGGCAATGACGGCCGCGACGAGGGCAGCGAGCATCGCGACGCCGAGCCACGCGACGCTTGCGCCGTGCAGCCTGCCGAACGCAACCCGACGAGGATCATCGGTCGACAACACCTCGATCGGCCCAGGGATCTCTGCGCGGACGCGCACGATGCGCGGAGCAATGAAGAATTGCGCGACGGCGCATGAAACGACGGTCACGAACGCGGCTGCCTCGCGGCCGCGCCAGCTCCATCCTTCGCTCGCGCGCCACTGCGTGAGCATCACCAGCAAGCCGACCACGATGCCGGAATAGAAGATCGGCGGCAGAAGACGTCCCACGACGTCGCCAGCGAGAGCGCGCGACGGAAGCACTGCGAACAACACCGGGGCAACGGCAATGCTGAAGAACGCCGCCGCGCCGAGCCAGACGACCAGTGTCGACAGCTGTAAGAGCTCCGGCTCGTCGCGGTTCAACGAATCCTCATCGCCGTCCGATGCGCGCGAGCCCGGTCAAGAACGGATTCGAGATTCGCTCACGACCGATGGTCGTGCTCGGACCGTGGCCTGGACGGACTTCGATGTCGGCGTCGAGCTCCACAATCTTCGCGAGCGATTCCTCCATCCGAGCCGGATCCGACAACGGAAGATCCGTCCGACCGATCGAACCCGCGAAGAGAAGATCGCCGCCAAGCATCGTCTTGCCATTGAGGAGAACAACGTGGCCCGGCGAATGCCCTGGCGTGTGCATCACGGTGAAGTCGACGGATCCGACGCGAAGCGTGTCGCCGTCGGCGATGAAGTAGTGCGGCTCCTCAGGCTGTTGGAATGGCACGCCGTACATCGCGGCTTGCTGCTCCGCGCGCACGTAGAGTGGAAGGTCGGCCGTGTGCAGGTATATCGGCACGCGCCACTTTCGTCGAACGCCGGCGATGCCTCCGATGTGATCGAGATGCGCATGCGTGAGCCAGATGGCATCGAGCTTCGCTTTCGACTTCTTCACCATCTCGATGAGAACCTCTGGCTCGTCCCCCGGGTCGACGAGGACGGCGTGATTCGTCGCGTCGTCGACCACGAGATACGAGTTCTCCTCGAACGGTCCGACGACACGCGAGTCGATCTTCACGCCGTGTATCCTCCAGAGCCCTGAATCGGCTCATCGGGATCACCGTCGGCTAACGCTTTGAGATACTTCTCCGCAGCGATGGCTGCCGTCGTTGCGTCGCCAACGGCCGTTGTCACTTGACGAGTGAGTTGCGACCGAACATCGCCCGCCGCGAACAGGCCGCGGATGCTCGTGTGCATGTTCGCGTCGGTGCGGAGATACCCCATCTCGTCGTGATCGACGTGTCCGTCGATGATGCCGGTATTGGGACGGAATCCGACAAACACGAACATGCCGGTCGCGGCCAAATCGCGCTGCTCGTTCGTGTGCACGTCGCGGAGCTTGAGTGTTCTTACAAGACCCTGGTCGTCACCCTCGACCGAATCGACGACCGAGTTCCACACCATCTCGACCTTGGGATTGGCGAAGAGTCGCTGCTGAAGAATCTTCGATGCGCGTAGCTCGTCGCGACGATGAACGAGGTACACCTTCTCCGCGTAGCGAGTCAAGAAATCCGCCTCTTCGACCGCCGCGTCGCCGCCGCCGATTACCGCGATCGTGTGACCGCGGAAGAACGCACCGTCGCAGATCGCGCAATACGAGACGCCCTTTCCTGCGTACTCGAGCTCTCCCGGAACTCCGAGTTTCACGGGCGTTCCGCCCGCGGTGATGATGACGCTTTTCGATCGATAGACATCGCCAGACTCGGTTCGCGACTCGAACATGCCGTCGCCGCGCTTCGAGACGGCCTCGACGACGACGCCATTCTTGAACTCGGCGCCGAATTTCGCCGCATGGTCCGCGAATTTCTGCGCGAGCTCATGTCCGAGAATGTGCTCGAATCCCGGGTAGTCCTCGATGAGCTCCGTATTGAGCAGTTCGCCGCCTGGGAACCCTCGCTCGAGGACGGCGGTCTTTAGCATCGAGCGTCCCGCATACATGCCGGCGCACATTCCCGCCGGTCCTGCCCCGATGATCACGACATCGTAATCGTGCGTTGTAGCCAATTCCGTTCCTCTTCCTGTCGCTTGACTCTGGATTGATTGACAGAAATCTACTCGTTCCGGGAATCGCGGCTTAGCCCGGCTCGGCCTATTCGACCACCAGCCGAGTGAGGGCGCCATGACAATGAGACGCGGTTCCGATGATGACTTCGGCCCTCCCGTGACCCGCTGCACGCCGTATGGACTCGTCGGCGGCAACGACCTCGGATGTGTCGAACATTCCAACGCCGTATGCCCGGTGCCGACAGTGCATCACCGCGCTCGAGGTACCCTGCTCGCGCGCGAACGCGTCGATGGTTGGCGGAAGGCTCCAGTCGCGGAGATCACGCGTGACGGGACACATCCGCGGCTCGATGCAGTTGATCGGACACATCCAGTCGGCAAAGCTGACATAGTGTGTCCCGTCGGTCCCGTCGCGCTGCCATCGAACGTCGAGCGACGATTCGATCGCCGCCGTATGAACCGATCGATCGGGCCATCGAGCTTTCGCCCGATTCACGAGCCACTCCGCCATCAAGTGCGGCATCAGCGGCGATGGTACGATCGCGTCCCGTGCCGTCTCGCTCTGTGAGTCAGCGGCCTGATTCAAATACGCGTCGAAATACGTCTGCCAGTCGGCGATCTCGAGACGAGTCTCGATGGGATCCCGCTCGCTCTCGGCCAGCGATTTCGCGACGCAACAATGCGGGTCCCGATCAACGACCACGAGGCGTTCCGCGGCGATCGCTTTGGCCGCAACAGCCCGATGCAACTGGCGAACGTAGTAGCCGCCGTAACACCCTCCGCCGACAACGATGATGGTGCCGAACCGCTGGACCTCTCGCGGGTCAGCGGCGGACATTCCGTCCACCGTCGACGATGATTGTCTCGCCGGTGAGATAATCGGAATCGAGAATGAAGAGCACCGTACGCGTGACATCTTCCGGGCTGCCGTTGCGATGCAACGGTGTCGTCTCGATCAAATGCTCGGCGCTCTCAGCGTCCCATTGATCGGGAAGTAAGACCGTTCCCGGCGCGATGGCCGCGACACGTACCTCGGGAGCGAGCAATCGCGCGAGCGAACGGGTGAGATGCACGACGCCGGACTTCGAGATGCCGTGCGGCAAGTACGCCGGCCAGGTCTCGAATGCGGCGAGATCAGCGATGTTAACCACGACGCCGTGACTCGCCTTGAGCAACGGCGCCGCCGCCTGCGTCAGCAGAAACGGCGCACGAAGATTCAGCGCCATGATGTCGTCCCACTGCTTCGCCGTCGTCTCGCCGAACGGCGTGCGAATCATCACTGCCGCGGAGTTCACAAGGACGTCGAGCGACCCGAACTTCTGGCGAACGGCGCCAATAAGCGTCTCA
>Ga0070683_100001926_pt1 | contig 16250 bp, 16 predicted proteins | sample KBSC713LmetaG_FD_64662 | JGI IMG/M metagenome (GOLD analysis project Ga0070683, IMG submission 64662) | Corn rhizosphere microbial communities from Kellogg Biological Station, Michigan, USA - KBS C7.1-3L metaG | ecosystem: Host-associated > Plants > Roots > Rhizosphere ...
TAAAGGTAAGACCCAGTTCTCTCTGGGATTAGCAATGGCATGCGCGTTAAACATCCCGATGCTACACTGGGAGCCAGCGCAAATGCACAAGGTACTGTACGCGTCGCTAGAAATGAACTTGGCGTCACTAAAGCACTTCGTTGATTCAATGTCTGGGCAGTATACAGATGAGCAGCAGGAAACTCTACAGAGGAATCTAAGGCTGTTCCCCCATGGCCAAGCAATTGACTTAATGAGACCCGAGTCTCGTAAGGGACTCGAAAGTATTATCGAGGCAGAGATGCCTCAAGCATTATACATCGACTCGCTACAGAAGATCTACCTGGGGGAAATGAGTAAAGATGAGATTCGCGGGGTCTACCGTTATCTTGCCGAGATTAGGGAACGATACGGCATCTATATCTTTCTTGTCCATCACGATCGTAAAGCCACGGAAGGCAACAAGCGGCCCCGCGATTTGTCCGATGTATACGGAAGTGTCTACATCACAGCAGAACCCGACGCTGTGCTCCATTTGTGGCAAGGAGAAGATAACGGGCCAATTGAAATTAGAGAGCTTAAAAACCGTCATGCAAGGGTGAGGCCTATTATCCACGTGAGTAGGACAGAAACTCTACACTTCACCCAGACAGCTAACCCGGACGACAAGGAACAAAAGTTTAGTGGACTTCAATCAAGTACTGACGGAGGACCCGCGGCATCCTTTCTTGCCATTGAGTGACTTTCTTAAAGGAGCAGAAGAGGCCGAGGTACTAGGAAATGACTATGAAGGTACCGGTCTGCATATTTACGACGGTAGAGACTTCATTTACGGGACATCTCTTGCGTATTACCATCCGCACCTGGGAAGGGTCGCTCATTACCTCCCTTTTAAACACAACTTCGGCGTCAATCTCGAGCATAGATCTCTCGAGGCTTTCAGAGATACTATGGTTGCTCGGGCGGCCTCTGGGAAGCCTACGACTACACATAATGGGCAGTACGACCTTCAAGCGTTCCGATCTCTCGCGGGAGTTGACTATGAAGGGGAACTTTGGGACACGTTAGTATGGTCTCAGCTAATTAATGAGAACCAACCGTTTAGTAAGTCGCTAGACACCTGTGCCAAGATGTATCTCGATATCCAGAAAATTGAAAAACCTCCGGCTAATACTTGGAAGTACCAAGCAGCAGAAAACATCTATACATACGCGCGACAGGATGCTATTCTGCACCTTGAGCTAGCACTTAAGATGAAGCCTCTCATGGAGGCTGAGAAGCTCTTCGATAGGGTGTGGCCACAAAAGCAAAAAACCCTACGCATCCTGTTAGAGATGAAGCGTAGGGGTGTTCTTGTAAACACAGAACTATGTGAGCGTGAATACTCTATCGGTGTTCACATCATGGATGAGATTACAGAAGCACTGGGCATCAATCCGGGCAGTCCTCTTGGTCTTAAGAAACTTCTTATTGATGAGCTTGGCCTACCCGTAGTTAAAGTCACACCCAATGGAGCACCGTCCTTCGACAAAGAGGCAATGGAAATCTATGACGAAATGCTTGAGCTTGTTGATGATCCTACGGCCGCGTACGTCCGGGAGTATCGGGGATACCAAAAAGCAACAAGTAGTTGTTATCGAGCCTATCTTGATAAGCTTTCGCCAGATGGACGGCTGCGTACTAGTTACAATCAACACCGAACAAAGACAGGGCGTCTTAGCAGTAGCGACCCCAACCTACAACAAATTCCTCGACAGTCTAATAAAGACTGGTCACGTAACGTTAAGCGATCTTTCGTTGGCAAACCAGGATATGTCCTTCTGGAAGGTGACTATTCCCAATTGGAATTTCGGCTTGGCGCTGCGTATGCTGGCGAAATGCGCCTACTAGAAATCTTCAATGATGATAGTCGTGACGTCTTCACAGAAATGACTAAGCAGCTAGAGGGCGAGTTCACCGAAGAGGGTCGGTACCGAACCAAGACTAAGACGTACACCATTCAGTACGGTGGTGGAGTCAAACGTCTAGAGCACGTGTTCCGTATCCCGTATGCTAAGGCACTAGAACAGAAGCAAAACTTCGAAGCTACGTACGCTAATATGAAGAAGACGTCTGACCATGTCGCAGCTGTAGCGAAGCGAAAGAAGAAAGTTCCGCTCTGGTCAGGCCGCTACAGGCATTTCGCATTCCCTAAGACTGAGGCGCATAAGGCATTCAACTCAGTCATGCAGGGCGGCGCCGCCGATATTGTCGAGTTCGCTATGCACAGGGCGTTTGATCAGATTGATAACGAAGATTGCCGCTTACTCATGCAGGTCCACGACTCACTGGTATTCGAGGTAAGAGAAGATTTGGTAGATGTATATAAGCCACAGATCAAAGAGATTATGGAAGACGTACGAGGACCAGCTTCCGAAGCCAATCCTACCGGAGACTTTGGAGTTAAGTTTAAAGTCGACGTGCACAGTTGGGCTAAGTGAACATGCAACCTATGGACGAAGAACTTATGTACAGGCCCTGCGAAACGCACGAAATGATGTGGTGCGCTATTTGCAATGGAGACTTGAGGAGACAAGAACAGGACGAGAAAGAAGTATTTCGCGGACTGCAAATCTTGGCAGAGGAGAACAAGTAACCAAATGGATTTTTCTGACAGTGTTCTATTTAGTGAGCCTAGCTTTCTGGACATGGACCTTCCTAGAAGGCGTCCTAAACCTGATCCCAGTGCCGCAGTAACAGGAGAATTAGCTAAGTTGGAGAAACCCCCAGGTCAATTAGCAGAAGAAATCATTGCTGAAATTGACTCCTTCCATGAAGGTATTGATCACAGGGAATTAAAGCACGTATGCGCTGAATGCCACACAGCTTGGCCTTGCGCTACGCACCGAACTATCTACGGGGAAAGCAGAGAAAACTGTGTACATGTCATTCGACCCGGGGCCTGAACCTGGATGGTGTAAATTTAATAATCGGGGTGAGGTATTAGACCTCGGCATTATTCGGAATCTAGATTCTTTTCCACAGTGGCTTGAAGAGATCCCTCGTCAGGCTCTGACGGCTGTAATTTACGAGGAATACAAACAATTGCCCCACCGTGTAGCGGCAACACTAGGGCGTAAAAAGAACAAGCTTCCCACGGTGCAGTGCATCGGCTATATCCGAAGTTGGTGCTTACGCTACAGCCTATTGATGGTACCTCAGCCACCGACTATTCTCCCTGCCACGCAAAAGCATACTGGTATTAAGATGCCCGGAGATCACGCTAATTCCCACCACATCGCAGCATACCTACACGGCGCTAGGCATCTTATCGATGAGGGGATTATGAAGACCGTATTGGAGATGGATGTTGAAGAACGCCAAAAAGCAAGAGCGCGCCTTAGCGAATCTCGCGAAATTACTTGAGCAGCATGGGGTTAAGGTAGATGTTCAAGAAACTAAGAGCTACGTTAACAATGCCGCAGTTACCGAGTCTGAGAAACTGGAAGGAGTACTTGCCTCTGTACGGCGTCCAGGTGACTTTACTTATCGGATATGCAAGAGAGCCGCATGTGGTCAGCCCTTCGGTGCTAATTATCAGTCAGTTGCTTATTGTTCTGATCTGTGTCGCATTAAAGATTTTGAGTACACTACGGGAATTAAATGGAACTCTAACAAGTCGCCCGAAGAGAGGTGGGGTGGGGAGCCACCGATTGTCATCCCGCCCGAGGTAATTGCTACGATGCTTCCATATGCAAAGCGAATTGTGGAAAGCTTTCATAGTCTGGGAGTAACTGAACAGGAACTGGCGGACTCAGTGCAGCCTTCGCCGCTTCCCGTTCAAGATGAATCTCCCGCTGAATCTTCCACACCCAGCCCAAAACCCTTTTTGTTTGAATACGATTTTCCTGAAGCCAATTTTCTTCAATAGCTCGACGGATCAAAGACTTGATTAGATCCTCATTGATGGCGGCAAAATCTTTGCGCTGGTCTGTATTAAGACCTCCCCATACTCCATACTGCTCATCATGAACTAGAGCATCCTCTAAGCAAAGTTGCTTCACAGGACACTCTAAGCAGTACTGGTCAGAAAGTTTATTGATTCTGGGGCGCCCAATATCCCCAAAAAATACCGTATCTAGTGCCGCATAGGCACGTGTCCGGACATACGTGGACGCACAGACGCCGAACGCCTGCCATCGCATCGCATGAGACAAAGGTTCGTCCATGCATACCATGATGGCAGGCGTTCAGGCTGAAGTCAATCTAGAAGCGGTCCTCATTCGGTACGGCGTACACGCCGACGGCCGTCAAGAAGGCCACGATGCCCGTTGCCCAGGCCTCATACTTCTCTGGAAGTACGTTCATCTGGACTACCTGAACTAAAGCACCTACTAGCGCTACAGCTAGCTTACGTGCCTTAGTACCCAGCTTTACAAAGTCTGGTGTGGCGGTATCGGATTCCATTATTTTTCCCTACAGTCGTATTCATTAATCAATTTGCCAATCTCAGCGCGGGCCTCACCTGCTCGTGTTTCAGGATCTGGGATAGGGGTATCTGGCCTAGGCTGATAAATCAGTTCATACAGCCTACACGTCTTCTTGTTATTCTCATTGATCGCGTAACCTATGTATACAAATAATCCCCCGACTAGCAGTACTAATCCCACGTAAGATACTAGGACTACGTATGTCAATCTGTGTACATATTTACGCGATGCAGTCACCGGATAAATGTCCCTAAGGTGAGGATGATTCCAAAGAGGCATCCGAAGATTGAGATGAAGGTAACGGTGGTCCTGTACGTAGAGCCCATAGGATATTGGCCGCTCCGGGAACCCCTAGCAATATAGAGGCTACCCCTAATAGGGGATAGTTCTGGCTGTTGTGCAAGGTCTGGTGTACTATGATGAATACTCCCAGCCCCAGAGTCACCAGGTCTCGAAAGAGTACAAACCAACCCGGTGTTTGCGTCACGATTCACCTGAGTCCCATATCTCTTAAAATACCTAGGGCATATGCAGAGATTGAAGAGTACTTACCCTGAGGAGCATTGTATCCTCGACCCCCAGCCCTTAGATATTTATTTGCTGTTCCGGGACCTGCATACCAGGCAACCGCAGCACCTTGTGCGCCATACTTTCGGTAATACTGTTGAAGCTTATACTGAGCAATCTTCTCCTGTAGCGCTGGTGTGTGCAGGAAAGTACTTGTAGAGACAGATTTCCCTAGTGCTTCCCGTGACCACTGAGGAATGTTACCAGGCATAATCTGGTACTTACCCAGTGCACCGGAGTCTCTGTTTACCGCAGAATAACGTCCACCAGATTCACGCTTAGCAATAGCATGTAGGAAATTATCGAAAGTATCACCCTTCGCCGCACCTTGGAGAGAGTACGAAGTTGGCTCTCCCATATAAGGCTGCTGCGATTGGATGGCCCGTCTTGCAGAAGCTCGTTGAGCCGCATAACCATTAGCCTCATTTCCCCACTGGTTAATGAGGTCTAAACGGCGACGAAGCGCCGCATCATATGCTTCAGCCACCGTTGCACCGCCTCATTTTAGTAGTCGAAGTGAGCGTGGTTAAAGTGGTTAGGCTTACGCCAAATACTACGTAGCCCGTACTGTGCAGCTAGACCGACAATAGCATCGAGAGCCTGCTGTTCGCGCTTTGACGTACCTGGTGCAAAGTTGACGTCAATAGCCCTGTCAGCATAGTGCTTGGAACCTTTAACGTGGCCACTACCAATGCGGTGTCCACCGTTGAAGAACGAGTTCTCACTGATCTTGAAACCACGCTTTTGGAGCATTTGCCCGAAGGCTCTAAGGGCAGCCTGATTACCTCGTGGTCCAGCATAGCTGCTACCACTACCCCCCATAGCAGGCTGACGCATAGCAGGGCCACCAGCACCCATAGCATTACTAGCCCAGCTAGGTGCATTAGCTCGGGCATGCTGCTGATACATATCGGTGGTGCTAGAACCCCAGTCGTTGATTAGACCCAGCCTTCGACGCAGAGCGGCGTCATATGCCTCAGCCATTGCCTCTCCTGTACTCGTCCCGCTTCTCTAGCTGGGCCCGCTTGATGTAGTTTTTCTTACTGTAGTCCCTAACACCAATACCCGTCAAGAAGTTAACTAGTGCCTGGTCATTAAACCCAGGCTCCTCTAGCCCACGGTTGATATCGCTAGTGGGTTGGCCAAGGCCAGTAACGGAATGACCAGTAATTTTAGAGAGATATCCCAATCCAGGGATCTGACTGTCAACATAGTCTGTCTTGTCCTGAATCTCACTACCTGTACCCAGGTTCTTATTAGTGTAAAGCTCAATAGGAATCCTCGCTACAGGGCTGAGAGATCCGCCTAGTCCATGCTGAGGGTCGGATGAACCCCACTGGCTTAGCATTTCTGTAATAGGTTCACCCGGGTTGATCCCGCCGTAATCTCCGGCCTCTCCAAACTGTGGTCCGATAACTTGGTCGGTGATGAATTCTGGAAACAATTGATCCACAGGGAACGGGTTCCCCAACGAATCCAGGTCAACACCATTTGCCTCAGCGAACGCATACATGGTCTTAGGGAACACCATAGCCCGCCCAGGACGCATTACTAGAGTCTCTACTACTAGAGGAATAGCCTTGCGCATCCAGCTGTAGAACATGAAGGTTCGACGAGCTACCTTATTCTCAAAGTTAGTCAAGTCAGAGCCATCAGGGTGCCATTTACGGACACGCTGTCCCGCTGTACCGAAGGCTTCTTCCAGGTTCTTAAAGTGACCCTTTTCTAATACGTCTACGAAGTGAGCAATACGTACCCAGTGGTCACGACTCTGGCTAAGACCACCAGCTAGCTTCTGGCCACGACCCCCAAGGGGACGCATAACGCTAACCTTATTAGACTTAGCGCCCATACCCTGAGCATTGTTAAATGCAATGTCCTCTAGGGTACGGTAATCTGGAATGATGCCTTGGTCGAAAGCAGCACGCCAAATCTGATCGTCGGTAAAGGATTTCTTTTTCCCGCCGATCTTAACCCTGATTCGCTCAGATCCTGAGGCCACACCAGGGTGCTGTGTTCCTTCCTGTAGCGCCTTTAGTCCATCCCATCCTTCGTATGCCTTCGATCGCCCAGATAGGATTCGGTTAGCTTTATAGTACACATTAGGATTAGTAACGCCATCAAAGAAAGATAGAGTAACGTCACCAATAAGGTTACGGATATGGTGCCCTGGACGATAGATAGTAAGGCCAGACTTCCAGGCATGAATAATACTATCATAAGCACGAATAGTTTCAGCAGCATTCGGGTTTTTGATGCGACCCAGCGAGCCATCGAGCACCTTATCCAGGTAGGTCATTTGCTCTGCAATATGAGCAGGGTAGTACCTGTCCTGATCGATAAAGCGTGCAATCTTAGACTTATTGCCGCTGTTCTTAATCTTTACATAACCGGGCTGAGGAGAAGTAGAACCGAACTGCTGACTAAAGTCACGTCCAAGACTAACTTCAACGCTAGCCCGCTGCATTGACGCGTGCACTCCGTCAAGTACAGATAGGGGATCGTCAACATCTTCCCAACGCTTCCATTCGTCTGCTTGCTCAGCCCAGTTCTTACTGGTGTCAAAGCGGTACTGCTTCGGCACCTTGTAGTAGTCCATAACTTCGTTTAGGTGTGCGGGAAAAATGCCATTTCGCTGAGCAAAACTCCCCAGACCACTAGCGCTACTACCAAAAGTAAGGTCGAGACTTGACTGCAGACCGCGCATTGTGAGCTGCATTTGTGGGTCAGCCGGGGTAATACCCGACTGCAAATGTCTGAAAGCTTCTTGAGTATGCGCTGCTGCATTGGGACCAACTGCCTTTTGAATACTGTCGTGGAGCTGAGCAATAAGTCCACGGTGCATTCGGGAAAAATCTTGGGTGACAGATCGCTCAACTCGCAAAGCTTCATGCAATGCCTCGTGCCCGTAGCTCGCTACGAACGCCCGGCCGAGAGCATCTTGCATAGAGTATACTTTGTCTAACAAAGGAACATTAGCCCGGAACAGATTCCCTTGGAGCTGGGCGTTAAACCTGTCACCCAAGTCTACGGTGGGAGTAATGCTGTCCAACGCTTCTGCACTACGTGAAGCGGACTGCTTTACTCCGATCTTAGCAGCTTCTGTTTCCGACGTAGCCTTGAGCATGTCGTTCGCCGACTTCGACTCAGCAAAGTCTCCGGGCTTAAAGACACTAGCTAGCTGGACATCGGCCATATCCTTAGCTGCTGAATAAGCTTCGGTAGGCGCCTTAACGGCCCGGCCGTTAGCAGAGATAGCGCTATCGCGCATAGCAAAGTCCCCGAGCGCCTCACCAATAGAGACATTCGGGTCTGCGTACTTAGTCACTACATTCTTGATGACGTCATCTGTCATGGACTGGACAGCTTTACCTGTCTCCATCCCGATGCGAGCATAGTTAACTTCGACTCGCTGTAGGATAACGTCTGAGTTATCTACAATAGATTCAGTCAGCTGTGTAGCGATATTGTCCGCGTACTTAGCGTTCTTAATAGCCTTGATCTTAGCGCTAGTGCGGAACATGTTATAGATGTTGCTTCGCGCTACATCATAGCCAATCTGTCCAGTCAGCGCACGTACGATGTTATCCCCAGCCTGCAAGAAATCTGTGGGGAGTACAGACGTACGAGGGTTGAACAGGTGCTTTTCTACTAGCTCACGAGGCAGTGACTGTAGTACATCGCTCAGGCTTAGCATCACACCGGCGTTATCGGTACCTGTGATTAACTTAACGCCTTCACGACGTAGTGCAGTTTCTGCTGCAGCCAGTGTCGGCATGATCTCGTCGTACAGCGCAACAGACCGAGCTTTGAATGCGGTGGCAGCTTCCTTACCCTTGAGGTTACGGGGTACAGGATGACGCTTAGCAGCCGAACGCATGACATCTTTAAAGATAGCCATTTGGCTATACTGATGCCAACCATGGATGTTACGTGCACGACCTTCACCTGGTGTAGAAGAAGTACGCTTAGCCTTTTTAAAGTCTGTCATCCACGGATACTTGCTAACATCCGCAGGGTCTACCAAGTTCTCAATTACAGACTTTGGCAGAGCACTAGACAGATCCTTAAGCTGGTCCTCAGTTAATTTAGGCAGGGTGTAGCTAATAGTCGTGCCGTTGTCGATTAGCTCCTCTGCCGTCTTAACTGGTGTACCGAAGTCATCTGCCGCTACAGGGCCTAGAATACGCTCAACCCTATTGGGTACAGGTACCTTGCCCTCTACTAAGCCAGGTGTAGTTTCCTTAGGCTTAACGCCCTTAAGAAGCTTGTCTACCTTAGCCTTTAGCTCAGCAGGACTCTTAACACCGAACTGCTTAAGGGTACTAGCTAGCCATTTCGGGTCTACCTTGTTAGTACCCTGAGCCGCAGCTACAAAGTCAGCAATCGACTTGAATTCTTGAGCCCTAGTAGCTACTGCCATCTCCTTGAGAATACTAGCGTATTCTGCCGGAGTCTTAGCATCATGTAGTCGTTTTAGGTCCTCAGCGTCTAGCTTGCCCTGGTGGGCAGCCGCCCAATTAATCATAGCAGCATTGTCGTACTTAACCGATTTGGTAGTTTTCTTCGCGGCTGTGACCGTCTTAGCAGGCACGTTGAATTCGGGGAATTTAACTCCCCCGAATGCAATAGACTTACCTTCCTGGCTAACAGACTTAAGCGCTACACCCAGTTCTTCAACGTACTGCTTTAGGCTAACCTTCTCGCCTCGGGCGTTGTTTAGGACTACGTTGTCTAGGTCATCCTTATCGTGAAGAGGGAACTGCTTAAGGAATTCGTCAGACCCCTCTTCACCATACTTAGCAGTACCGCCTACCTCACCATGGCGCATAAGGTTAGTGAGGGCGTCTAGATCAAGACCAAATGCAGCCTTCTCACCGGACCGACCGTATAGCTGAGCACGCTCAGGTAGAGCACTCGTGTCACCAGACTTGAGTACTTCCTTAACGTGATCGTTGATAAGCTTATCGACATGCTTAGCTGTCTCAGGATTTTTCTGGGCAGCCTTAAGCATCTGTCCTACAGGGTACTTGCCGATCTTATAGCTTTCATCCTGTAGAATAGTCGCCTTAATAGCCCGTGCCCGAGCTAGCCTATCCTTTTGTGCCTCAGTTTTCTCGCCTGCTGTAGCGGGAACTTCTTCCTCTACCGTCTTAAACGGAGCGGGAATATCCAGGTCATCGTACTTCCGCACTGGAACATTCTTAAGCGTGCCCGTGATCTTATCCATCTCAGCAGTATCGATTACCTGAGACGGAGTAATTTCAATAGGTGTGTGCTTAGGGAGAGTATTAGGCTGACTGTTGAGCAGCTTCTCAATCATACTAGCCTGATTAGAAGCTACCGGCTCACCCTTAGAAGCAGTTTCAACAGCAACTTCCAAGGGCTTAACTACTTTGCTAGCGCGTCCAATTTTGCCTATGGCGCCAATTGCACCCGCTACAGGGAGATAGGTAGTAGGGTCTAAAAAGATATCCTTAGCTAGGCCCTTACCTGCTACTTCGAGGTTGCCTGCAGTCGGATCCTTGAAGCGCTCTACGTCTGAATAGGTTGTTTTCTCTTTACCAGTCAGACCAGCCCACATAGCCTTAAGCTGGCGCTCGTTATGCTCCATGTTGCCAAAACCCAGCATGCTATCTACGTCTTTACCTTCAAGACGCATCCGCTCGGTCTCTAGTTGAGCGTTAGCAGAAGCGTAAGTTCCGCGACTAAGCAGATCAATAATAGCACGCCCGGGAGAAGTATCCAAGGCTTCTGATGCCAACTGAGTACCTGGCGCGATAGCCCACGGAATCTTGTCCAGGAATCCTGCAAATCCATGCTTCTTGTGTTCTACCTTAGCAGGAGTAGAGGGACCTGTGCTATATGCCCAATGCGATTTTCCACGACTAGCGACACTGCGGGCAATATCCATCGGCCCGGCAGCCTGTTGGCCCTGCCGAGCTAGCATCATCCGCATAGCTGCCAATTGCTGCAGCTGTTTAGCCTGCCGGTCGTAGTAATTCACACTATCTCCTAGTACATCATGTTAGGATCTTTGGGAAGCGTCTTTCCAGTGCCACCCTGATCCCAGAAGTACGATGCCAAATCAGCTAGATCTTCATCACTAAGCGACGGCTGTCCAGCTTGCTGCTGCTTGTGGTTTTCGGCGATAACAGAACGAATGAAGTGAGGTAAGTTCTGATACACACCATTGTTCTGGTAGTTCGCTACACCAGTGATAAGCTCCATAGCATACGGTGCAACACTCTCACCGAATACCTGAGCAGCCTTATAGCGGCCCCGCTCATTCGGACCCATCATCTGGTATTGCTGCTGATCTGTCATGCCGCCTTTAGAGCCGCCATCACCAAATAGCTTGAACATCATTTCTTGGTTAGCCATTTGGGACTGTAGCGCGTCCTGCTCTAGCTGGTATTGACGCTGAGAAACAGAGTCAGCCATCTGGCCGTACACACTGTTTCGCTGCTGGCCAATATCGCCTAGTGCAGTATTCAATTGTGTCAGTAGGTCTGCACGCTTGTTCTTACCAGTAAGCCCGGCGATGTTCTGCTGAGCCCTGTTAAAGTCACTAGCAGCATTCTCGTTGAGGTTCATGGCATTCATTGCAGAGTTGCCACTAAAGTCAACAAGCCCAGACAGCATATTGCGATCAGCATTTGAACCAGCCAATGCGTCTGGTGCTGCTGCCTCAATACCTAAACGTGCGAACAAATCACCTAGCTCAGCATTAGTATCCGAGTAGGTCTTATTAATCGCAGCCTTGGTACTAGCTGTACCCTTCTTAGTGGCGTTCTTGGCACTACCGTACATACCAGTGATGTTCTTCTGGTTAGCGCCAATATCTTTACCTAGTGCTGCGTACATAGCAGCTAGTTGAGCATCGCCCGATTTCTGACGATTCTTAACATCTCGCTCAGACGCGTTAAGATTGCCTAGCTGAGCCTGATAAGCGTTTCCTACTTGAGCCAGTGCATCTGCATAAAGCTGATCGCTGCTGGGGATAGCGCTATTCAGGAAGGCCATCGGGTCGGTCTGCTTTGGTGCTACTTTCTTTGCTACATTCTTACCGATGTCCCAGATATCGCCGAATACCATATCTCACCTACAGCATGTATTGTAGGGAACGACGCTGCAATGCGTCAGACTTAGCCTTCTCGCGAGAGAGGTTATTCTCTTCATTGAAGTTTAGGAAGTCACGGTTAAGGCCAGACATAAACTGATTCTTCTGCATGTTCATGTCCCCCTCACGCCGGTTGAAGTCCTGCTCCAAATCACCACGTGCTTTACCATACAGACCAGAGATAAACATACCTCGACCGGCGTAGTCATCCTGCTGATCTGTAGTATTACGCTGCTCAGCTAGGTTAAGGTCACCTAACCGAGCCGTGTAGTCAGTGTTATATTCGTCAGTGCGCTCACCCATTTGGCTACGGTAGTTAGCCAGAGCCTTAATGAGAGCAGCATTCTGACTCTGGTAGGTGTCGTCACCCGAAAGAAAGTCGGCAATGCTAGGAGCAGCAGGTACGGGAGCAGCCATAGACATATTGCCACTGCCATTGCTGGTGACATAACCACCGCCGCCTCCGCCGCCACCACCACCGCCACCACCAGAACGGGCCTTAGGCTTAGGGTTAGAGCGTCCTACTTTCTGGCCGTGCGAACCACCAGAAATAGCACCAACAGAAGGACTACGCCTAGGCGCTTGAGTCTGCCGACGCTTAGGCGCACGGTGGACTTTACCACCAGGGTTTTGACGGGGCTTCGGTGGGGTGTAACCAGCATCTGCACCGCCACCACTGTTTTCGCCAGGCATTTATGCTCCATGTCCAGGGTCGGTTAGGTAAGCAGGAGAGCCATAGTTCTTAGCAAATCCTGCTCGTAGCTTCTTTAACATAGCGTTGCGGCGTGCGGCTTCTTTCCTATCCCGTTCCCGATACCCAAGCCTATCTACCGGTCCCATAGTAGGATTAGATCTACCACTACCATAGACCTTATTACCTACTGCGTAAGAATTAAAACCGCCACCACCGGTAGCCATACCTGTGTAGCGCATTAGTTGACCTTCTTTGGTGTACGCTGCTTGAGGCCAAGAACCGGGTTGACTGTGAATAGCTTAACAGGTGCTGTTGATGTCGTGCCAGTAGTATTCATTTGGACAGTGAAGAACATACTTCTAAATCGAAGAGCCTTGAGGAACTTAATAAATTTTCTACTGACAGAACCAGCTGTAGGAGTAGAGTCTACCACAATAGGAATAGTATTGCCTGGCTGTCCCCAGGTAAACATAGACATTGCGTCCCAGGTAAGCGTGGACAGACTAGTCCAGGTTACGTTGAACGTATAGATAACAGGCGACGCTACACCCGTAACTGTACCTGTAGTAACAACATCTACCCCCCACCAGTACAGTCGCTTAAACTGACCAGGAGAATCGAAGTCGAATACGCGCGTAGTCATAGTACACGTAAATGACTCGCTAGCGATAGCGTCAAAACCATCTTGAATCACATACGTATTCCTTGTGTTAAGCTGTGCTGCACCAGCTACGTACCTACGTAACGTAATGGCAGTGCTGCCCTGAGGCTCCTGAATCCAGTTGCTCGGCTTAAATGAACCAGACCATGTAGTCCACGTACGAGTCTTTAAGTTGAAGACATATGTCTTGTCAAAGTATCGTACAATAAGCCGTTCCCCTACTAATGATAGGGAAGTAGCTCTATAGTAGTTAACCCCAGCCCCGAAGTCGGGGGTAAAGTCTACCTTGTAGTTAAGTTTCTGGTAGTTACCTTGTACTAGTTCGTATACGAAACCCTCATGCTGTACCATGAGGTAGTTTTCATACTGTACGACACAACGATTATCGGATACACCGACTACCTTCGAGAGGTTGTTTACGACACCCTTTGTGGGTGACGCATCGTATGAGTACACATATGTGGAGTCGTTTTTGAACAGGTACATATTGCTACCGACGACGAAGAGGTCAAGTAACTTTTGCCCATCGCCAGGCACAATGTCGATAAAATCTGAACCTGTCCAAACAGTAGGATCAGCAACGTTACTGAAGGTAAGCCTTGACTCATTAGTAGTAGCAAGCTGACCGGGAACAACAAACAGCCTTTCTTTATAGATGCCAGCAGCAGCACCCTTAGGCATAGAGGCTATTGTAGTAAAGGTTCCTGCTGCTCCAACGGTTGTAGGTACCCAGCTTCCACCATTAGATGCGCTTCCAGGTTCGGCGACCAACCAGGCTTTATTAAGGTATTGCACCATCGCCCGTGCTCGAAAGCCGGTGGTAATTTGTACCCAAGCGCCAGATCCCAAGTAATAGACTGCGTTGTCAGTGCTGCCAATAAGCCAGTTTGCACCATTTGCATCAACGAAGTAACCTAACAAATCGAGGTTCTGCGCCGCTACAGGGCCGTCTAATAACGAGACAATAGGAGGACGGCATGTTAGTGCGCCATCTTGGTCAATATCGAAGTTATCACAGATTGCTAGCTCAGTGTCTTTAATAGCTGACGGGTCGGACGACGTGTTGAGCCCGCCGATAAAGGGACCAAGCCTAAGATCCTGGCCACCAGCCGGCATAGTTGCCGCTCCAATCGTCGTCTAACTCAGTAATCGTAGGGTAATACTGCCTACCATAACGTTGTGCATCTTCTGACAGAACACCCAACGATTCTTTAACTTGCTGAGCTTTCTGGGCTGATCCAGTCCAGTCGTCATCCTGCTCATAAGCCTGTTGCAAGCAATACTGCAGAAGCGTATCAAAGTAGGAATCAGGAATGGTCAATGTGTCTGATACTAGAGTAATGTCAGCAGGGTACTCAACGTAGTAGAGTTTAAGGTCCCCAACTGCATCTGGCGTAGGATAGAGAGTAAGTTCCCCGCCCCACTCCCACCAGTACACAGGAGTGCCTGTCTGGATCCTCAAAGGATCGTTGACTGTGATGTACTCTTGAGCCTCATTAAAACTCATGTAGTCTAACGGCCTACCGTTGTACTGCAGTACTTCAATGTTCATAATACGCGGCGTAGGGAACGTATACGCAGTCGTACCAATAACGGTAGGCGTCACAGCGGTGTTCTTAATGATACGCTGCTGTCGGTTAATCTCCTGTTGACCAGAGTTGATCCAGGAGATGATATCACTATCGGTCACCTGAGCACCAGACTCGTCACCAAACTGGCGCTTCACACGATCAATAATGTTTTGTGCCGTCTTAGTGAACGGTCCAATGGGCATCAGATCACCTATATATCTTTCCGTTATGCCTATACGTATGCTTAGGAGAGTTCAGAATCGTCTGACCAATCTCCTTAGCTTCTTCACGTTCATCCATAGCAACCTTCAACTTCAAGGCTCTTTGTGCTGCATCCATCGCGTCAATACGATCAATTACACTAGCTTTTTCATTGTCATGAGTGAATAGCCAAACAAGAAGACTCTCATCAATCTCCTCCTCGGCTAGGAGACGGATTACATATGTAAGCCCGTCCCCCTGCTCATGCACTAAAGCATGCGATTTACCGGGGTTAGACGCCCTCATGTCGTCAGGGAGAGGAGCAATAAATAGCCCTGGGTCGTAGTCGTTAATGATTTCAGATACGCGAATAAGCTTATCTGAAATGAGTGCATCTGCCTCCGGCACCCATCTGTATGTATTAAGGATATCTGTCATGGTGTCTGAATCGCCTTGATCTGCATAGGGACTTGTACTCCACCGATAATTGCGCGTTCCGCAGCGGGGAATACAGATACAGTCACAGTAGACTCGGGTGAGTCCTGTGCGTCGTTATCTGTTACTTTGTAGCCAAGTAAAACATCGGTGCCTGAAAGAGTGCCGGGTGCTGTAAACGTACGGCTATTTCCAGATCCCGATAACGTTGGCGTAGCAGCGCCTCCTGTAGTGGAGATAACCCGCCAAGTTCTTGTAACGACGGTACCGTCATCATCATTATCTGTTCCAGTTACCGTTACTGTAGAGAATGCTTCAACGCCTACCTGGTCAGTACCAGCGTCAGCCGTAGGGGGTACTACGTACGCGCCAATAGGAGTTGCAGATCCGGTTACCCACTTAATGTCATCGATAATCAAGTTACCGATAGTAGGTGAACCTAGAATCTTACCAATACGCATGTTCCTAGGCTGAGTAGCTAGACCTAGTGACGTGAGCCCAATACTATCTGTCGCCACAGCGCCATTCAGGGTATTGAACATCTGCATAT
>Ga0070683_100001927_pt1 | contig 16244 bp, 17 predicted proteins | sample KBSC713LmetaG_FD_64662 | JGI IMG/M metagenome (GOLD analysis project Ga0070683, IMG submission 64662) | Corn rhizosphere microbial communities from Kellogg Biological Station, Michigan, USA - KBS C7.1-3L metaG | ecosystem: Host-associated > Plants > Roots > Rhizosphere ...
ATCGCCGTCCACGAGCGACGGGTGCAGATGGCCTACGCCCCGGAGGGCGAGCCGTTCGTCAACGACCGGCTCAGCGACCTCTGGGCGAGCCATCAATCCAAGTTGAACCTCGCGTACGACTTCCTCTTTGAGGAGCGCTACTGGTTCGGAGTAGAGCCCCCCGATCCGGACGAGAACGCCGCCACCCTGGGCACGCTCAAGCGGTGGGTCCAGCGGCACGACAACCTCAAGAAGCGCGGGTTCTACGTCGAGGTCGACAAGGTCGGGAACGCGCTTTCCCCAACCGACGTGGCAGATGAGGCGTCACTGGGTGACGTGATCCGGTTCGTCCACCAGATCGGCTGGCAGGTGCGGCAGGGCGAGCACATTGAAGCCAAGAAGCAGACGCAGGAGGCCGAAGGGCGTGCGCCCGCGAGCGAGGAGGATCTGGAGTACTCCCGAGTACTCGTTCAGGGGATCGAGGATCGCGAGATTGCGGACAGCCTGATCGCGACGATGAGGGAGGGAACACCGGGCAAGAAACTCAACAACGACGCGTACCGGCTCAGGCTCCCCAGCAACCCGTTCGCGAACCTCAACAAGCCCGGCTACGAGGCGATGGCACGGGAGTTGGTGTGGTTCAGCGAGCGACTCGACCGTGAGGACGAGGAGCGGGAGAACCGTGCCCAAGATGACGGGAAGCCCGAAGAGGGAGACTCTGGCTAGGTCCCCGGACTTCTCCCGAGGGAGAGGTCCCGCAGGGGCGCTCCGACGAGTCCAGGAGGCCTCTCCGAGGCCTCTCCAGGGGTAAACCACCTGGTCAGAGAACTAGCCTATAGAGGAGGTATCCTCCGGGTCCTGCAGGACGATGTGGCCCGCGCCGAGGGGCGGGTCCGGTTCGTAGCGACGCACCCGGGTCGCCCCGAGCCCGACCAGTCGCTCGCACTCCGACTCCAACGCGGCCATCCGCTCCTCGCCGGTGAGGCCGGGAGCGGCGCGGACGTCGAGGTGCAACCGGTTCTTGGCGACCTTGCCCTCGGGCACGCGTTGGAAGAACAGTCGCGCCCCGGTGCCGTCGGGGTCCTCGACCGCCGAGGCGTCGTTGCGTCGGTCCTCGGGTACGCCGGCCTCGGTGAGGAACTGCTGCCACGCCTCCCGCGGGTCGTCGTCGGGTCCGAGCCGGTGGCCGGGCGGCGACGGGAAGGCGTAGCCCAGCGCCTGGGCCCAGAAGGCACTCAGCCCGGCCGGGTCGGCGGCGTCGAAGGTGACCTGCACGGTGCGGCTCATGACAGCTCCTCGCGTCGAAGGTAGAGATCACGAAGGAGGCAGATCTCGGCTCCGTGGTGGATCAGCTCACGGTTGATGTGGAGCACCAGTTCCGCGTACGGCGCCTCGGCGAAATGACCCTCGGCCGGTCCGACCGGTCGGGCCAGGCCTTCCTCGCCGAGGCTCTCGACACCGGCCGACCATGCGTCGTACGTCGCGTCGAGCTGCGCAAGCGCCTCGTCGGCCGTCGCGGCGTAGGTCCAGCTCGTGTAGTCCCTCGGGGACCCGCCGAAGTGGATGGCGGTACGCATCGCGAAGCAGCCGGCAATGACGTGACCGAGGCGCCAGGCGATGGTGGTCGGCGGCGCAGGGTCGGGCTCCGGCCAGGCGTAGTCCACGACGAGGTCGCCGCCGCCGGCGGCGTGGCTGCTCGTCGCCTGCTCCCGCGGCCGCACGCTCCAGCTGCCGGGTACCGGCTCCCAGAAGTACTCGTCATCGGTGAGTCCCTCCAGGCGGGGCCGCAGGTGGTGCCGGAAGTGGAAGTCCAGCTGGTCGCGCAACGTCTCGTTCCAGCCTCGGACGAGGGCGACGCTCATGCGGCCTCACCCGCCACGTCGGGGGCACCGGTCGTCGGGCTCGTCGGGCGCTGCATGATGCCGAGCGCATTGCCGAAGGGGTCGATCACCACGGCGCCACGGTAGCCACCGCCGAACTCCCGGAGCTCCTCGTGCACGGTGGCACCGCGAGCGAGTAGATCGGTCAGCGCGGCGTCGACGTCGTCGACCTGCCAGTACGTCACCGACCCATCCTGCGCGTGCCCCGGGGCATGCCTGAGATCGAGGATCCCGAGCTCGTGGTCGTGTGGGCCGACCCGCCACTCGACGTACTCGTCGCGGACGAAGTACGGCTCGACGCCGAGCAGCTCGGCGTACCACGCACGGGCGGCGGCCAGGTCCGCAGCGTGCAGCCGCACGGTGGAGACGCCGCGGGTGAACGGCGGCGCGACCGGCTTCCAGGCGGGGAGCCAGGGCAGGCCGGGCAGCCCCTCCCGCGCGGCGACCAGCGCGTACATCGTGGCGCCGTCGATGGTCTCGCGGACGATGTCACCGTGCCCGGCGTGCCGGCTCAGCTCCTCCATCAGGTGCCACCACACCCACCGGACGTTCCAGGCCCCGACGTCGTCGGGGAACCAGGGGGCGTCCGGCACCGGAACGGCGAGATCCGGATCCGTCCCGCGTACGGCGTCCAGCACGGCCACGCTCACCACGTCGTACGCCGTCAGCAGGTCCTCGAGGGAGTCGGTCTCGCGAAAGGTGAACCCCTCGAGATAGTCCGCGGCCTCGCCCGTGGCCGCCGGCCTTCCGGGCGCCGCCTCCACCATGTCGAGCCAGGTGCGCTGCGTCGCGGTGACGTGCTTGACCAGGCCGCCGATCGAGAGCGAGGAGGCGCTGGGGGAGAGAGTGGCCTGACGTGCCGTGAGCCCGTGGAGCAGCATCCGGAACGCGTCCTGGGCCTGGGCCAGGAAGGCGGAGATCGCATCGGTCTCGGAGGTGACGGGGGAGACGTGGAGGGCCATCGGGGTTCCTTTCGGTCGGTGATCCCAGGCTCTCCCACCAACAGGACAGAATCTGTCCGCTATTTCTGTCAGACTCCCGGCATGGCCCGGACCACCGAGCGCGTGCTCCACCTGCTGGGGCTGTTGCAGCAGCGCCCGGTCTGGACCGGCCCCGAGCTGGCCGAGCGGCTGGGCGTCACGACTCGAAGCATCCGCCGCGACGTCGAGCGGCTGCGCGCACTGGGCTATCCCGTGCAGGCCGCCCAGGGCGTCGGTGGCGGCTACCAGCTCGGTCGCGGTCGCGGCCTGCCGCCGCTCCTGCTGGACGACGCGGAGGCGGTGGCCGTCGCCGTCTCGCTGCGCATGGCGGCGGGCGGGACGGTGTCGGGCGCCAGCGAGGCGGCGCTGCGGACGCTGGCCAAGCTCGACCAGGTGATGCCGCCTCGGCTGCGCAGCGAGGTGCGCGCGATCCACGAGGCGACTCAGACGCTCGACTCCGGCCAGCCCGCCGTCGACGGTGACGTGCTGCTGCAGCTGGCGCGGACCGTGCGCGACACCGTGCGGGTGCGCTTCGACTACGAGGCGCGCGACGGTACGCCGAGCGCGCGGACGGTCGAGCCGGTCGGTCTGGTCGCCACCGGGCGCCGCTGGTACCTGATGGCCTACGACGTCGATCGGGACGACTGGCGTACCTTCCGGCTCGACCGGATGACCCGGGTGCAGGCCACCACGTGGCGGTTCGCCCAGCGTGTGCACGAGGACCCGGCGGCGTACGTCCAGCGGGCCGTGGCCAGCGCGGCGTACCGCTTCCCGGCCAGGGTCGTCGTGCACGCTCCGCTGAAGGAGGTGGCCGAGCGCACCAGCGTGCGCTCGGTGGTGCTGACGCCTGTCGACGACTCCACCACGTTGCTCGAGGCCGGCGGTGAGACGTTGTACGGCCTGGCCTTCCACCTCTCGCTGCTCGCCTGGGAGTTCGACGTCGAGGAGCCGGCGGAGCTGCGCGACGCCCTGGCCGCGCTCGGTGGTCGCGCGCTCCGAGCGGCCGGCGCCGCACCCCGTGAGTGACCGCCACGTAGGCTCCCTCCATGGGAGGCCTGATCGTCCTGGTCGTGCTGGTGCTGCTCGTCGTGGCGGCCCTGCTCGTCGTACGCCACCGCAGCCGTGAGGCCGCTGCACAACGGGCTGCCGCGGAGCTCGCGCCGGTCAAGAAGATGGCCTTCGAGGACGTGACAGCGCTGGGGGTGGAGCTGCAGGACCTCGACCTGGAGCTGGCCGGGCGGCAGCTCGACACCGGCGCCACCGCGGACTACCAGCGCGCGCTCGACACCTACGAGGCGGCGAAGACCTCGGCCGATGCGATCACGCGGCCGGAGCAGGTGCGGGACGTCACCCAGATCCTCGACGACGGGCGGTACGCCGTCGCGTGCGTGCGGGCCCGCGTCGCCGGAGACCAGCTCCCGCAGCGGCGCCCGGCGTGCTTCTTCGACCCGCGTCACGGACTGTCGGTCGAGGACGTGCCGTTCGCTCCCGTCGGGGGCGCCGAGCGCCAGGTCCCGGCGTGCGCCCTGGACGCCGAGCGGGTGCGGGCGGGCGCCGAGCCCGACGCGCGCCAGGTGATGGTCGGCACCCAGCGAGTGCCCTACTGGCAGGGCGGTCGGGCCTACCGGCCGTACGCCGCGGGCTATTTCGGAGCCTTCGGCCCGATGGACTGGCTGTTCATGGGCTTCGCCTTCAACATGATGGGCGACGGGCTCGGAGACCTGGCGGCAGGCGTCGGTGAGGGGATGGGTGACGTCTTGGGCGGCATCGGGGACCTGGCCGGCGGGATCGGCGACGGCATCGGTGACATGTTCGACGGGTTCGACTTCTGACGTGCGGCGCGGCGCCGTTCTGCTCCTGCTGGTCCTGGCTTCGACGATTCGCGGTCGAGTACCGCGCGAAGCCCTTCCGTCGGGCCTGTGTCGACTGGAGCGACAAGATCGCGATCGTCCGGCGCGATGTCGACCTGACCCGGGACGGTACGCCGCTGGTGCTGAGCGCCGGGACCGGAGCCCTCTGGAAGACTGCAGGAGTGACGGAGCGGGGCCTGCTGCACACCACGACCATCGGCGACCGGGGCTCGCGGGTGGTCTTCCTGCACGGGCTGTTCGGACAGGGACGCAACTGGACCCAGATCGGCCGGGCCCTGGCAAATCCCTCAGCGGCACCCTCGACGCGGGCCGACCCGCATCGGGTGCTCCTCGTCGACCTGCCCGACCACGGTCGTTCGCCCTGGGAGGACGAGTTCGACTACCTGAACGTCGCCGACCGGGTGGCCGGGCTGATGGACGCCGAGGACCCGGTGGCCCTCGTGGGTCACTCCCTGGGCGGCAAGGTGGCGATGGTGCTGGCCCTGCGACACCCCGCACTGGTCGAGCGGCTGTGCGTGGTCGATGTGTCGCCGGTGGCCTATGACCACCTGTCGGAGTTCGAGGGGTACGTCGCCGCGATGCGCGGCCTGGACCTCGACGCGGTGGCGTCGCGCGGCGATGCGGACGACGCGCTTGCGGCGGCGGTGCCCGACCCGACGGTGCGTGCGTTCCTGCTCCAGAACCTGCGGCGCGACGGCGAGGGCTGGCGCTGGCAGGTCAACCTCGACGTGCTCGGTGCCGGACTCCCCGAGATCGGCGGGTGGCCTGAGCAGCAGCTGGCCGACACGTCGCCGTACCGAGGGCCGGTGCTCTGGGTGGCCGGAGCCCGTTCCCACCATGTCCGACCGGAGTACGCCGCGACGATGGACCGCTGGTTCCCCGCCAACCGCCTGGTGACGGTCAAAGAGGCCGGGCACTGGGTGCACTCCGAGCAGCCGGAGGTGTTCTTGGAGGTGCTGCGCCGGTTCGTCGACGGCACCCGCTCCGCGGAGGGTGGATGAAGCGCCCGAAGCGGTGAGTCAGCCATCTCTCCCACGCGGAGCGGAGGTGGTGGGCGCACGCCCACCGGGGAGGGGGCGCGTGGCTACTGCGCTGACGCGACCGTCCGGCGCATGACCGTGTTCTTCTGGCCCTTGGTCCGGACGAGCTCGAAGCCCTCGCGCTCGAACAGGCTGCGGGTGCCGTTGTAGAGCACGGACTGCTTCTTGCCCTGGGTGTCGTGCGGATACCCCTCGACGACGCCGCCGCCCGTCTGCGCGATCAGGTCGACCGCACCGTGCAGCGCGACGGCCGTGACGCCGCGACGGCGGTACCGCTTGTCGACGAAGAGGCAGGTGATCCGGTAGTCCGGATAGAGGTCCGCCTCGTCGTCGTACTGCCGGCGGTGGTAGATGTTCGGCAGCTCGGCGCAGGAGCCGTACTCGCACCACGCCACGGCCTCGTCACCGTCGAGGACCAGGGCTGCGTGGGCGCGGCCCTCGCGGACGAGGCGCTCCTTGAGCTCGCGGTTGCTCTCGGTCTTCGTCCGCTTCTCCGAGTACATGGTCTGGAACCACGTGCACCAGCAGCCGCCGAACACGCCGTTGTGGCGCTCGGCGAGAGCGGCGAAGGCGTCCCAGGTGTCGGGGCTCAGCGCTCGGACCGTGAGGCTGCCCACGTCGGTCGAGCTCGTCGAGCGCCGTCGCGAGCCGGTCGAAGCGACCATGACGACGCTCAGCTCACGCAGAGGCAGAAGGGGTGGCCGGCCGGATCCAGGAAGACCCGGAACGTCGTGCCCGGCTGGTGGTCGTGCTTGGTGGCGCCGAGCTCGAGCACCGCGGCCTCGGCCGAGTCCAGGTCCTCGACCATCACGTCGAGGTGCATCTGCTGCGGCACGTCCTGACCGGGCCACACCGGTGCCCGGTAGTCCTCCACGGGCTGGAACGACAGGCACTGCTGCCCGTCGGGGGAGCGGACGTCGGCCCAGTCGTCGCGGAGCTCGACCTTCCAGTCGAGGAGGGCGCCGTAGAACGTGGCGATGGGTCCGGGATCGGGGCAGTCGAGGACGATGCCCGGGAGACGTGCGATGGCCATGGGGCCACGGTAGTCACGATTCCGGACGGGGCGCGTCCGCAAGCTCACTTCGTCGGCACGAGCTCGCGGGCGAGGGTGTCGGCGAGGGACGTCGACCGGCCGCCGAGCAGGCCGCCGAGGACCCGGCCTCCGGCGGGCAGCCCGTGCTGGTCGTAGTAGCGGAACATCGCCAGCAGCCAGTCGCGCTCGCGCGGCCCGAGGGTCGCGCCGGGCCCGGTCGTCCAGGACTGCGGGTCGAGGCGAGACGCCGTGACCCGGCGGCCGAGCACGTCGCTCGCCACGACCGCGACGTCTGTCACCGATGCGAGCGTCGGTCCGCCGAGCTCGTACGTCGCACCGGTGTGGCCGTCTTCGAGCAGCACCGTCGCGGTCGCCTCGGCGACATCGGCCAGGTCGACCAACCCGAACGGCCGGTGGACGTCGTACGGGACCTCGAGGCCGGGGGCGCCGGATCGCAGGGGCGGCACGAAGTTCTGGACGTAGGCGCAGGGCTGCAGGATCGTCCACCCGACGGACGCGCGGCGCACGAGGTCCTCCGACCGGGCCTTGCCGAGGTGGTGGGGCATCTCCGGGGCGTACGGCGCGACCACCGAGTGGTAGCTGACGCGGGGTACGCGGGCCCCGTGGACCGCGGCCAGGACCTCGGCCACGAAGGCCGGCTCGTCGCCGTACAGGTTCGGGGCGACGATGCCGACCGCGTCGCACCCGGCGAACAACTCAGGCAGCCGCGTCCACACGGCTCGTCCGACGGGCACCACGTCGGCGCCGCGCCCCGAGAGTGCTCCGGAGATCGCGGAGCCGGTCTTGCCGGAGGCACCGACGACGGCGATCCGTGGCACTCCGGAGCCCACGGTCAGCGCTGCCGCGCGCGGTAGGCGGCCACCGCGGCGCGGTTGCCACAGGCGGTGCTGCAGAAGCGCCGGGACCGGTTGCGGGACAGGTCGAGGACGAGCCCCTCGCACTCGTCGTCCGCGCAGACGCCCAGCCGCGACACCTCGTCGGCCCGGATCACGTCGATCATCGCCATCGCCGCCTCGACCGCCATCCGGGTGGCGAGAGCGGCGTCGGGGGCAACCGCATGGATGTGCCAGTCGTGCTCGCCGTGACGGACGAGCTGGGGGAGTGCGTGCTCCTCGCCGAGCAGCCGGTTGACCAGCTCGGCGGCCGTGTCGCGGTCGGCGGTGAGCAGCTCCCGGAGCCGCGGGCGCAGGGCGCGGACTGCGGCGAGCTCGGCCGGGCTGCCGAGCCGGGTGCCGGTGAACTCGTGCTCGTCGAGGAACACGGCGAGGTTGTCGGTCGTGGTCAGGGTGTCGGGCTCGGCGGCGGTGTTCACCAGGGCCACGGCCGACAGCAGCGCCGCCTCCGTGTCATGGGTGAAAACCATGTTGACAGATTACACGGGATGAATCTAATGTCATGTGCCATGGTGACGTTGACTCATGACGCAGGTCATGACGGCGTCCTAGTCGCCGCGCGCCGGGCGCAGGTCGGGCTGTTGTTCGCGGTCATCGCCGCCGCCTCGTTCGGGCTCTCCGGCGCCCTCGCTTCCGGGCTGCTGGACGCCGGGTGGTCGCCCGCGGCCCTGGTGCTGTGCCGGATCGGCGTCGGCGCCCTCGCGCTGTCGGGGCCGGCGCTGGTGGCGCTGCGCGGCCGGTGGCACCTGCTCCGCGCCAACGCCGGCTTCCTCCTCGCGTTCGGGCTGGTCGCGGTGGCCGGCTGCCAGTTCTCCTACTTCAACGCCATCGAGCGGCTACCGGTGGCCGTCGCCATCCTGATCGAGTACGCCGCGCCGGTCGCGGTGGTCGGCTGGCTCTGGGCCCGCCATCGGCAGACACCCTCGCGACTGACGGTGGCCGGGGCCGCCGTCGCGATCGGCGGGCTGTTGCTCGTGCTCGACGTGCTCTCGGTCGGCTCGGTCGACGGGATCGGCGTGCTCTGGGCGCTGGGCGGCATGGTCGGCTGTGCGTTCTTCTTCGTGGTCTCCGCCGGCGAGGACAACGGGCTGCCCCCGATCGTGCTCGCCGCGGGTGGACTCATCGTGGGCACGCTGGCGCTGGGTCTTGCCGGCGCCCTGGGGCTGGTCGACGTGTCCGCCGGCACCGCCGACGCGACGTACAACGGGACGGCCGTGGTGTGGTGGCTGCCGGTGGTCGCGCTGGGCGTGGTGACCGCCGCGATCTCGTACGTCACCGGCATCCTCGCCAGCCGCGCCCTCGGCGCCCGGCTGGCGTCGTTCCTCGGCTTGCTCGAGGTGCTGTTCAGCGTGGTGTTCGCCTGGTTGCTGCTGGGTCAGCTGCCCGGCTGGATCCAGCTGCTCGGCGGGATCCTGCTGCTGGGCGGGGTACTCGTCGTACGCGCAGGAGAGCCGTCCCCGGAGTCCCATGGGCCACAGGGGTCACAGCCGGATGGGGTTCTTGTCACTTAGTGGCCATTGCAACGCCTACTAAGTGACGGTTTCCCCGGACGTCCGGGGAAACCTGCGCGCCGACGACCGCGACGCCCCCTAGCGCCCAAGCCAGTGCGGGGAGCGCTTCTCGGCGAAGGCGCGAGGCCCTTCGAGGGCGTCCTCGGAGCCCAGCATCCGCACGTACGCCGGGAGGTCACCCGAGCGCATCCGTGCGAACGCCCCGGGCACGTCGAGACCGGCGGTCGCGGACAGCACCTCCTGGATCGCCGCGACGGCGAGCGGTGCGCCCGCGACGATCTCCGCGGCCAGGTCGAGTGCGGTGGACCTCAGCTCCGGGGCCGGCACCACCCGATTGGCGAGCCCCCAGCGGGCCGCCTCTTCGGCGGTCATCCGCCGCCCGGTCAGGAGCAGCTCGCGGGCGACCGCCTCAGGGAGGCGCCGCGGCAGGCGGAGCAACCCGCCGGAGTCGGCGACGACACCGACCCGCACCTCCGGCAGTGCCAGCTCCGCGTGATCGGCGAGGACCATCAGGTCCGCGGCCAGGGCGAGCTCGAGGCCGCCTCCCAAGGCGAGGCCGTTCACGGCCGCGATCACCGGCTTGGTGCGGCCGAACAGCTCGGTCAGTCCCGCGAAGCCGCCCGGACCGTGGTCGGCGTCGACGGCCTCCCCGGCCGCCGCCGCCTTGAGGTCCCAGCCCGCCGAGAAGAATCGGTCGCCGGCGCCGGTCACGACGCCCACGCGCAGCGCGGGGTCCGACTCCAGCCGGGCGAAGGCGGCGTACAGCGCCAGGCTCGTGGCGACGTCGATCGCGTTCGCGCTGGGGCGGTCGAGGGTGACGACGAGGACGCCGTCGACCACGTCTGTGCGCACGGGTTCGGCCATGGTGTCGGCTCCTCAGTCGCCCAGTCGGGCGGTCGGACCAGCCAAGCGGATCAGGGCGTCGACCGCCATCGCCCCCTCGGGCAGCACGAGCAGCGGGTTGACCTCGATCTCCAGCAGCCGGTCGGCATGGTCGGTGGCGAAGGCGGCGACCGCCTCGATCGCGGACACGACCGCGTCGAGGTCGGCCACGGTGCCCCGGAAGCCCTCCAGCACCGGGCCGACGCGCAGGCCGGTCAGGGCCGCGCGGATCTCGCCCCGCGTGGCCGGCAGCAGCAACGTCGCGGTGTCGTCCACGAGCTCGACCAGCACCCCACCGGCGCCCAGGGTGAGCCCGAGTCCCAGGCGTGGGTCGCGTTGTACGCCGACGATCAGCTCGAGGACGACGCCGTCGACCATCTGCTCCACCAGGAAGCGGTCGGCGACTCCCGACATCCCCGCGGCGGCCCGGGCGACGGCCTCCTCGGAGTCGAGCCCGACCGCCACCCCGCCCACCTCCGACTTGTGGGCGAGACCCTCCGCGAGTGCCTTCAGCACGACGGGATACCCGACCTGCCGTGCGGCGGCCGGCAGCTCCGAGACCGAACCCGCCACCGCGGACCTCGGCATCGGCAGGCCGTACGCCGCGAGTGCCGCCTTCGCCTCGACCTCGTCCCGGGCCACGACCGGGGTCGCGACGGGCCCGCCCGCGCGCGGCATCGGGAGGATCTCGTCGACGGACCGCTGGGCGGCACCGATCCGCGCTGCGGCCGCGATGGCTGCCAGGCAGGTCGCGATGCCCTGCATCGGCGCGATGCCCGCCTCGAGCAGGCGCCGCCCGACCTCCTCCGGCATCGACTCGGGAAGCGACGACACGACGCAGGCCCGGGCGCTCGTCTTCTCCTGGGCCGCCACGAACGCCGCCACCGTGGTCTCGAACTCGCTGGGGTCGCAGCGGTCGCTGCGCGGGAAGTCCAGCATCAGCAGCTGCTGGTCCAGGTCGGCCTCGAGGAGGGCCGTGAAGCACTCGGTGAGCTTCTCCAGGTCTCCCCAGATGTAGGTGTGGTAGTCGAGCGGGTTACGCACCGACACCCGCTCACCGAGGACGTCGCGCAGCCGCGACCGCACACCCGACGGCAGCGCCGGCATCGTCAGGCCGGTGCGCTGCGCGAGGTCGGCGAGCAGGGCGGCCTCGCCGCCGGAGCAGCTCGCGGACGAGATCCGGGTACCCGGCCGGCAGCCGTGCACGTGGACCAGCTTCAGCGTCTCGAGGAAGGTCTCGACGTCGTGGGCCCGAGCGATGCCGAGTCGACCGAACAGTGCGTCGACCAGCACGTCGGAGTCCGCCAGCGAGCTGGTGTGGCTCAGCGTCACCTGGGCGCCGAGCTCGGACGAGCCCGACTTCAGGGCCACGATCGGCACCTGCCGGCGGAGGGCCCGGATCGCCACGCGCGAGAACGCCGCGACCTCCGGGATCTCCTCCAGACACAGGCCGATCGCGGTGATCCGGGGGTCGTCGAGCATCGTGTCCACCAGCTCGACGACGCCGGTGACCGCGCTGTTGCCGATCGTGACCAGCATCGCGATCGGGAGGGATCGCCGCTGCATGGTGAGGTTCTCGGCGATGTTGCCGCTCTGCGCGATGAGCGCGACGCCGCTCTCGACCCGGACACCACCCTGCTGCTCGCACCACAGCGCGGCACCGTCGAGGTAGTTGACGAAGCCCAGGCAGTTCGGCCCGACGAGGGCCAGGTCGCCCGCGGCCGCGAGCAGCCTCTCCTGCAGCCGGGCGCCCTCCTCGCCATCCTCGGCGAAACCCGACGCGTGGCAGACCACCCCGCCGACCCCGAGCCGGGCGAGCTCGGCGACCGCTCCGATGCTGGCCTCGCGGTTCACCGCCACGAACGCCGCGTCGGGTACGCCGGGCAGCTGCGACAGGTCGGGGAAGCAGGGCACGCCGCCGAGCCGGTCACGGGTCGGGTGCACCGGCCAGATCTCGCCGGTGTACCCGATCGCCCGACACTGTTCGACCGCCACCTCGGCCGGCCGGCCACCGATCACGGCCAGGCTGCGCGGGTTCAGCAGACGTTGCAGACGTGCGGTCGGGGACACGACGGGCTCAGGCACCCAGGGGCCGCAGCAGCGAACGGCTGATGATGTGGCGCTGGACCTCGCTCGTGCCGTCCCAGATGCGCTCCACGCGGGCATCGCGCCAGAAGCGCTCGATCGGGAGCTCCTCCATCAGGCCCATGCCGCCGTGGATCTGGAGGGCGCGGTCGGTGATCCGGCCGAGCGCCTCCGACGCGAACACCTTGGCCATCGCGGCGTCCTGGTCGGTCATCGTGCCCTGGTCGAGCTTCCACGCGGCCCGCAGCGTCAGCAGCTCGGCGGCCTCCAGCTCGGTGACCATGTCGGCGAGCTGGAAGCCGACGCCCTGGAACTTGCCGATCGGCTGCCCGAACTGCTCGCGGTCGGCCGCCCACTGCGTCGTCATCTCGAGCACGCGTCGCGCCCGACCCACGCTCGTCGCGGCGACGGTCAGGCGGCTGGCGCCGAGCCATTCGCCCATCAGGTCGAAGCCGCGGCCCTCCTCGCCCAGGCGGTTGGCGGCCGGCACCCGACAGCCCTCGAGGACCAGCTCGCTGTGGTGGTAGCCGCGGTGCGAGACGCTCCTCGGCCCGGGCACCACGCTCAGGCCGGGCGTGTCGAGGTCGACCAGGAAGCCGGTGATCAGGTTGACCTTCCGGCCCCGGACCTCCTCGGTGCCGGTGGAGGCGAACAGGATCACGAAGTCGGACTTGTCGGCGTGGCTGATGAAGTGCTTGGAGCCGTCGAGGACGTAGTCGTCGCCGTCTCGGACGGCGCGCGTGGTCATGGACCGTACGTCGGACCCGGCGCCGGGCTCGGTCATCGCCAGGCAGTCGTAGCGCTCGCCGCGCACGGCCGGGAGGAGGTAGCGCTCGCGCTGGTCACCCTCGCACGCCTGGAGGATGTTGCTGGGCCGAGCCACCAGCCACTGCAACGCGTAGCTGGCCTTGCCCAGCTCGCGCTCGGCCAGCGCCATGCTGACCGAGTCCAGCCCGCCACCGCCCAGCCCCTCGGGCATGTTGGCGGCATGGAGCCCAGCCTCGATGGCCCGCTTCCGGATGGCGGCGGCCAGCTCCGGGGTGACCTGGTTGGTCCGCTCAACCTCCTCCTCGTGCGGGTAGAGCTCACGAGTGACGAACGTGCGCACCGTGTCGACGATCGCACGCTGTTCGTCGTCGAGACCGAAGTCCATGTCTGCTCCTGGGGTCGGGTTTCAGTTGCTGTGCCGGATGGCGATGGGGTGGCCGACGACCGCCGGCTGGGGCAGCGCGGCATGGGCCTGCCGGATGGCCGAGACGTGCGCGTAGAGGTCCTGGGGCATGTCCACGGAGCGACCGGCCTCGGTGTCGACGTGCACCAGGAGCTGCTCAGCCATGGCGATCAGTGCGTCGGTCTCGCCGTGGCGCATCTCGTGGTAGAGGTGGAGACGCCGGCGGTCGAGGTCGAGCAGCTGCAGCGTCATCGCCAGCGGCTCGCCGAGCGCGACCTCCTGACGGTGGTGCAGGTGCGTCTGCGACGTGTACAGCGAATGCCCCGCCGCGCGGTAGGCCTCGTCGACGCCGATGAACCGGAAGAAGGCGTCGGCGCTGTCGCCGAAGGCGAGCAGGAAGCACGACTCGCTCATGTGGTCGTTGTAGTCCATCCACTCCGGCGGGGCCGTGGTCTCGTGGAGCCGGAGCGGGGCATCGATCGTGGCGGCGTCGTCCCACGTGGAAGCCAGGCGTCCCTCGTGGGGCGTGGTGATGCGCCCCGGCGTCTCGGTCACGGCCGGACTCCCACACCGAGTCCGAGGTGGGCGGGTCGGGCCAGTTCGGCGTGCGCGTCGCGGAGCGCGTCGACGCGGGCCTGGCGGTCATCGGGCAACGGGACGGTGCGACCGGCGGCGGTGTCGACGTGGAGGTACAGGCACTCACCCGTCGCGGCCAGCACCCCGTCGGCGTACAGCTCACTGTGCAGGCGCAGTCGCTTCCGGTCCGCCTCGACCAGCGTGGTCGCGGCGGTCAGGGTCTGGCCGGCCGAGACCTCGGCGAGGTAGCGCAGGTGCATCTCCACGGTGAACATCGAGGCACCGTGGCTCTCGCGGTACGCCGCGCTGAGGCCGAGGTCCTCCAGGAGCAGCTCGTGGGCGCGCGTCAGCACGATCGCGTAGCTGGCGTCGTTGAGATGGCCGTTGTAGTCGAGCCACTCGGGGCGCACCTGTTCCCGGTACGCCCCGAAAGCCGTCCGGTCAGGCATCGCCGTCGTCTTGGTACTTCTCGAGCAGGAGCAGGAGGTCGACCAGGAACGCGTCGCGCTTCTGCTCGAGCTGGGCGACGGTGCGCCCCCCAGCCTCTTCCTCGACTCCGGCGACCACGCGGTCGCGCAGCTGAGGGGTCAGCTCCGGCGCCTCGAGGCGCGTCCAGGGCTCCAGCAGCGCCGGGCCGAAGTGGTCGAGCATGTGGCCCATCCCACCGGGGCCGCCGGCCAGGTGGAAGGTCAACATCGGCCCCATGATCGCCCAGCGCAGCCCCGGGCCGTACGCGATCGAGTCGTCGATCTGCTGCACCGTGGCCTGCCCGGAGTCGACCATGTGCAGGGCCTCGCGCCACAACGCCTCCTGGACCCGGTTGCCGACGAAGCCCGGCACCTCGTGATCCATCCTCAGCGACCTCTTGCCCGCGAGGGTGTAGAACTCGTCGGCCCAGGTGACCGCGTCGGGGTCGGTCTTCTGTCCGCCGACCACCTCGACGAGCGGGATCAGGTACGGCGGGTTGAACGGGTGACCGACCACGAACCGCTCGGGGTGGACGCAGTCGACGGCCATGTCGGACATCAGCAGACCCGATGTGCTCGAGGCGACCACGACGTCCGGGTCGGTGAGTCGGTCGATCTCCGACAGCAGGGCCACCTTGCGATCAAGGACCTCCGGTGACGACTCCTGCACGAAGTCCGCGCCGGCGAGCGCCTCCTCGAGCGTGTCGGCCCACCGGAGCCGGTCGCGTCTCGCGCCCGCCGAGAGACCCAGCCGCTCCAGCGACGGCCATGCGTTGTCGAGCATCGCCTCCAGCCGCTCGCGCGCACCGGGACCGGGGTCCCACGCGACCACGTCGTACCCGCGCCGCAAGAAGTGCGCCGCCCAGCCGCCACCGATGACGCCGGTTCCGATGACGGTGACGGTCCGGACGGCGTCGGGCGCGGTACGCCCTGCGCTCACCAGCCGACCTGGTCGAGGCCCTTGAGCCCGAGGATCGCGCGCGCCTCCTCCGGGGTGGCCGGCTCGATCGAGAGCTCGGCCAGGATCCGCTTGATCTTCGCGACCTGCTCGGCATTGGACTCGGCGAGCTGGCCACGGCCGATGAACAGGCCGTCCTCGAGCCCGACGCGCACGTGGGAGCCCATCACGGCCGAGGCCGTGATCATCTCGAACTGGTGGCGCCCGGCGCCCAGCACGGACCACTCGTAGGCGTCCCCGAGGAGCCGGTCGGCGGTCGACTTCATGTGCGCGAGGTGCTCGACGGTCGCGCCGATCCCGCCCATGACGCCCATGATCGTCTGCAGGAAGATCGGCGGCTCGACGAGCCCCGCCTCCAGGTAGTAGGCCAGCGTGTAAAGGTGGCCGACGTCGTAGGCCTCGTACTCGAACCGCGACCCGGTCTGCTGGCGGACGTCGGTGAGCATCCGCTCGATGTCGGCGAACGTGCTCACGAACGGCTCGACCCGGGTGCTCTCGAGGTAGGGCTCCTCCCAGTCGAACTTCCAGCTCCCGGCGTACTTCGGGATCATCGGGAAGCTGCCGTAGTTGAAGGTGCCGAGATTGAGGGTGCACAGCTCGGGGCGGGCCTCGTAGATGATCCGGAGCCGGTCCTCGACCGACATCCCGGTGCCGCCTCCGCTGGTGATCGAGACGACGGCGTCGGTGGAGTCCTTGATGCCCTTCAGGTAGTCCAGGAAGATCGCCGGCTCGGCCGTGGGACGGCCGTCCTTCGGGTCGCGGGCGTGCAGATGGATGATCGCCGCGCCGGCCTCGACGGCCGCGACGGACTGGTCGACGACGTCCTCGACGGTGAAGGGAAGGTTCGGCGACATGGTCGGCGTGTGGGCCGATCCGGTCACCGCGCACGTGATGATG
>Ga0070683_100001929_pt1 | contig 16238 bp, 16 predicted proteins | sample KBSC713LmetaG_FD_64662 | JGI IMG/M metagenome (GOLD analysis project Ga0070683, IMG submission 64662) | Corn rhizosphere microbial communities from Kellogg Biological Station, Michigan, USA - KBS C7.1-3L metaG | ecosystem: Host-associated > Plants > Roots > Rhizosphere ...
GTCACGATCTTCTGAGCCATGGGAACCTCCTCAGTCACACCACGCCGAGCAGGGTGTGGCTGACGTGTAGCACTCGGTGTGGCGCAGATTCGGTGTCCCTGATGCCTCGCGATACCAAAACACCAAAAAACCGACGCACGCCAGGATGGGCGTGGTCGGTTTCACCAGTTGCTCCCCGCGCTCTGTGAGGTGGCCAGGCGACGACCGGCGTCACACGGAGGGCATTGCCTGCGGGCGACGCACCATCCCTGGGGCGTCGAGCCGTGCGTAGAGCGGCGGATCGAGGCATCCACGAGGCGAGTTGATTACTCACTTGCGCGTAGGGTATCATTTAATTAGCCTGCCGTCAAGTTAATTATTGCATTGACCCCTAAACACCCAAGTATAAGGAGCACCTATGGCCCGCCGTGCCACCACCGTCAGCCGCGCCCGCATTCAGGACGTGGCGCTCACCCTGTTCGCGACGCAGGGCTACGCCCTCACCTCGCTGAAGGAGATCGCCACGGCGCTCGATGTGACCAAAGCCGCCCTCTACTTCTACTTCCCCGCCAAAGCCCAGCTCCTCCATAGCCTGGCAGACCCACTGCTCAACGAGGTTCACACGCTGCTGGACGCCTATACCGACGGACCGCTCACGGCCCACGCCCGGCGGAAACTCGTCTGCGCGCTGACCGACCTGCTGCTGGCCCACCGACCCGTCTTAGCCTGGCTGGCGCGCGATCTCACGGCCATGGCCCAGCCAGGGATCGGCGACCGCATCGCGGCGAACTTGGCGCACGTGCGGCGGCTTCTGGCGGGGACCGACGCCAGCCTGGCTGGGCAGGTGCGGGTGGCGGCGGCCGTCGGCGCCCTGATGCGTCCGCTCGTGGCCCTCGACGCTCCGGACCTCAGCCCGCTGCGCGATACACTCGTCGCCGTCGCCCTGGCTCCGCTCAGCGCACAGAGCGCAGAGTAAGGCTATACAGTCCCACCTATACAGCGTCAGCCTGGTTCTGCTCGTGCCACGGCGGCAACTGGCGACCACTCCTTGCGCCGTAATATCCGCGCCATCTGCCTCTATTCTTGCATTCCGCAAAGGGCGCTTAAGCCACCACCAGTTTGAGCGCATTCGCCAGTTCCATCAGCGCCGCTAACGCCTCCGCGGCCTTCGGGTCTACTGGAGGCGTTGTCGTTGGTGGCACCGGCTGATTCGCTAGCTGCTGCTCCAACTGAGTGACATGCGCGTTCGCTGCGGCGAGCTGCCGCTCCAGCGCGCGGATGTCCTGCCCTACCGCATTCTCGTAGACATTCCTTGATGCTGTCCAGCCCAGGCTGGTAAACCAGAAGTCTTGGCGGCTACCAAGTCCCACCCTCGCGTTGCCTGGCTCAATGCTCCTGCTCATGATACTCTGCTCCGCCGCCAGCGGCCACATCCGGCCTGTCGCCCTATCCAGCATACGTGTGTTGGACCGCTTATATTTCCGGCGATAGCGGCGATTGAAAGCGGTAGTCGTGTTGCGATAACTGAGCAAGCGACAACACACAAGACGTGGTACAATGTAAGTAATTTACAGGGTTGGCAGCATTCATGCTGCTATTGCTTCTATGGCTGTCTTTGCCAACGTAGCCCTCCAGAGGAACTGCACATGTGCCCCAAGCCATCCACACAGGAATCATTACCGGACGTTTGTAAGGTTGCCATTATCTATTGTCGAGTGAGCACAAAAGGACAGCAGAAAGGCACGGGGCTAGAGACCCAGGTTGAGCGTGCACGCCGCTACTGTGCTGAACAAGGCTATTGCGTGTATACGGTGGAGCAGGATGTGCATTCTGGTGCAAATTTGGATAGACCAGGACTCCAGACGGCTCTTGAGGCCATTCGACTGCATCAGGCGGGCATATTAGTGTCCGACACGCTCGACAGACTCAGCCGCAATCAGATACACCAAGCGGTGATACGACATCAGGTTGAAGGACTATCAGGCGGGCGTGTCGAGTTTGTCACCGCGAAATCAGATGACGCCCCATACAATCGTTTCCTGCGCAGCGCGCTCGGTTTCGTGGCGGAGATCGAACGCGAGATGATTACGGAGCGGACGGTACGTGGCAAGCGGCGGCGAGCCGAAAATGGTGCGCTATTGCCAGGTGCGGTGGCTCTCTACGGCTATCAGTGGGGCCCAGAGCGCAATCATGAAGGGCGGCTTACCAAAGAGCGTTTTATCCCTGACCCAGAGACAGCACCCGTTGTGCAGCGAATATTCCGAGAATATGTGGAAGGCAAGAGCGTCCGTGCTATCGTGCGCGACTTAGCAGCGGACGGGATCCCTACCCCCTCGCAGTACCATGCACTCCGTGGAGAAAACGGCACTCGCATGATAGCGCCCATCTGGAATAGGGAAAGCATTCGCACGATACTCCAGAATAAATTCTACAAGGGTGAACCCGAAGCCTATCGCCACTATGACTTCAAGGAGCAGCGCGTGAACGCTGAGATGGGCATGTCACGCACCGTCAAACGCAAAGTGACGCGCGCCAAGCTTACACAAATAGCAGGGTTGGAGGAAGTTGCCGAAAGGGCGGGCCAAGCTATCGCGCTTACCAGTGACGCCTGCCCTCCGCTCGTGGATCAGGCAACATGGGAAGCAGCTCAGGAACAATTTGCGCACAACACCCAAGAAGCTATCCGCAATGACAGGTATGCCAAAGACCAACTGCTTCGTGCGGGTTTCGCGCGTTGTGCATACTGTGGGCGGGCTATGCTTGCGCGACGCAACGGCAAAACGATGCGCTATGTGTGTAGCTCCCGCTATGGCAACTTCGGGAGTGCTGAGAGGTACTGTCCCGGCCGCGCTCCCACCGTGAGCGTTCATATCCTTGATACCGACATCTGGAATAAGGTGCTCGTGATGATCCGCACCAACGACCTCTTGGCCATGTTCAAACGCATTGCGCGCCAGGATGCAGCTGACACTACACTTGACGCTCTCCATGCTCGCTTGGAAGGATTCGATGCTGCGCTCGCCATGATATCCCGCCGACGGCAAAACCTGCTATACATGGAGGCCAATGCTCCCGACAATGACGTCTTTGAGGAATTGGACGGCCAAGTGAAGGCATGTACAGAACAACTTGCCAAGGCAAACGTGGAGAGGGAAGAGTTGGCCCTACGCATTGAGCAGCTTGTAGCGGCGAGCGCCGCACAGCGATTACCCCCAGGCTTACCAGAAGCCAGCAAGTGTAACCATCGAGTCGAAGGTAAACCGATTGATCCGTCGCATGGTACGCTGCTAACATCTGCGGATCAGGCCAAGCAGGACGCATTCATGCGCGAGTATGAACCGTGGGCTGCCGCGTTGCGTGCTGAAGGGCAAGAGTTCAACCATGAGGAAAAGCGGAGATTGCTGCGATACTTTGATGTACGTGTGGATGTTTACCGAAAGAATGACAAGCGACTTGACGGTACTCACTGGGAATTGCACACCTCGCCAGAGGATATCAACGACTTCCACAAACTAGACTTTGAGATTATTGAGCATGTTGCACCGCCTGTTAGGCTTACCGAGCACAGCGAGAACGTTAGAGTTAGCAGAAGTATGCGGAAGGCACCTAGAGCAAGTAGCGCCAGCACCATGTCGTGATGCATAGCCGTCGTAGACCGGCGTAAAGGTGTTCGCGGGATGGTCGGGCAGCACAGCGGCGAGATCGCCGTCGAGGGCGAGATAGCTGGCGCGGCGGGCGAATTCGGCGGCGATGATATCCTGTGCCGTGGTGGCCGAGGTATAGGCCGCGTCGTCGGGATCGTCCCGGAGCGCCACGCCGCCGCCTAGTGCCGAGAGCATCACATACTCGCCGCGCGTGCTATCCAACACCATCGTCGGATCGCTCCACTCGCCAGAGAAACAGGTGAAGAGGCCATCGCGCAGCGCTACCCGCGAGAACAGTCCCAGCTCGGGCCGTGGCAGCCGCGCATCCGGCAGCTTGAGGATGCAGGAGAGATCGCCGAAGCCGCCCGGCGCGACGGTAGTGAACTCCAGCGCCTCGATTCGCGCGCCATAGTCGGTCGCCACCAGCGGCCAGGGACCGCCCGGCGGCGTATACGCCCAGAGCGCCAGTGTGTCGCGTGTCATCGTTTCAGCCTCCCTCCCCGTCCCATCGTCATCGGGCGGCGCGCATTACAGGCCAGCGGGCCGCGCCATCCCACCGGGCCGTCGCCACGCGCGATTGGCCAGCCGATCCTGCTCGCGCTGCCACGCGGCCAGCGCCCCATGCAGCGACTCGCCCTCGGCGCCCATGATCTCGATCAATGGACCCAGCAACCCGCTAGCCATCTCACCTGTTCTCGTCTCCAAAGGGGGCATCGCGCTTCCTTGCGCCTGCCCCGACGTGTCGAGCGTATCGAGTGCCCGCGTTTTCCCTGAAGTATCCATATCCTTCCTCCGCTTCTCCCTATCTCAAATAGAACAGGTGTTCTCTATGATGGCGGGCGGCGCGCAGTGGCGTCAAGGCGGCAGAGCGCGCCACATCGCTACAGATGGGGCGAGAGGTATAGTTTCGTTAACGAAGGGAAAGTGCGGGAGTATCGGTGTGACAAGCCATGTTGGTAGAGTGTCTGAGCAGCCTGGTGGAGCGTGCAGAACGGCGGTCAATCGATGGCTTGCTCTTTGCTATTGATGTCATACGGATAGGTTGAGCCATGGTGCGCGCCAGGTATAACACCCTTGCCAGCAAGGAGGCGGATCGTCCACTATTATAGTGTGCACGATAACCTCCCTGGGGGGTAGCAACGAAAGGAGGATAAGTAAGGGGAATAGCCACTCGCGCGGCACGGTGCCCTGGCTCCATAGGAAGTGAGCGGTATACCTGGCGCCTACTACATAAGCGGAAGTGGTTGGAGAAGTTGGAGAGTCCAGAGATTTGGAGAGGACGACCAAAGAAAGGATTGTGGTATGTGGCATCAAGGTATGTGGCATCATCGCGTCGGGAAGAACATACGCTGGATCATGCTCGCCCTGGTCATCGTGGCGGTCGGCGCCGTCACGCTGGCGCTGCACCTCACCTCCACCGGGCACGTTGCCCTGGCATCCCCGAGCGATCCGCCAGTCTTCACACTCACCAGCCCGAATTTCACGCCGAACGGCCCTATTTCGGACGCTCAAGCCTTCAATGCCTCTGGCTGCACGCCCAGCGGCGCACCCGGTGGCAACATCCCACCGACGCTCACCTGGACGGGTGGCGCCACTGGGTTCACTCCCAACCCAACCCGAAGCTATGCCCTTACGGTTGTAGATTATGATGCGCCCGTCTCGGGCGGCTTCCATCACTGGATCGTGTACAACATTCCTGGAAGTGCGACGACGCTGGACGCCTCTACCCTGGCGCAAGCCACTCAGGGGAAGAACGACTTTGGCTTTATAGGGTATGGGGGCCCATGTCCTCCGCGAACTGGTCAGACGCATCACTATATCTTCACGCTCTACGCGCTGACCGACCCCTCGATAGGCGGAAAGGGGAAGACCTACGACCAGTTGATAGCGGCGATGGGCGTCCAGCACGGCAGTCATGTGAATGGCGCCACCGTGCTCATAGGGACGTTCACGAATCCCGCGAGCTAGTTCACCCGACGCGCATGTTTTGGTGAAGGAAGGAGTCCAGGCCCAGAGGGCTTATTATCCTCCGTTGCGACAGACCTGGGTAGTGCGCCATGGACCTGGACGTCTTCATTATTCGCTGTATCTTGTTGGAATGACGAGTCATCCGAGCGGGCGGACGAGGGTGCGTTTCATTGTGCGGTAGCCCAGCGCCTCGTAGAACGGCAGCGGGCCCGCGGCGAACTCCCAGCAGGCCAGGCGCATCTCGCAGGCGCCATGCTCGCGCGACCACTGCTCGGCGGCGGCAACCAGCTGCCGCCCGAGGCCGCGCCGCCGGATGGACGCGGTGACGATCAGGCTCTGGAGGTAGCCGTACGTGTACTCGATGGCCGCTGGATGCGGTATGTCTCGTCGCAGGTAGACCTCGGCCAGACCAAGGAGCCGCCCAGCTTCCTCGGCGACGAAGAGCGCCGCCTCCGCGTTGTGGAGGATGCTGAGCAGCGTCTCACGCGCCGCCGCATCGTCGTAGGGATGGGGGACGCGCAGCCGGTCCGGCACGCCGCGGACGTGGAACTCATGGAACTCGTGAAAGAGTGCGAGCGCCTGATCGAGATCAGCCTCAACTGCCTGGCGGATCCTCACACTAGTTCTGGTGGACATGATGTCCTCCCTTCACCCCTCACACGAGCAGCTCCTTCAGCGCTCCGATGTGCCTGGATAGGGGCTATTAAGAGTAGTATAGTTCCCTCTTCGGACAATATGTGTTAGATCGTCAGTAGACCAACGTTAGACGGACATTGGCAACATGTAAACATGTCGCTAGAACAGCATCGAGAACCTGCTACAGCCACATGGTCCGCGCATCGCCTCATACAATCTCGGGCGAAATTTCGCAGGAAAATTCGGCGTTGGCGCGACTTCGGCGCCGCTCCTATACTGGACGAAACGGGGCGGGGGCAGTATACTGGTGGCAGCACTGACCCTTCTCAGCTTCAGCGCTCCCCGTTATTGGCAACGGCGCCTGTAGCGGTGGTCGAGACAGAAACGATTGTTGACCATGCAGATCAGCCTGATTGGCGTTCCGATGTACCTGGGCGCGGGGCGTCGCGGCGTAGATATGGGCCCCAGCGCCATCCGGTACGCAAACATCCGCGAGAAACTGACGGACCTGGGCCACACCGTCGAGGATCTTGGTTCGGTTCCCGTTCCCGAACCCACCGCAACTCCATCGTGTGACAATCCGCTCAAATACCTGGATGAAGTCGTCTGCGTCGCCAACGAGCTGGCCAAACGGGTCGAAGGCGTCGTGCGCGCTGGCTCTACACCGATCATTCTTGGCGGCGACCATAGCATCTCGCTCGGCTCCGGCAGCGGCGTCGCCAACGCGGTCAATTCGCCCGGTATCATCTGGTTCGACGCCCATACCGACTTCAACAATTCGAAGACCAGCCCATCCGGCAATATCCACGGCATGATTCTCGGCGCGCTCTGTGGCTATGGCGACCCGTCGGCGTGCGACCCGGCGCTGGTCGAGGTGGCCGGCGGCGGCCCGCATATCGACCCACGGCGCGTCGTCATCGTTGGCGCGCGTGACATCGATGTCGGCGAACGCGAGCTGCTCAAGCGGTCCGGCGCGCACGTCTTCACCATGGCCGATATCGACCGTCATGGAATGGACCGCATCACCCACGACGCCATTGCCCTGGCATCTGAGGGCGCCGCGGGCATCCATGTCAGCTTCGATCTCGATGGGGTGGACCCCAAGGACGCACCCGGCGTCGGCACGCCAGTCCCTGGCGGCATGACCTGGCGCGAGGCGCATCTCGCGATGGAGCTGGTCGCGAGCTCTGGCAAGCTACTCAGCCTCGATCTGGTCGAGGTGAACCCAATTCTGGACGAACGCAACCGCACGGCTGATCTCGCGGCGCAGTTGGCGCTCTCAGCCACCGGCAAACGCATCCTGTGAGCACTCTGTGAGTTCTCTTATGTCCTTGTAATGCGTCATTGATGGTGTAGGCTTCTGGCCTGCTGATTCGTCTTGACAATGTGGATAGTTTGATGGTATGGGGCGCGTGTTCGCCACGACTTCGAGCGAGATGGGGCTGGCCGCTATCTGGCGTAGCGGTCTGAACATAGCAACCAGAACGATGCGGCAACGACGCCGCAGCAGAGGAGGCGAGTGAGCGTGTCTATTCCTCTTTCCCAGCGGACCGATATGACCGTCTTCATGAATGGCGCGTTTGTGGCTGCCAATGAGGCGCATGTCGGCGTCATGAGCCATGCGCTCTCGTATGGCACCGGCTGCTTCGAGGGAATCCGTGGCTACTGGAACGACCAGACCGAGGAACTCTATATCTTCCGGTTGCGCGAGCATTACGAGCGCCTGCACCGCTCCTGCCGTATCGTCAATATCGAGCTTCCCTATAGCGTTGACGAGCTGATCGCGATCACTATCGACCTGGTGCGCCGCAACAACCTGCGCGAGAACTGCTACATTCGCCCATTCGCCTACAAAGCCAACGAGATCATCGGCGTCCGACTCAACGACCTGGAAGACGCCTTCCTCATCTACACCGTGCCAATGGGTGACTATGTCGCCACCACTGGCCTGCGCTGCGGCGTCTCGTCGTGGCGGCGGGTGGACGATAACATGATTCCTGCCCGCGCCAAGATATCCGGCGCCTACGTCAATAGCGCCTTCGCCAAGTCGGAGGCGCTGATGAACGGCTTCGACGAGGCGATCATGCTGACCAGCGAGGGCCACGTCAGCGAGGGCAGCGCCGAAAACATCTTCATGCTGGTCAATGGCGAGCTGGTGACGCCATCTGCCTCCGAAAACATCCTGCCCGGCATTACCCGCGAGACCATCATGCAGCTTGCCCGCCGCGAGCTGGACCGCATCACTCGCGAGCGCCAGATCGACCGCACCGAGCTGTATGTGGCCGACGAGATCTTCCTCACCGGCACCGGCGCCCAGATTTGCCCGGTCATCGAGGTGGACCATCGCCCGGTGGGGACTGGCAAGATGGGCGCGCTGACCGAGACGCTGCAGCAGACGTATCACGAGGTGGTGCGCGGCATGCGACCGGAGTACCGCGACTGGCTCACCCCGGTCTATGCCAAGAGCCACGCCAAGATGGAGCATACGACTGCCGCGGGCAAAGCCGCCAGCAACGGCCATAGCGGTCATGCGAACGGCCATACCAACCACGCCAAGGCACGCAGCGGCGGCAAGACGCGCACCCGCTAGCCAGCCCTACCTGGTATTGCCTAGCACGCTCGTACAGCCCCTCTCTGAAAAACGGGAGGGGCCGCTTATTGGTTGGCGCTAGGTGGGAAGAGCGCGGGACGGCGCTCAGCCTCGACGCGTTGCAGCTCGGCGCGCTCGAGCTGCTGGATGGACTGCTCTGGGGTAGGCAGGTCTTCGGGCATCGTGCCGCCCAACTCGGCAATGGTCTCGCGGACCTTCTTGCCAACGACATAGTGCGCCGCATTGGCATCAGCCTTGTTGTCGATCTCCTCGCGACGTATCTTGGCCTCGGTCTGAGTAATGCGGAACCAATTTGCGGCGAGCTCTTCGCTTTCCATGTGATCGAGAATATGTTGCCCCTTTGCCAGTCCTTTGCGTGCGGCAATATCACGCGCCTTCTCGCCGTTATAGAGGCCCCGATAGCCAAAGTCTTGGAAGATAGCGAAGTCGCTTCGGGTGACGACTCCCGCCGCGGAAACAGTATCCGCGAGGCCGCGGTTCTTCTCGGCGATCTCTCCACGCAAAAGTAGGCGTCTCTGGCTCTCAGAAAGTCCGGCAGCAATCTCCTCCAGACGCTTTGCGCCCTCCCGCGCCAGCCATTGCTTGATCGGCTCGGCCTTCGGGCTGGGCACGCTCTGCACGATCCGCAGCATAGTCTCCGCGTCGGCGGCGTCTGTAGGGTATTTCTTGCCGTCGAGCGGCGAACGCATTTTCAGCTTTTCACATTTTGTGAAGACCTCAGTAAAGCCCTCCTCTTTAGCTAGGCGTTGCTTCATCATGCCCCAATAGGTACTAGGCGCGTCGCTATCGGTCAGCACCGCGATCACGTCTACAACACTGAAAAACCACCGTCCCTCGTGCCATTGTTGGCGAATGAGTCGTCCCATGCTGCCATCGTCGAACGGAAGCATCGCCTGCTCGTCATTGGCCTCATTAGCATCGTTGGTGTCGTTGGTGTCGTCGCTCATGGTCTCTGCTCCTACTTCCTGGCTGGTGTCTGGCGAATCACATCGCGGCAACATCGTTCGCTTTGATGCAATAGTGGATGCAGGCAGGCGAGTTGTCAAGCAGCTTCGTGTGGACATATCTCGACATGTGCGGACACATGCAGACACTAGCTGGCAGAGATAGGCATGGATACAGGCGTAGGAGAAACGCTGGCGGTTGCTGCGTAACAGGGCGTGGGCGCGTTATACTTTTTCTGATACAGCTATTCTTGCCGATGTCCGTGATGCCGATGAATATCCCTGAGAGGGTTGCCCGTTGAAACAGCTTCGCTCCCTGAGCCAGTTAGAGCCTATCGCCCGCGTCCAGACCATTCTGGCCCTCGTCTCGTTCGTCCTCTGCGTGCTGGCAAGCGCCTACCTGCTCATCAGCCTCTTCGGCGCGCATGAAATTTGCTATGGTGTCTCCAACCAGACGGTGCTCTGCAAGCCCATCGCGCCCAGCTCCATCGAGTTCGCGCAGCAGGCGGCACGTATCGCCTTCGTACTCAGCACCGTCATTGTGCTGTTCCTGGCGGCGACGCTCTCTGCGTGGTGGCAGCACCACACCGCCGAGCCATCCAATCGCAGCGTCGCATGTGGGGTGCTGGTGACCTGCGCCTTCCTCATCGTCGCGATCACCGTGCCTGCCATCTCGGGCGCGGGCTTCTACCTTGCCCCCGCCACCATTTTGATCTCTGCCGCCGCCGTGCTGGGCCTCGTCATCCTGATTCGCGACTGGCGAGCCGCGGCGTCACGGTAGCGCACGGTAGCGCACGATAGGACAGGCGAGAGTAGGCGGAAAAGCGCCCCCATATCCCGACATCCCATCCCTTCCGCACCAAATGGGCTATTGACTCTTTCTAGAAAATTTGTTCTAATTGAGTCAGGATGCAGCCTGCTCTCTACCACCGTGCGCGCTGCATGCCTCCTGGTGAACGGGACAGGTTCAGTGGTAGTGGTACGAGAAGGGGGACGACGATGATGAATCGCAATGGTCAGGGGTATGTACAGGCGGGGTGGACCAGCCAGAGCGGCTATGGCAGGCCGCAGCTGCCCGACGCCGAGATCGAGGGCGAGCTTGATACCGAACTGGGGGACGTGACCTCCGCCGACTGGCAGCAACGGGCATATACCCGCCAGATCATCCGCGAGTTTCTGCGGGCAGTGCCGCGTTCGGAGACCGAGACGACGCTGGTGATCGTCCGGCCCGATGGCGAGCAGCGACTGCTCACCCGCGCGCAGCTTTCGACGGCAATTGACCGCCTGCGTCCGCGCCAGCGGCAGATCGTGCGCCTGGCGCTGGAAGAGCGCTGGCCGCGGCAGCGTGTCTGCGAGTACCTGCACAACATCAGCATCAAGACACTGGAGCGCGATCAGGTTGAGGCGCTCGACATCCTTGCCGAATTATGAATTCTAGGAAACGCGCGTAGTGCCATCAATTGTAGAACAACCCATACTCAGCCGATAGCCAGGCGTCGTCCCCCTCGACGCCTGGCATGTCGTTCTTTCCCTTATCCCGCTGCTACTCCGCTTCCCTATTGAGCGCAGCCCGCATCACCGCGATGGGCGCGGGCGACCCCGTCCATAGCTCAAATGCCGCCGCGCCCTGCTCCAGCAGCATTTCCAGTCCCCTCACCACAAGCAGCCCGCGCGCCTGAGCCATCCGCAGCAGCGCCGTCTCCGGTGGCGCGTAGACCATATCGAAGACAAGCGCGGTTGGTGGCAAGTGCGCCAGCAGCTCGGCAGATAGCGGCGACGCCAGCGGATCGCCCATGCCAACGGATGTGGCGTTGATGAGGATGCTGCTCGTAGCCAGCGCCTTCGCCAGCTCGTCGGGCGCGTCCAGGGGAATGGTTTCGGCTGAGGAAAGCCCGAGCGCGCTCAGCGCCTCTCGCGCCGCCGACGGATGCCGCGCCGCCACCCGTAGCGTCATCCTGCGCTCGCGGGCCGCCGCCCAGGCCGCCCGCGCCGCGCCGCCCGCCCCCAGCACCAGCGCCGATTGCCCCGCGTCTCCCGCCCCATGTGAGTCCAACACCCGCAGCACGCCGGTCACGTCGGTATTGTGGCCGGTCAGGCGGTCATCCGCGCCGCGCACGATGGTGTTGACGGCGCCCCCGGCTTGCAGCGCGCTCGGCGCCAGCGCATCCAGCAGCGGCACGACCGCCGTCTTATGCGGGATAGTGACATTCGCGCCCAGCACCTCCGGCGCGCGCAGACTGGCGATCCGCTCGGCCAGCGTCTCTGGCGGCGTCTCCCAGAGCACATAGTGGGCGGGAATACCCAGCACGTCGAACGCGGCCTGCTGCATCGCGGGCGAGCGCGAGTGGCCGACGGGATAGCCGATCAGCCCGACAAGGTGTGTGGCCGGCATTATGCGCTCCCATGCGTCGTAGCTGCCGCCTCCACCGTCAGCCGGTGTAGCGCTACCAGTTGCTCCTGCGGCAGCCGCGGGCTGACGTAGCCGCCCGCCAGCACGAATGCCACCGGGAGCGCGCGCGCGCGACACCAGGCGAAGACCAGCCGCTCGCGCTCGGCCAGCGTCTCCTCGGTGATACCTGCCAGACCGCCCTCAGCGCTGCCCTCGTGAGGGTCCATGCCCGCGTTGTAGAGACAGAGATCGTAGCCACCGCCGCTTTCCAGGCGCGACAGCAACTCACGGACAGCGGGCAGATAACGGGCCGCGTCGCGCACCAACTCGAAACTGTTAGCTGCCGTTGGCGTGTAGTAGTCGAAGGGATCGACGGCGATATCGGCGTGGCGGATGCGCGGCTCCGGCGCTACCAGTGAGTGCGTGCCGCCGCCACAGTGGGCGTCCAGATCGAGGATGAGCACGGAGTTCGCGCCGCTCGCCAGCGCATGGGAGGCCGCCAGCGCCAGCCCGTTAAAGGTGCAGTAGCCCTTCCCCTGGTAGCGCCAGGCGTGGTGCAGTCCGCTGGAGAGCGATCCGGCGCACCCCTCGCGTAGCGCCACCTCGGCCGCGGCAATCGCTCCACCAGTGGAGGCGCGGACACTCGGCCAGAGCAGCGCATCCCACCGGAAGCCCTGCGACTCGGCCAGCGCGCGCGGCTCACCAGTGCGCACCGCCGCTACATACGCCGGATCGTGCAGTTCGCAGAGCGCCGCCTCGGAGACCGGCTCCGGCGCGACGAACTCGCCCCCCGCGATCGGATCCGCCTGGAGCGACTCGGCCACCCAGCGCGCCTTCCGCGTCGTATCGAACGCATATTCGGCCCGCACATAGTCGGGACTGTAGAACAGCTTCACGGCGCGCCTCCATTGGCTTGCTTCAGCTTTCGCCCGCAACAGCATCAGGCATATTCGCTGCCCGTATCATACGCCATCGCCGCGAATTCTCAGTGGCACGCGCGAAGATCGCTACCGTCCCACTATGGCATCCCACGTTCGCACTCCAGGCTGGGCCAGAAGGTGTGCGCTATTTAGGCCAACCCCGAGATCCGACCATTGATATAGACTGCTTCGCCGCCTCATTACACCGGGAGGAAAGGAAACGTATTGCGCGTACGTGGGAACCTTTCATCCTGTGCCAGCGTCAAGAGTGCCAGGCAATCTCTAAAAGACCAGAGCGCAGATTCATTTCCGACACTGGCGATGAAAGGAGACCCCGGCATGATCCGTAAGTTGTGGAAGCTGGTTCCCGTCCTCTTCGTCCTTGGCGTCTTCGTGACCCAGGCAGCCACCGCCGCCGCCTGCGGAGGCCTCGTCGCCCCCAACGGCTCCGTCCGGCTGGAGCGCGCCACCACGCTGGTCGCATGGCATGACGGCATCGAACACTATCTGACGAGTTTCACCTATCAGGGCGACTTCAACGATGTCGGCTGGATCGTGCCGCTGCCCGCGATTCCAATGAGCATCCAGGAGGGCGGCGCGTGGACCCTCCAGCGGCTGGAGCGCGAGACGCATCCGCAGCCGACGTTCTCGTTGCAAGACTCAGCGGGCGCGGCGGCTCCGAGCGCCGCGCAAGTGATCGAGCAGGTGAAGGTCGAGGCGCTCAACATCACCGTCCTCAAGGGCAGCGGGCAGGAGGTCATCCAGTGGTGCGCGACCAATGGCTTCACGCTGACTGACGAGACGAAGGCGCATCTGCTCGGCTATGCCCAGGGCAGCCCGATCTTCATGGCGGCAAAATACGACACATCCGCCGCCCGCGCGCGCGGCCAGTTGCAGGGCGATGGCGCGCCGGTGCTCATCACGATGAAGACGCCGCGCCTCTGGGTGCCACTGGAGGTGCTCGCCGTCGAGGGGCAGCAGGTGAACGCCGATCTCTATCTGCTGACCGACAAGCCAGTCAATACCAGCGCAGTGGGCGCGGCCATCGGGCAGTCCGCTGTCGGCAGCGCGGTGCCGGGCGCGACGGGTTTCCAGCTGGCCTTCCAGGAAAAGATGAACGCCTCGCTTTACCACGACCTCTCGACCGACCGCAACATGGGCTGGGTGCCCTCGGACGCCTGGCTGACGTATCTGACGCTGAACGCGACGGAGCCGCAGGTGACGTACGATCTCTCGCTCACCAACGCTGGCGTCATCCAGCTCTCGCCCTTTGGCACAGCGCTGTCAACGGCCGCGCGCAACGGGCACGATCTACCCGGCTGGCTGCCGCAGCTGCCCATCGGGACGCCGCAGTTCGCGCTACTGGTGGCGATCATCCTCGGCCTGGTGGCGCTGCTGATCATGGTGATCCGCCGCGGCGAGCGCACCAGCACACCGACGACTGAGCGCACGCCAGACACGGTGGGGTAGGGTAAACGCACAGGGAGGCAGGCGGCTGAAGCCGCGCCTATGGGCTACGCCGCCAAGGCCGCCTGCGCGGCCTCCCAGACTCAGTTCGCACGCACCGTTCGCCATCGACAGCGGTACCGACCAACCGGGATTAGCCGCAGGTCTTTAGCCTGCGGCACACCGGCCCTATTCAAACTTCGCCCTCCCATTGCTTGTGCTACAATAGGCGAAAATTGAGTACTTGCCGATGGAGGGAGATACATCATGGCCCAAATGCGTATTTTCGTCAGCCATAGCCACCAGGATAATGACTGGTGTCGCCCGTTTGTCGAAGCGCTCAAGGCAGTTGGCTATGACGTCTGGTATGACGAGACTGGACTCACTGGTGGGGACGAATGGTTAGATAGTATTCAGCGCGAGGTTGAGAATCGAGAAGTGTTCCTGCTAATACTGACACCAGAAGCCTGGGACTCTAAATGGGTGCAGCGAGAGTTCAAGTCAGCAATTAGAACAGATCGACGAATCCTGCCTGTGAAGTTACGGGAGACCCAAGGTTCGGGGTTCGTACTCGATTATCAGTGGATTGCTGTTGTTGGTGCCAAGCCACATGATGCCGCGCGCTTGGTAATCCACGCTATTGAGACTCCGCCAGCGCCAGGGCGGAATGCCGCGCCCCAGGCAACCACCGAGACACTCAACGACTTGAAAATACTTTGCCGATCTCTCGCGACTGAGGGACGCTATACTGAGTCACTCTCCGCATGTGAGCGCGCTCTCTCCCTCGACCAGAACAATATTGAGGTGCTCAGGATTAAGGCCTGGGTACTCGATAAAGTTGGCGAACATCGGTTGGAAGGTCAAACATTGCATCAAATCCTCTTGCTTGACCCATCTGATGAGCGTCTCTGGTCAGGGCAGCACAACTATCCTTATAAGAGAATTTGGGATGCTCTAGACAATGAACACGACTTGCTTCAAGCATACTCACTACTTCGTTCTGCATGTCCTTATCCATCCTGGACAAACAGCCTGCTTTGGGAACTACTCAGTGGGCTGCATCGGATTAACCGTCTCGATGCCGCGATGGATCTCTTGGTACCACTTGAAGATGACTCAACAAGGACAGGTATCTGCAAAGGATTGGACAGGATGGGCCGTTTCGACCTCTCGGAGCGCCTGTTGGATGGGTGGTACGGCCATCTACGGTACAGTACTGGGGCAGCTGGGATGCCACTATGTCAAATGTTACTCGAAATGCATCGACGTGACCGCACTGCGCGCTTCCTCGAAGTGTGGTATGGATATCCGCCTCGGCTGAGTGCATTGGATGACCTTCCAATGCTAGATATATATGCACAAACATTAGAGGCGGTGGGGCGGTTTGATGACGGAAGGAACCTTCGCAACTCAATTCTGCGCATCTTTGAGAATCGCTTTGGCGAGGCTCTAAGGTGGCGGTTTGTTAAGCGGGCCTTTGTTAACTATAGCTCTCATGTCCCTCCCTGGAGCTCTGCTACGGAACACGCCGCATACAAAGTCTACCTTGCCACGCTTGAGGCAGTGGGGCGTGATGATGATGCTAGGCAGCTAAGACTAATCTATGGTGGTTCTTACTGAGGGCATGCCCCCCGATGAGCACAATGCCGATAGGTATTCGTTTGTAGACACCATCATAAGAAAGGCTGGCCCGCATCACTG
>Ga0070683_100001935_pt1 | contig 16211 bp, 12 predicted proteins | sample KBSC713LmetaG_FD_64662 | JGI IMG/M metagenome (GOLD analysis project Ga0070683, IMG submission 64662) | Corn rhizosphere microbial communities from Kellogg Biological Station, Michigan, USA - KBS C7.1-3L metaG | ecosystem: Host-associated > Plants > Roots > Rhizosphere ...
CCCGCCGAAGATCCCCTCCTCCTTCGCCAGCCGCCGCGCGGTCGCCATCGCGTCTTCGTCGCTGATTTGAATGTAGCCGTCGACCTGCGCGAGCTTCAGCAGCGGCAACGATGGCATCACATAACCTCCGCCCTGGATCCGATGTCCCGGCCGCGTGGCCGCCTGTCCGGCCAGAACCGCGGCGCCCGCGGGTTCGACAACGAAACAACGGATCGCCGGGTTGCTTTCCTTCAGCGCCGCCGCGCAGCCGGCAAACGTCCCGCCGGTCCCGACGAAATCGCAAAACGCATCGATCGCGCCGCCCGACTGTCGCAAAAGCTCCGGTCCGGTGTGGAGATAATGCGCGCGAAAATTTCCCCGCGCGTTGAACTGGTCCGCGCGAAAAGCGCCCCGCTCGCGCACGATTCGCTGCGCTTCCTGCTCGACGCGCTCGAGGTCCGCACCCGACACGCGACCGGGTTGCGAGTCCGGACACTGGTCAACCAGGACGACCTCCGCACCCAGCGCCGCCATCATGCGCGCGCGCTCGGGTGAATTGCCTTTTGATATCACCGCGACGAACCGATAACCTTTCACACTGCAAACGATGGCCAGCCCCGTCCCGGTGTTGCCACTCGTCAATTCGACGACCGTTTGCCCCGGCGTCAGCGAGCCGTCGGCCTCCGCATCCTCGATGATCTGCCGCGCGATCCGGTCCTTCTTCGAGGAGCCGGGATTCAAATATTCCAGTTTGGCAAGAATGCGCCCGTCGAGTCCGCGCGTGAGGCGCGACAACTCCACGAGCGGCGTTTCGCCGATCGCATCGACGACGGATGCGAAGATTTTTTTAACGCGCGGTTTCGTCATTGGGCGATCTCCGCCATGGTTGAAATCAGCTCGCGGCCGAGTTGCAGGTTGTCTTCCGGCATTGCGACGCGGCCCAGTTTCTTGCTCGTCGTGATCCGCCGCTCCATCGTCACGACCGGCACGCGCGCTTCCCGCCAGAGCGACGCGGTCGTGTTCATCGGGCCAGTGCCAACGAGCGAGATTTTCGGCCGCGAAGGATCGAACAACGTTTTCTCCGCAAGCGCCGCATATAACCGGTCGAGCCGGCCCTGCTCGGGCTGCGCGTCGACCATCGACTCGAAATACTCGTTCGATTCATCCGTGTGCAAATTCACCATGATCGCGATGGGGTGTCGTGCGTGCTCAGCAAGGATTCTCGTTTTAACATACCAGATTTCGGGCGTCTTCTCGAGCCACTGCTTGTCACGCAAGTCGACGACGTCCCAACCGCGGTTGGTGTCGTAGCCATTGACATTGAAACGACAGTCGCCGCGCGCGACTCCGTCGGGATTCATCATCGGCATCAACTTGAAAATCGTTTCACCGCGAAGTTTCTGCGCGAGCGGATCATCGGAAATCAAAAACCGCAGCGCTCCTTCCATGATGAAGGAGGTTCCGGTTTCCCACGGATGCTGTCGCGCCATGAGCCACACGACTTTTTTCTCCGCGTCGGGTTTCGCCGGATCCGTGATCGTCACCAAATGCAGGTCCCGGCCCAGCGCGCTTTTTCCGATCACTTCGATATAGGCGTGCGGCGAACGGCCGACTTCGTCGAGCAACCGCAATAGGCGCCCGTGCGTATACGGCGCTACGTGCGCCACCCAGATTGTATTGCTCTGCGGGCGCAACGTGATCGTCGCCTCGCCCTTTTCCCGGTCCCAGCCGATGTCGTTAACGTGATTCCAGTGCACGTTGTCCTCACTAAACCATGGCCGGTAACTCGCTCCCACCGGCGGCCGCGTCGCCGGCACGTCGTTGTATTCACCGAGAAAATCGGCGAAGTGAAGCGTCAGCGTGCGGCCGCCGACATTTTCCATGCGAAAATAATACCACGTCGCCTGGCGGTTGCGTCCGCGGGCATCCTGCTGGCCAACGACGTGCAGCCGGAATTCGTTTTCGCCCAGCTTGTCGATCTGTCCGATCGAGCCGCTCTCGAACGCCCAGTTGAAATAGACCGGCGGCGCTTTCGGGGTTTCGGCGGCCGAGCCGATGACGCCCAGCAGCGCGCAGGGAATCAGAGCGATCGTCGCCGCCGTTCGCGTTCTGGAAGCGTTTTGACGTCGTCCAGACTTGCGACTGACAAAATCCCAACCCCACGTCGCTCGATTCGTGAGCCAGTGATCCGCCAGACGCATCAACCCGGCCGCGGCGCTGGAGAAAAGCGCCGTCCGAAAGTACTGGCCGTTCGAAAATTTCATCGCTCGTTCCTCACATGCTGGTGACGGCCGCCATCGCAATGTTCTCTTTCGGACCGATGCGTGAATTGTAGAGCACCCACTGATCATCGAGGCTGAACACCGGATGACCGTGGCTGAATTGGGTGTCGCCCGGCTCGCGACGGCAGAGACGGCGGACATGCTCGTTCCCATTCTCGTGCGTCATGAGTGACATGAAATAATCGCCGTCCTTGTCGTTCTCCGTCAGATAGCCGCGGTCGCCCACGACCAGCGTGTTGTCGGTGTTCGATTGGATGTGTCCGGGCCGCGGGCCCGGCAGCCGGTATTCCCGGACCCACGTGCCGTCGGTACGGCTGAACGCGTCGTAATATTCCATCCTTCCCTCGCGCTTGACCTCGTATTGAAAACCGACCTCGCCGCCGCGCGTGAAATACTCGTGCACGGTAAATTCGTTCTCATGCATTGAAAAAAGCGGCGTCGCCCCCGCCTTCTGCGTGTGGTCATGCACGTCCACCATGAACATGCGCTGGCCGACCAAACCGCCGCCTTCGTGGCAAAAGAGGATTTGCCCCGGATTGATCGGATTGATCAGCACATGGCTGATCCAGTTTCGTTCGCCCCACACCGCCATCGGCGAGCCGTTCGCAGTGTCGATGCGCATCACCACACTGCCGGGATGCTGGTAGAACGTCTCCGCCATGTTCGAGTAGATCACGTTGGTGCTCGTGCTCGTCGCCAGCTTCTCCTTGTAGGCGAACGCTGCGAAATCGCCCTTTGCCGTACACGTCGGCAGGCTCGCCTCGAAACCATCCGGCACGCGATACAGCTCGCGGTCCTCCAGCGTATCCACTTTCAGCAGGCGCATCATCGGACCATCAAAATAGATGAGGTTCCCGGCGCCGAGGCACGCGCGGGTCGGGTGGATGTCCGCGCCGTTGGTGAGCTGCGTCAGCCGCTTCGCCTTTATCTCGAGCAGATAATGCTGGAATTTTCCCGTGCGGTTCGAGCCGAACACGATCGCGTCCGAACCGCTGACAAACGATTCCGATGTGAAGTAAAGGTGCACATTGTCGGATCCGTCGCCGGTGAGCAGGCGGACGAGCGCGCCGGTTTCCTTGTCCTTGTATTCCTTGATCTCACTGCTGGCGTCGATGGTCCGACCGACCGGCCCGTGCGACACGGGACGCGACCCTGCGGTCTCGGCGCGAGCCCAGCGCGGCAATGCCAGGAAAGCTGGCGCGAGCGCCAGACCTTTCACGAACGCGCGCCGGCTGTGGATGCGAGCAGTTGGAAATCGGGTGTGGGGAGTATTGGTTCGGTTCATGGGAAACGTGTGAGAAATTTTCGCGGTCAGCTCATGTATTGGCCGCCGTTGATATCGAGCGTCGCGCCGGTGATGAATCCGTCGTATTCACCCGCGAGGTAGACGACGCCGCGGGCGATGTCATCGACGGTTCCGGCGCGTCCGACGGGAAGTCCCGCGATGGTCTGCTTCGCCGACTCGGGCGTCGTATGAATCTGATGAAAGCTCGATCCGAGGACGAAGCCGGGCGCGACCGCGTTCACGCGCACGCCCTGCGGGCTGAATTCGTTCGCCAGCGCACGGGTGAACGTCAGCACCGCGCCCTTTGCCGTCGAATAGGCCAGCGATCCCGGATGTCCGCCTTTGCGGCCGGCAAGCGAGGAAATGTTCACGATGCTCGCGCCGCCGGCCGTCTTGGCCGCGGCGAGCAGGTGCGGCGTCGCCGCCCGCGTCACGCGCCGCAGGCTCGTGAAATTCAGCGCCATCACTTCCTCCCAAAAGGGTTCGTCCGCCTCGGCCAGAGTTTTCCGCGCGACGATCGATCCGGCGTTGTTGATCAGCACATCGAGTCCGCCGAGGAAAATCACCGCCTCCGCCACGAGCCGCTCGCAGCCCGCTCTCTGCGTGAGATCGGCCGAAGCGCTCGCACAACGTCGCCCGATCTTGGCCGCCTCGGCGATGATCGCATTCGCCGTATCCGCGCTGCTGCGATAGTGAACAAATACGTCGCAACCAGCGGCGAGCAGATGGCGGCTGATCGCCGCGCCGATGCCTTGGGCGCCGGCCGTGACCAGCGCGCGTTTTCCGGAGAGTCGGGATGGATTCATGGAGGGAAATCGAGTCAGCGCGTTTTCGACGCTGCGAGCTGTTGCCACAATTGCGCCATCGCGAGGAGCGGGTTGTGGCCAAGATAATCGTGACACGGCGGATTGTGCTCGGCCTTCGAGGCGGGTTTCCGCTCGAGATCTTCCGGATGTCCGCCCTCCGGATCATAAAATTCCCAGATCGTCCCCGTGCGCGAAAACTGCGCCGCCGAATCGTCGAGCGCCGCCTCGAGCAATCGCTCCGCTGCGTCCGGCCGGCCGTAGCGCAGGCAGCCGCGCGCGGCCCAGTAGGTCATGCTGTTCCACGCCGGGCCGCGCCACAGCCGGCGCTCGAACTTCGGATCGCTCACGCCAACGGTCGCGATCGGATGTTTCGAAAAAAGCCGCTTCGGATCGAGTATCCACTCGTCGATCACACGGTTCGCCTCGGCCTGGTCGGCGGCTCCCACGACCACCGGCCAGATCCCTTCGAACGCCTCCGTTCGCAGCTTCGGATCGTCGTGCGCCCACACGTCGTAGAAAAAACCGTCGTCCTCCGCCCACATCCGCGTGCGAATGAAACGGCGCAATCGCGCGGCCCGATCACGCCACGGCTGTGCATTCTCGCCCAGCCGTTCGGCCCAGCGCGCGGCCAGGTCGCACAGTTGAAACACATGGCTGGTCGCGTCGATGCACGCGAGTTTCGCGCGCGGCGGTGCATCGAAGCGCACGCCTTCGTCGATCCCGCTTTCCCACAGGCGCAGCGAAATGTCGGTGTAATAAAAACCACCGCCGTCCGCCGCGCGGTTCTTTTCGAACCATCCGATTTGCCGGGTCGCGCGCTCAAAAAACTCCCGCAACTCGGACCGGTCGCCGGTCTGCGTCATGTAATCCTCGGCCGCAACCACCCAGACCGGCGGATGACTTTGCGTCGAGGTATTGAACGAGGGCCGGTTGCCGTGGCGTTTCGCATGATAGCTCCCCGGCATCCACACCGAGCCGGGCAGAAATCCGTCGGCGAGTTGCAGTCGCACATCGTTGAGCAACTGCTGATGAGCGTGCTGCGGCGCAAACGGCAGCGTGTCGAGAACCTCGTGCACAAGATCCCAGTGGCCGAACGCCGGCGTGTAACCCGGCCCGATCTCCTCCCACGGAAATGCAAACGGAGCGAGCGCCGGATGCGTGCTGCGGATGTGAAGTTCCGCGACATAGCGAAGCATCGGCCGCCATTGCTCCTTGCCGAGTGTCGCCGCCGCGTTCCGCAAACTCCCGGATTGGGGAAAAATATTTGCCGAGGGCTCGTTCACGGCGGCCGTTGCCGTCGTCAACATCGCGAGAAAAATCAAAATGTTCGGCCTCATGCTTTCATCACGCCGTCAACACACCCGTCTCCACCAGTCCCTCGCGGACAGCGCGCAGCAGTGGAAATGTCGCGCCGTCGTAATGCCCGAGTCCGATGCCCGACGCGCCGGCCCGCACCGCGATCCGCACGCCTTCGCGCACGAGTTCCGGAGTCGCTTTCATGCGCACGCCGATGGTGGACAGCAATGGCAGCGGCGGCTGCAACTGTTGCTTTGCCGAATCGAACCAACCGCGTTTGTGCGCCATCAACGCCGGATTTCCGTCCTGCTCCGTGTAGTCCAGCACGCGCACCGAATCGAGGTGGGGGCGCATCAACGGGAGATTGATCCCGTAAAAAGGATACGTTGGCGAAGGAAGATTGTAGCGGATGTCGACCGTCGGTTTCAGCGCGTGCGCCGCTTTGTGCAACGTCTGGTAAACGTGCGCGACCGATGCGAAGCGAAACCCGTTCCATCCGGCCAGCGCCCGATAATCGCGGGGATCGACTAGCAGCGCCGCTTTGATTTCCGCGAGGTCGAATCCGAAACCGCCCGCCGCCTTCATGCAGTGTTCGCAAAAACATCCGCCACCGCGGTCCGGCGTCGCCGGGTCGAAATTCATCATGCACGATTGCAGATAGTCGATGCCGTAATTCGCCACCGTGTCGCTCGCGAGGGCGCGGAGATACTCGATCGTCGCGGGATGATTCGGACACGGTGCGGTCAGCCACTTGATCCCGGCGCCCGCCACGGGCTCGCCGTGAAGATTGCGCGCCTGCAAGTCCGCCATTTCGCCGCGCATCCGCTCCTGGTCGATCAGCGAGTGCGACAACTCCATGCCGACCTCGAGCCCGCGTTTCCGCGCGGCGTCGACGAGGATTTTGAGCCAGTCGGTCTCGTTCAGCCACGCAAAGTCGGACAACCGCGGCTTCACCCGTCCGTAACGCGCAGTTTCCGGGTGCCAGTAACAACGCGCGTCCTCCGCCTGCCACGTTTTCCGGATCGGATTGTGCGGAAACGTTCCTCCGCCCACCGGACGCGCTTCCGGGTGCATGATCCCGAGCAGATAGACCGAGTTCACCGCCGCCATCTCCTGCAGATTGTCCAGCACATGCTCGACGCCCTCGTCGTGGAGTTCCCACGCGTAGAGACTCGCCGACACTTCGAATTTCCGTCGTCGTTCAGTGGCACGCAAACGCGTCGGCAACGCCGCGGCCGCGATTGCGGTTCCAGCGAGCGTTAAAAAATCCCGGCGATTCAGTGAATTCATCGTGCGTTCAGGAAGTTTCGTCGAACCAGATTGAACCCGGCAGCCGGTAACGACGGGCCGCCTGCTCGTTGAGCTCCACGCCGAATCCCGGCGCGTCGCCCGGCCGCACCCAACCGGGCCGAAACCATGCGCTCGTGCCACCGTTCACGAGTTCGTGAAAGAACGGCACGTCGTGCGCGTGAAACTCGCAGACGAGAAAATTCGGCACCGCGACCGAGAGGTGCGCGCTCGCCATCAGCGCAAGCGGACTGCCGATCATGTGCGGCGCAAAGGGCTTGTTCGCCGTGTGACAGAGGTCAGCGATCTTTTTCCCCTCGGCAAGTCCGCCGGCTTTCTGAAGGTCCGGCGTGATCACATCGCAAAGATCATCCGCGATCAGTTTCCAGAATCCCTCGCGCAACTGGAGATTCTCGCCCGTGCCGATCGGCGTTGCCGTGTGCGCACGCAAATAGGCGAGCGCCTTCGTGTCATGCGGCGGCACCGGATCTTCGAGCCAGAGCAGACGGCATGGTTCGAGCTCGCGCGCGACCTGCAGGATTTCGTTCGGCCGGTAGCGCCAGTGCGCGTCAAACGCGAGGTCCACGTCCGGCCCGACGGCTGCGCGAATGCCCGTGGCGAGCCGAACCATCCAATCGATGTCGGCCGATTTCAACGTGTAGCCAGTCGCCGAGTCGAACGTGCTCCCCGGCAAATCAAGATCGAACTTCAATGCCGTGTAGCCGAGCTTCGCCATCGCCGCCGCGCGTGCGGCCGAGGCCGCGATAATTTCGTCGCGCGAGAATTCGCGACGCGCCGTTTCGCGCCGCCAATGCGGTTCACTGGGCTGCAACAACGGCGAAAGGCACTCGAGCGCGCCCGCCGCGTGGCAATCGAGATAGATGCGGACCTCGTCGCGAAATTTTCCCCCGAGCAACTGCCACACCGGCGCGCCGAGATGTTTGCCTTTGACATCCCACAAGGCCGCTTCGATTCCGCTGATCGCGTTCCAGACGACGCCTCCGAGCGAACCTGCGCCCGACGCCGCCCAGCGCATCCGCTCCACCAGCCGCTCGATATTCAGCGCTTCCTCACCGGCAAGCAGTTTCGAAAATTCGGAAACAATCGTCGTGAGCCCCGGCGCGAAGAAGCACTCGCCGGTCCCGTGCAGTCCCGCGGTCGCATCCGTGTAAACGCGAACATAGGTCCACTCGAAGTTGGCCTGCACGACGGCGGTGGAAATTTTTGTGATCCTGGGCATGGAGTCGCTCGGGTTACATGATGCCAAAGTCGCGAAACGCCGCGACCGCGCTGCCGCCGGACTCGAGCGCCTTGCGCACGAGCTTCTCACCGCGCGCCTTTTCGAGCGCCTTGGTAAACACGTCGGTCGCCGCGGCGGACGGCACCACGCAAACTCCATCGATGTCACCGAAAAGAATATCGCCCGGATCGATGCGCACGGCGCCGATCTCGATCGGCACTCGAAAATCGATGACCTTGTAACGCGGTGCCGAATCCTGCCCGTACGGGCCAAACGAGAAGGTTGGAAAATTCAGCTCGAGAATCGCACGCGTGTCGCGCGAGTAGCCGTTGAGCACTGCGCCGCGCGCGCCAAGTTTCCTCGCGCGAATACTCATGAGTTCACCCCAAAGCGCGTTCCGCGGCGACGAACCGGTGTTCAAATAAATTTCGCCGGGCCGCAAATCGTCGAGCGCCTCGAGCATCAGTCCGAATGATTTTGTCATGAGCGCGTTTGCGCTGCCGCTCACTTTTTCCTCGAACACGTCGACCGACAACACCGGCATCGCCCGCCCGATCGCCACCATGTCGCCGCGCAGCGGACGGATCTCGGGAGGCAGGAACTGGTGCCGCAACCGGAGCTTGTCCATCACATCGCCAACGACGCAGGTGAAGAGCTCACGCTGCGCGAGGGCGAAGAGTTCATCATCGTTTTTCCAGAGGCTCATAAAATTTCTGCGCTTTCACTGCCAATCGACCGCAATGGCTTGATAGGCCTCGAGCCGGGGCAGCCGGATCACCAGCTCGCGTTCGGATTGTTCGTAGTGCAGCGGCGCATCGACGACTGCCGACACGCTGCGCACTTTCTTTCCGTCGGGAATCGTCCAGCGAATTTCGACGTTTTCCACCGGTGGCAGATAACCACCGTCGTTTTCCGAGTCGCCGGTCCAATTCAACAGATGCAGCACGGAGCGATCGCCATTCTGCGTCAGGTTGGCGACGACCATCGAGGGTGCGCGAATACGCACAGCCTGCGGGTCGGCCGCTACCGACTCGACGAGTTGCCGTAAAAAATTCCCGAGGTCGGTCTGCCGGGTGGAGCTATAAAGACTCTCCAACGACGACGCGAGATAAGCCACCCGGCCGCGGCCGTGCTGCGATGTTACGACGCCAGGCAAAATCGGACGACGCCCGTCGCCGGTGACGATGTCCCACGTGGTCGTGGCGCCAGCCAGCGCCTCGACCGGCTCAAAATACCAGAGCGGAACAAGCGTTCGGTCGTTTCCGGTGTGCGGCGCAAGGTAGAGATCGTTCGGCCCGCCCGTGGAGCACTGATAACTTTGCAAAGTGTCCGCGAGTTCGCCTCGAGGCTCGAGCGGCCGGACGCGCAGCAATTCCTCCAGCGCGAAACGCTCCAGCCGGGCGCCCGCCGCGTCGTAGAGTGACGCGGCATAACTCGCCACCAAACCGCCGCCGTTCTCGACGAATCGTTTCAGATTTTCCACGCGGCGGGCCGAGAGGCTCGGTACGTCGGCGAGATAGAGGACGTGATAGCGCGCGAGTTTTTCCGGCTGATCGAGCAATGACTCGGGAATCGAAGCCACCTGCACATGTCCGTAGAGACAGGCGGCAAACGCGCCGAGCGTCGATGAACGCACATCGGCTTTCCAGAACGCGCCGTTCTGCGCATGGCCAGGTGGGTTGCGGTCGGCGTACACCACGCCGACGTACGGCGTGTTCTCGAAGCCGGCGTAATCACGCTCGTTTTTCTCCAGCACGGAAAACGCCGACGTCACCCAATGACGGTTCGTCGCGTCGCTCACGTATCCGGTCGGCTGCGCAATGATCGGGGCGCCGCCGAACGCGCTCGTCGCAAAAATCTCCTGCTGATAATCGAGGCCGTTGGAAACGAGCCGCGGCCAGTTATTATAAACGCCAACATAAGGCCAGACTTCCAATCCGGCGGCACGCGCGAGACTGATTCCCTCCGCGCGCTGGAGCAGCGAGTGCCCGCGCTCGTAGAGAAAGGCGTCCATCGCCGCCAGAATTCGCGGATCCTCATCCGCCATTTTGCGCGGGTTGTTGATGTTGTAGATCAGCGGAATGTCCTTGTGCGATTTCACGATCCGCCGGACTTCCTGCATGATGCCGATCAGCTGCTCGTGATACCAACGATGGTATTGGTCGATCGTCGCGCGCTCCTCCTTCGTGTAGTCGGCTTCGTTTTCGTGCCACGGAAGTTCCTTTCCCGTCGCCTGTCGAAAACCGTTCCGGCAGCCGTCACAGTAGCAAACCTGCGGGCTCGGCCAGAAATAAAACGCCCGCCACGTATCGAAGTAGAGTCCGTCGATATCGTAGTCGCGCACGATGTGCTCGACCATATCGAGGTAGGCCTGTCGATACGGCGTGTTCCAGCAAACGGTGCCGTGATCCTCGCCGACATACATGTGACTTCGTGCCGGTCCGCCGCCGGGCCGCGTTCGCTGGGCGTATTCCGGGTGGTCGCGCGTGACCATCGACCAGGCGAGCTTGTGTCCGGTCGAAATGTAAGGGACGACGCGAATACCGCGCGGCTTTGCCGCGGCGATCATCTCGGCGAGCGCATCGCGGTTGCCAAGATCCGGATGATGGGAAAAGCGCACGCCTTGAATCGTCGCGTACTTGCCCATCGTGCCGATGCGCACGGTATTCGCATGCATCTCGACCATCGTTTTCGCGAGCGCCTCGGCGTCGAATTCGAGCTTGGGCGCAAACGGCGGCTGGTACGCGTCGACCAGAAACACCCGCGCGGTGCGGATCCATCCTGGATCATCGGCCCGCGAATCCGTCGCAGTTGCGGCCAGCGACAAGAGACCGCCGACAAGGATTATCCGGTTGAGCCGGCGCCGATTTGTTTTCGCGGTGACCATGACGTTCACGTTATTTCAATCGAGCGCCGCCGCGAATGTCGTGTCCCGCCCGAGCGAGCCGCAGAGGAACAACAGGATCGCCAGCCCAATGAGCGGCAAAATTCCGTAACCGAAAAGCACCGGAACATAACCGTGACGGTCGATCACCCATCCCGTCAGCCAACTAAACAACATGCCCCCGAAACCGGCGCCCATGCTCGCGAGTCCGTAAACCGAAGCGATCGCGTTTTTCGGATATATATCGGCCGGCAGCGCGAGCATGTTGGTCGTGCAGCCCGTGTACCCGAACGTCGCGATCGACACGCACGCGAGGGCAGTCCCGACGCCCGGCGCGAACACCGCACCCACGGCACACGCCATGCACAGCGCAAAAAAAATCAGGCAAACCTTCCGTGCGGCCGGAACCGACGCGCCGCGTTGGATCAATAGCATCGAGAGCCCGCCGCCCGCCAGATTGCCGAGGTCAGCCGTCAGATACGGAATCCACACGAGCTTGGCCATCTCGAGCAGGTTCAGGTGATAGACCGACGTTACATATTTCGGAATCCAGAAAATGTAGAAATACCACACCGGATCGATGAACACCTTCGACAACGTGAAAAACGGCACGAAGCGGGTGCGCATCAATCGCGCAACAGGCACCCGCGGTTCGCGCGGCGCGTTTTTCACGGTCGGCGGCACGCGATAGACCAGCCACCAGCCGACGAGCCACGCGTACCCGATCACGCCGATCAGCCCGAATGCCGCCTGCCAGCCCCAGCGCACGACGAGCCACGCGATCACCAGTGGCGCGGCGACCGCGCCGATCGCGGCACCACTGTTGAAAATACCCGACGCGAGCGCCCGCTCCTTCGCCGGAAACCACTCGCCCACCAGTTTCACCGCCGCCGGCCAGTTGCCCGCCTCGCCAACACCGAGTAGAAACCGGAACGATCCCAGCGAAAACGGTCCGCGTGCGAACACGTGCAGCAGTCCCGCCGTCGACCACCACGCCATGCAGCACGCATAACCAATCTTCGTCCCGACTCGATCGATCAGCGGGCCGGAAAGTCCGTTCATGATCGTGTAAGCCAGCATGAACGCGAGCAGCACGAGGCCATAGGTCTCGTCGTTCATGTGAAATTCCTTCGTCAGGATCGGCGCCGTGACGGAAAGCGTCTGCCGGTCGAGGTAGTTGATCACGGTCGCTCCGAACGCGAACGCGATCATCACCCAGCGCAACCGCGATGGATGCACGGCTGGCTCAAGGGACGTGTTGGCGGAAACGGCGGCCATCATGACAGCAAAGGCGCGAATGTCCGGACGGGGAAACGAGGCACGGGTTTCGAGATGGGACGAACGGGATTTTGGATGATAGTGCGATTGGCGGATTTTTCCGAACGATGGTTTCGCCAACCCACAACAGTGCCCGACTCCCGCTCCCGCCCGCGTCCGCCCGGCGGGGCAAATCGCTTGAAGTTTACGCCGGCGGAAAGAGTCATGGGGGACGCCGAGCCGACCACAACAATTCGCGTCGGACGGACTGGAAAACGTTGAGGCATGGGAAGCAAAATGTGACCTGCAGCATGGTGCACGATGATCGGCGCACACACACGACGGACCAAAAGCTTGCCGTCGCGCAGTGCGATGTGTGATTGATCCGCGCACCGATGCCCACGGATTCCTTTACTTCTGTCCGCGCCGCCTCCGAAGAGTGCAACACCTCGACCGCCTATTTTTGGGACAACCGGAATCGGCCCAATGAGGTCTGGGAAGTGCTCACGATCCAGCGCACGATCTCGGGCGCCGGATTTTTTCACGATCATTCCGGCCACCATCTCGTGCCGGCCGAGCATGCGATTATTTTTTCGCACCGGGAGCCCACCAGCTATGGATATCCCGAAGGCGCCACCGCGCCATACCGGTTGCGCTACGTCCAAGCCTGGCCGGCGCCGGTGTTCCTGCCGCTCTTCAATCAAATACGCAGCGAATTCGGCTCCGTGCTGCCCATGCCGAATCGCGCCGAATCCACGGCGCTCTTCAACGAAGTGTTCACCCGTTACAAGCAGCGCACTTTCCGCGACCGCTTCCAGGAGTCGGAATTGCTTCACCGCATGCTCGTCGCGCTCTATCGCGAGCAGGTTCAGGAGACGCAGACGACCGACCCGATCGAGTTCGGCTATCACTATCTTCGCAATCACTTCCGTTCGCCCGTGAATCTCAAGACGGTGGCGACCGAGTGCCGCATCAGCCGGGAACATTTTATCCGTCAATTCCGGCTGCGCTTCACCGAGGCGCCGGGCGCGATGCTGCGCCGTTTGCGACTCGAACATGCCGACGCGATGCTGGCGGCCACCCGACAAACCGTGGAGGAAGTCGCACTCGCCAGCGGCTTCACCAGTTCCAACAGCTTCGGCCGCGCTTACCGGCAGAAATTCGGCCACAGCCCGCGCAACGGAAAAGTTAATTCGCATTAAGATAAGCGCTCTCCCCGAACAGCGGCCGCCGCCGTCATCACAGTTTGCACGGGCAACATCATCGTTTCGTGCTTTTCGACTCATCCGATACCGGGCATCGCAGAACATGGTGTCCATGACCGCGCCCACGTCCCCGTCCCACGATATTCCCGATTCGCTCGTCGATTTCCAGGTCAACGGATTCGCCGGCGTCGATTTTCAAAGCGATGCCCTCGATGCCAGCCAACTGCGCCGTGCGGTCGCGGCGCTTCGCCGTCATCGCGTGGCGCGGATTTTCGCGACGCTCATCACTGACGATGTGGACCGGCTTTGCCGGCGATTCGAACGCTTCGAGCAACTCTGCGCGGAGGATTCCGCCGCGCGCCAACTGATCGCCGGCTATCACCTCGAGGGACCATGGCTTAGTCCCGTTCCCGGTTTTTGCGGTGCGCACTCCCCGCGGTTCATGCATGCGCCCGAGGTCGCCGAATTCGAACGCCTCCAACGCGCCGCGAACGGTCGCATCCGACTCGTCACCGTCGCGCCCGAGTGGCCGGGGAGCGATGACTTCATCCGCCACGTCGTGGATCGCGGCGTTCACGTTTCTCTCGGCCACACCGATGCGACCGGCGCACAGATCGACCGCGCCGTCACGGCCGGGGCGCGGTTCGCCACTCATCTGGGCAATGGCACACCGACGATTCTTCCGCGCCACGACAACATCACGCAACGACTCCTCGCGCGCGACGAACTCATCGCCTGCTTCATCCCCGACGGCGTGCACCTGCCGCCGTTCGTGCTTCGTAATTTTTTCCGCGCGAAATCTCCGGGCCGCGTACTATTCACGACCGATGCGATGGCCGGCGCCGGGGCGCCGCCCGGAAAATACAACATTGGCGCGCTCGAAATCGAAATCGGATCGGATGGGATTGCACGTCAGCCGGGCAGCGATGGCTTCGCCGGCTCGACGCTGACGCCGGACGAAGGCGTACGCCGCGCGGCGGAGTGGCTGGGCCTGTCACTCGCCGAATCCGCGCGCCTGTGGTCCGCAGCGCCGGCCACGGCTTTCGGACTCGGCAATTTGTAATGGTAATGCGCGTGAGCGATCACGTTGAGCACGACCTTCGCCGACTGGCACCGCGCAAACGACTCGACCATCGATTTTGAATTTCCGCGGCACGTCATCATTTGCAGACCACAGATCACAATTCGACCGCTCCGTCCCGGCGCGAAATCCGTCTGAGCTACGATCGTGAGCACCCCGGAAACCAAATCTGAATCCATTCAGCATGATCTAACTCGACGGCGGTTTGTCCGGGTGGCGGCGATCGGCGCGACGCTGCCGTGGATCGCGCGCGGTGCCGCCGCAGAGACAAATCAGCCCGCGATGCGCTTGCCTTCCGGCGTGCCGCCGGGCGTCGGTGCAATTATCGCGGAAACGTTGCAGCGCGCGCCGGCGACGCTGAACACCGACTGGTTCGGCACCATTCTCATGCAGGGATTGCTGCGCTGGTCACGACGCGGCGCCGGCGACGCACGCGCCTACGCGGAGGCGTGGTTCGATCACCACTCGCATCAGGAGAAAGTCGCGCAATTCCAGGGACCGCCGTCCCGGTTGACTCACGCGGCGGGAATCCCGATTACCACTTACGTCAGCCATTATGGCCTCGCGATGCCCTGCTATGAAATGGCGGTGCAGTTCCAGCACGAGCGGGCGCGCCAGGCGTGCATCGATATCGCCAACGCGATTGTGCATCTTTCGCACCGGACGTATTTCGGCCTCGTCGATCACGACGACAGCGCGCAATTCGCCATTCCGGATGCCTGTTATTTCGCCGTCACGCCGCTGATGCTGGCCGCCGAACTCGACCAGGACCAAAGGGAGCTGTTTCGCGAGCAGGCCGTCGATCAGTTGCGCCGGTACACGGATATCTTTTTTAACCGGCGGACCGGACTCACCACCACGATGTTGAAGAAGGAAGGTCTCGGCCGCACGCACTGGACGCGCGCCACAGGCTGGCTGCTTTGGGCGATGACGAGCGTGTTGCGCTATCTGCCCGAGTCGGACCCGCGACGGCCGGCCTTGTTGTACGATCTCGAAATCATGGCGCAGGGAATTGCACGGGTACAGGACGCGAGCGGCGGGCTGCACGTGTTGCTCGACGACCCTTCGACCCCGCTCGAAACCACGGGCACTGCGATGTGCGCGATGGGTTTTCACGAATCGCTGCGGCGCGGCTGGCTGGATCGCCGCTTCGGCGCAATGGTCGGTCCGGCGTGGGAATTCGTAAAAAAGAATATCACCAGCGATGGCCGGATCGTGCATGCGTTCACGGGTTGGGCCGGTCCGGCCGAAGAACGCCGGATGGTGATGGATCATCAGAAACAGGAATGGGTGCCGGGATTCATCCTGCTCGTGAGCGATGAGATGACCACGGTCGGAACCTGAAGCATCCTCGACGGCAATCTCCACGCCGCGATCGGGACGATCCTCTCTACCACCAGAAGTTATCGCGCCATCTTTCGCCCCGCGAGTTACGGAGTGATCGGCGATTCGAGGGCACGGAGCTCGATGTTTTTCAATTCGTAGCCGTTGCCATTTCCAACGAGCGCAATCGGACCTGACCGCGGCTCAGCGTCGGTCACCGACCAGGCGAGATAACCGTTGATCGTGAGCGACACCACGCGCCCGCGCGCGACGAGTTCAAAATGGT
>Ga0070683_100001937_pt1 | contig 16209 bp, 19 predicted proteins | sample KBSC713LmetaG_FD_64662 | JGI IMG/M metagenome (GOLD analysis project Ga0070683, IMG submission 64662) | Corn rhizosphere microbial communities from Kellogg Biological Station, Michigan, USA - KBS C7.1-3L metaG | ecosystem: Host-associated > Plants > Roots > Rhizosphere ...
GATGCTTCGATCTTCAGCGAGCAGCTCTTCAGGCAACCCTCTCGGGTTTTCATACACGATGGTAACGGGCTTTTCACTCAGGTCAATGATTTCCCAGGCCATTTCAGGAACGTCCACCAGGTCCTGGAGTCTTTTTTCAGATTCTACCAGAATGATCATGGATTTGTTCTTTTCCCTCTTTTTAATATCAAAGATTTTATTGACGGCTTCTGTATTTGTAGCATCGCAGCCGATTCCCCAGATGGTATCGGTAGGATACAGGATGGTTCCTCCGGATTTCAGTATGTTGATGATGTTTTCCATAAGTGAATAGTACCGGACTTCAGCCGATTTTCAAAGATAAAAAATCTATGGATTTACGCCAAATGAATACCTTATAAACAAAAGGAATGAAATTTCGTTTATGACTTTTGTTTGGTTATCATACTGCGAACTATGTCTGTCAATAGAAACGGGCTTTAGCCCGTTTACCAAGAGAATTATTCCATTCAGCCGAAACTTATTCAAAAACCGTATTTCTCCTTAAACCTAAGGTATTCTTGTTCAAAAGTCTGTTTTGTATGGTGGATTTCCTGATTTCTGATGTAATTCCGTACCAGTTCAACCATAGATTCGGAAACGGAAACGGCAAAATATTCATCCTGCCAGGCAAATTTCTCCCGGGTCAGTTCATTTTTATTGATCCAGAAAGAAGACTCCCCTTTGATCAACTGAACAACTTTTTCTATATTCTGATTTGAGCCCAATGAAATTAAGCAATGGCAATGATCAGAAAATCCATTAACCATATCCACATAAATTCCTTTTTCCGAAGCATTTTCTTTAATGTGCTTCCAGACTTTGACCCTTACTGCTGAAGTATTGAAAAACGGAATTCTGTTTTTCGTCGAAAAAACAAGATGGATGTAAATTTTAATAAAAGGCATTTGTGTTATTTTGCCAAAAATATAAATTCTTTTTAAATTTTGGCTAAAGCCTGATGAATGGCTTTACTGGGAAAACGGGCTAAAGCCCGTTCCTATTGATATTTTCTGAAGTCCAATTTTTTAATTTCAAATAAATTGAAGAAAATGCAGCAAATAAAATTGCTACCAGCCAAAGAAAATACCCTGAACTTAACTCAATAACCGGAGCGATTCTTCCGCTTTTGGTCATAGTCAAATTTTCAAAAGTAAGAAACAACAAAGCCAAAACAGAAGAAACAATAAGTGATAAAACAGCAGTATTAAGTTTTTTCTCGTGCAGTAAAAACAAACCTGTAAAATAAAAAGGATTGACCAGCCAAATACAACCTTCTGAAAGTCCTCCGCCTCCAAAATGCATCCAGCCGAATAATAAGGCGTAAAATGACGGATACTCAACCGTTCTGAAATATTGATATGTCATACAATCTTGTGTCAGTGATATTAAAAATATGAGTAAACTGATCAGGATTGCAATATGAATTTTACAGAATTTCACAGATTCGGCAAATACCGCTCCTCAATAATATTCAAATGATGCAGGTTATGACCGATGATCAGTTTGCCGATGGTTTCAGCAGAAATCTGGTTTCCATTGGCAGTTCCGACAGTGTTCAAAGCTGAAGTTTTCATCGTTTCAAGTAAAATTTGGGAGGATTTCCTAAGCAATTGGTATTCTTCAAGCAGGGAATCCAAATGCCTTTCGTTAGCGAATGACTGACTGGCGTAAAGCTCTTCATCAAAGCCCGGCAATTCATTTTTGTCACCTCTACCAATGGCCAAAATGCGGTACTGGAAAATTCTTTCGGTGTCGGAAAGATGTAAAAGCAGTTCTTTCAACGTCCATTTTCCTTCGGCATAGGCAAAATGGGATCGCTCTTCCGAAAGTTTTGAATAGAGTGCAACAGTTTTTTCACCGGATGTTTGTAATTCTTTCACCCAGTCACCAGATGGAACCAAGTCTAAATAGCGTTGGATATATTTTTGAAAATCTGCCATGTTTATATAATAGGTAATGAGCCATGAGCAATTTTAAAATTCAGAATTGATCATTTAATCTCTATAATTTGTCCATTCGTAAAAATTGACTTCATCGTAAAGTTTAAAGCCGCAGCTGGGATATAGTTTGTTTCCGATGTCGTTGGATTTTCCGGTTTCCAGAAGAATTCCGCAGGCATCCGTTGATTGTGCCATTTCTTTTGCCTGTTCAATCAGTTCTTTTGAAAATCCCTTTCCACGGTAACTTTCATTAACAAATAAATCGTTCAGTAGCCAGTAACGCTTCATTCTGGTAGAAGAAAACAAAGGATAAAGCTGCACAAAACCGACCAGTCTCTCTTCGATTTCAGCAACAAAAATTTTGGAATCTCCGTTTTCGATTCTTTCAGTTAAAAACTGTTCAGCCGCCGGAACATCTGAAGTTTTATGGTAAAAAATCCTGTACTGATCGAATAATTCAGACAGCTGCCCGATATCCTGAAGGGTTGCTTTTCTTGTCATGGTATAGGTAAAACCTTGTCAAAGTTATAAGCGGTAAAATATAACTTTGACAAAGTTATTAAGTTGTATATTAAGAAAATGCTCTTTCCAGATCAGCGATCAGGTCTTCTGCATCTTCGATACCTACACTTAAACGTACCAGGTCATCGGTGATGCCCAGCTCGGCACGTTTTTCAGCCGGAATGGAAGCGTGTGTCATCAATGCAGGGTGATTGGCCAGAGATTCCACTCCGCCCAAAGATTCTGCAAGGGTAAATACCTTCAGCTTCTCAAGGAAATTAATGGCATCTTCTTTTTTACCGGATTTAAAGGTAAATGAAACCATCCCTCCGAAATCCTTCATCTGGGATTTTGCCAGTTCATATTGCGGATGGGATTTCAGTCCCGGATAAATCACTTTGTCCACAGCAGGATGGGATTCCAGGTATTCCGCTACCGCCATTCCGTTTTCAGAATGCCGCTGAACCCGTAATGCAAGGGTTTTGATCCCTCTCAGCACCAGGTACGAATCATGCGGCCCGAGAATTCCGCCGCTCGCAAACTGGATAAAGTGTAATTTCTCGCCCAGTTCGGCATCTTTCGCGATCAGCGCTCCGGCAATGACATCCGAATGCCCTCCCAGGTATTTGGTGGCAGAATGCATCACAATATCCGCTCCCATATCGATAGGCCTCTGAAGGTAAGGCGTAGCAAACGTATTGTCAACAGCAACCAGGATGTCTTTTCCTTTCGCCATGTCCACTACCGCTTTAATGTCCACTAATTTCATCAGCGGATTGGTAGGGGTTTCTACCCAGATCAGACGCGTATTTCCCGTAATCTTATCTGCAATTTTTGAAACATCATCGAAATTTACGAAGGTGAACTTCAGTTGATACTTTTCAAAAAGGCGGGTAAACATCCTGTACGTACCGCCGTAAAGGTCATCTACGGCAATCACCTCATCGCCGGGATTAAGCAGTTTAAGCACACAGTCGATTGCCGCAAGTCCGGAACCGAAGGCAAGGCCTCTGGCGCCGTTTTCAATGCTGGCCAGGGAATCTTCCAGAGCCTGTCTGGTAGGATTGGCCGCTCTGGAATATTCATATCCGGAATGTACTCCGGGGCTTTTCTGAGCAAATGTTGAAGTCAGGAAAACGGGAACATTCACGGAACCGGTAGCCGATTCGTGGTGCTGTCCCCCGTGTATTACTTTGGTGTTGAAATTCATAACGTTATAATTTACCAATGTATGCATGTAACAGTCGAACAATCATCGTTACATTATTACATTTTTAGATTGTTATAATACTATTTACATTTTTATTGCCGATTTTACCGCAAATTCCTCTGCGATCTCCTCCATCCACTGGGCTACATCCTCTTCTCCGGTAGCACGCTGGTATGTATTCCCCAGAGAAACCAGGATCTGATGGATGAACATCTTCATCTGGTCTACAGGCATTTCCTTGGTCCATAAGTCGATCCGCAGTGCTTCCATCGTTTTGTCATCCCATACGGAGATCATGGTCGCTTTGGTCTCTTCTTTTTCTATTCCGCCGTCCTGTGCATTCCAGGTGATGTTTTCCGGGATGTGGTTTTCATCCAGCTCAACATCTATCGTTATCTGAGTTTTTCTCATATCCAATTTTAAATTTAAGCAAAGTTAAATACTTCTTGAGCTTATCCAAAATTTCCACGCGATTATCTTCACCAAGAAAACCTGTTAAGACTGCAATTTCCCACTCTGTGATGATCTGGCAAAGGATAACAATAGAGGAGCCTTTGAAATTCGGCATAAAAAAACCTCCGTAAAGAAGGTTTTATGATGGGCGTTTAATTTTTAGGTTTATATCCGGACGCATTAAAAATCATGGTGGCATCCATTTTCAGGAAATCGGTCAGCTGAGTATCCGGTTTCTGTTTCAGGTAGGCTTTGCAGATCTGCCATCCGGTGAAAATTCCGATCTGGGGAGAAGATTCATTATCAATTTCGGTGTAGAACTTTGAAAAAGGCCCGGGCGAAATAAAGCGTCCCGCTAACCTGGGATCTTCACTGAAAATCAGGTTGCTTTCCACGAAATAATTCCAGATGTTGGCTTCATTGCTTTTTGCCCATTCATACTGTTTCTGGGTGTAGTTTATTTTCAGGTAATCCGGATAGCCGGGAAGGAAAGCATCCTGCAGGACCATCAGTTTCCCGTTGTAAACCAGCTGATCGATAAACTTCTGGTGGTCCGCTGACGGCGGAACGGTATTTTCCGCAAAAATCAGGGATACTTTAGGAACGATATTCTGCGGGTTCATGGATTTCTGGAAGTACAGCTCAAGCCCTTTGTAATGGGCATTGCCATCCCCCATAAACCCTGTGATATCAATGAATACCTGGTTTCCCTGTGCATCATAGATGATTGGGTCCTGCACCATCTGGAGCGCAGATGAAAACAGATATACCTTGGGAGCTTTAAATTTCGGGAAATAGTACCGTATGTGGGAAAACAGCTCTCCCAGGTCTTTTTCCAGTTTCTGCCGGTCTATTTTAGCTGCCGCTTCCTTATAGATTTTAATTTCGTTGGCATCCGACCTTCTTTTAACGTAGTCTTCATCAGTGACCGTTCCCTGAAACCATGGGAATTCTGCTTTGAACTTCTCCAGGGAAACTTTAGGATCATAAAATTCCTTTGAAATATCGGTCACTTCTACTTTTTCAACCGGATTTTTAAGTTCTACGTCCCATTGGTTACCGGATTCTTTTTTGCAGGAAACCAATCCGGCAGCCATAAGTAATGCAAGTGCGGAAATTCTTAAAATTTTCATGAGTCTGATAGGCATTTAAGGCGCAAAAATACGTATTACACATCATATAATGCTAAAAAATAAATATTTCTCATCGGTATGGTGCCAGCGATTGCAAAAGTCTGTATATCAAAAATTGTTTTCATCTGATTCTTTTTATTTTACCACATGACAATGGCTTTTCAGGAAGAAATTCAGCCATTAGATGCACGGATAATTGAAGACTTAGCAGTATATTTGAAAGGCTTAAAACTGACCTGCCGCGCAGCCCGTGATCATTAACAGAAAAATATAAGATGAATAATTTGAAGAATCCGGAACTCAATGTGGACAACTGTTAGTAAATATCTTAAAAACCTTATTCCGGTCGTCTTTTTTTATATTCTTCAGATCCGATGCTATGGGAATTTTGGCACTTCTTTTCCATGTAATTGATCGGAACAGAATATCAGCTTACCTTAAGAAACCAACTAAAAAATTCAAATAACAAAAATATACATATCATGCAGACACAGAAAATCATAGACCATATTGTCAACTGGCTGAAGGAGTACGCCGTAAAGGCCAATGTGAAAGGATACGTTATCGGCGTTTCCGGAGGCGTGGATTCCGGAGTGGTTTCCACACTCTGCGCCATGACAGGGCTGGATGTCCTCCTTATTGAAATGCCGATCCGCCAGAAAGCCGACCAGGTGAACCGCGCCCAGGAACATATTGAGGATCTTAAAAAAAGGTTTCCGAATGTAAAAGGCCATACAGTAAACCTGACCCCGGTTTTTGAAAGCTTTGAAGGCATTGTCAGCGATCATGCGGAGGGAAATGCCAACAACAATTTAGCTCTTGCTAATACCAGGTCAAGATTCAGGATGCTGACGCTGTATTATTTCGGACAGCTTCACGGTCTGCTTGTGTGCGGTACCGGAAACAAGGTGGAGGATTTCGGAATCGGATTTTATACCAAATACGGTGATGGCGGTGTAGATGTCTCCCCTATTGCAGACCTGTACAAAACGGAAGTGTACCAGCTGGCCGGAGCCCTGGACCTAATCGAAAGCATTAAGAATGCAATTCCAACCGATGGATTATGGGATGCGGAGAGGACGGATGAAGACCAGATTGGCGCCACCTATCCGGAACTGGAAAAAATACAAAAGGAATACGGCACCAAAGCTGTTGAAGAATACGAAGGGCGCGACAAAGAGGTATTTATGATCTTTGACAGGATGCATAAAGCGGCACGCCACAAAATGGTGCCTATCCCGGTTTGTGACATTCCGGAGGAGTGGAGGCAATAACAGGTATCCGATATCTGTATAAAAGCTTGACAAAAATCCAGGAAACTGCTATATTGCCTTACTTTTAATTTAAAATACATGAACGGTAAAACAAGGTCACTTTTCTTTATACTGGCAGGTTTCGCGGCAGGTATGCTGCTGATGTACGGTATTACTTCTTTTAAAAACGGAAGCATCAACCGTTCCCATACGGCATCGGTTGAATACGGAAGCATGTCCGGAAGTCCTGAAACTGATGGAACTTTTCAGCAATCCATTGAGGAGCTCACCCGGGATCAGACCGTCACCCGATATATACAACAGAACCACCGGCTGCCGGACTATTATATCACCAAGAAAGAAGCCAGGGCAAAAGGCTGGAATCCTTCTCAGGGAAACCTCTGTGAGGTCTTACCGGGAAAAGCCATTGGCGGCGACCGTTTCGGGAACCGTGAAGGGAGCCTTCCGCAGGGAGCCGAGTATTATGAAGCCGATGTCAATTACCATTGCGGCGGCAGAAATGCTGACCGGATTGTTTTTACCCGGGACGGAGATGTTTATCTGACCAAAGACCATTACAAAAGCTTTAAAAAGCAATAATGTTTTGAAACGCAGCGGGCTGATTTTCGGAAAGAACGTTATCAGCATCTGGCCGTATGTATGAGGATTTTCGTTCCTGATTCTGTTTCTATCGTGTTCGGGAGACCATGAAAAAGCCGGTAAGGACAAGCCTTTAATTATTGCGGTTCAGCCGTTAAGGACATACATCCTGAAAGGACCGTCGTGATCGGCCTTACGTCTACTCCAAAGGGGACATCAGGGATTTCGGCATCATGGGCCTGGGCTACAGACCCGGAAATGCATGTATAGCGTCTTCATTCCGGCTGAGCAAAAATAAGACTGACGAACAGCTTTTTAAAATAGCCGTTCATGAGCTCGGCCATACACAGGGACTACAGCACTGCCCTGTAAAAACATGTTTTATGAGGAGTGCAGAAGGTAAGAACCCGACGGATGAAGAGACGGGTTTCTGCCGGAAGTGCCAGACTTTTTTAATGAATAAAAACTGGAAAATTATCTGATATGAAGAATATATATATTGATTTCAGCGATATAGGAGATGATGAAGACTTCTATGCGCAACTGAAGGAAAAGTGCACGCTCCCGGAGTATTTCGGGAATAACCTGGATGCACTGTACGACATCATTACGGGCGGAATGGAAATGCCGCTGAACCTGGAATTCGTTAATATGACGGTGGACCAGCTGGAAACCTTTGAAGACCTTCTTGCTACGCTGGAAGAAGCAGAGGAAGAAGTAGAGGGTTTCACGTTCAGCTATTACCTCGAACAATATGAAGATGAGGATGAAGAATAACTGACTCAATTCTTCCTTCACATAAGCGGTCTTGCCGGATGGGAAGACCGCTTCTATTTTGGAGAATAATAGGCAGTGAAACCAGCATCAAATGGGAAAATTTTAAAGATAAGTGGCACTTTTGTGGTACATTATTATTTGCTTAACATAATATTTATTTAATACCTTTATAGAAATAATACAACACATATGGTAATTTGTGAAAACTTGCTGTTTTCTCATGGAGCAAAAACCCAGAATTATAAACCAGGCGAATTTATCTTTCACGAAGGGAGCTCTACAAAATTTTATTTTCAGATCAGGACCGGGACGGTTAAACTGACCAATTTTCATGAAGATGGTAAAGAATTTATCCATGGGCTTCCTTTTGAAGGTCATTGCTTTGCCGAAACGTATCTTTTTACAGATAAGGAATATGCAATTAATGCGATTGCCGTAACAGAATGCGACATTATTAAAATAGAAAAAAACAGGTTCCATGATCTTGTTACCCAAAAGCCCAGCCTTATGCTGAGCGTCTACAATTATACGGCAGACAGGATGCATTATAAATATGTGATGTCTGCCCCGCTTTCTATGATGAATCCTTTTTCCAGGCTGAAAAAATTCTTCGATCATATCAAGGTTTATTTCGGTTATAAAGAACCCTATTCGTTCTTTATCCCGTATACACGTCAGCAATTAGCCTCCCTTACCGGATTGCGCACCGAGACGGTGATCCGGACCATCAAGAAAATGGAACGGGAAAAGCTGGTAAGGCTCGACAACAGTAAAATCTATTATTAACATAAAAAATCCTTAGCCGCTGAAGCTAAGGATTTTCATTTCATATTACCTGTTATCTATCTGCCGATCACTTCCGTGATAGGATTCCCGATATTCCCGCTTGGGAACTGGATCCTTAGCAGTGCAGAAACCGTAGGCGCAATATCCGTCATGTTATAGGCTTTGTTGCTTTCTCCATGCTCTATTCCCCACCCCATAAAGATCAGGGGGATATGTGAGTCATAAGAATTCCATACACTGTGTGATGTTCCGGTTTTGGCGTAAGAAGGCAGCATGGAATCGTGTGCGACCAGCTGGATATCGCCGCTGCGCTGCCTGTTGATTCCGTTGATGATCCTTTGCTTGATCGGTTCAGGAATGGTAGCCTGCTGCACTTTCAGCACAGATACGGCATAAAGGTCTGTAGGATCTTTCTCGATCTCGGTTACGGCAAAATCCACGACTTCTTCCAGCTTCAGTTGATGCTCAGCCAGGAGCTTTCGATCAAAATAAACCTGGTAATTATCAATAGCATTGATCAGGTTGTCTACCCCGAATTTTTCTTTCAGCTTCAAGTTGATGTCCTTTTGGGTGGTTTCCCCGAAGAAGCCGGTATTGATCTTATGTTCCAGCAGGAAACCTTCGGAGTGGGCTCCGCCATGGTCAGCAGAAAGGAAAATGGTATATTTCCCCTTTCCTACTTTTGTGTCCAGATAGTTAAAGAACTGGGCAAGATCACGGTCCAGCCTTAGATAGACGTCTTCCACTTCAATGGAATTAGGACCGTATTTGTGCCCTGCATAATCGGTAGACGCGAGGTTGATGGCCAGGAAATCGGTGATCTGATCCGCACCCAGCTGTTCTCCGGCGATAGAAGCCTCTGCCAGTTTCAGGGTAAGGGTATTGCCGAAAGGCGTATACCGGATATTGTCTTTTTTAGCCTGGTAATCCTTTGCCAGGTTGCTGTACGGGAACGTTGGTGTTTTAGCGCTTCCCAAAAGACCTTCCCATGAGGAATTATCCGGGCTGCTTTCGGTATATTCACCAATCGGCAGCAGGGTATTCCAGCCGTTGGCAACCAGCTGGTCCGGAAGGTTCTGGGCATTGAACGATTTTACCCACTGAGGCAGGTCATTCATGTACCAGCTGCTGGTGACGAAATTCCCGGTGGAATCATCGAACCAGAATGCGCCGTTCGGCGTGTGGCCTGCCGGAAGGATCGAAGCCCTGTCTTTTAAGGAAACCCCGATTACTTTTCCCTGGAAATTGGTCGCCAGCTTCAGCTCATCGGTCACGGTAGTAGACCAGAGGTTTTTTGGGGAATGGCTTCCTGTTTTTGCATTGGCGGTACCTACCGGCTTTACGCTTTCATCGGTGGTACAATACACATTCTTTCCGGTTTCCTTATCTGTCCAGTCGTTCCCCGCAATCCCATGAATCGCCGGTACGGAACCCGTGTAAATGCTGGTATGACCTATCGCCGTTACGGTAGGTACGTAATTGATATGGACATTGTTTAAAGAATATCCTGTATTAAGCAATCTTTTGAACCCGTCGTTACCGAATTTATCATAGAAACGGTACAGGTAATCCCATCGCATCTGGTCCACCACCAGGCCGACCATCAGTTTCGGCCTTTCCAGCCGGGTATTTTTATTCTTCTGAGCATTGATTGTGATTACGGACAGTACAGCGGCTGCCGCAAGCGAAATTTTCCTTAGCATCCCGTATATTTTTATTGTTGCGCAAATTTACGGGTTTTACAAGTTTATAAATGTGAAATTTTATTTAAATTTAACGCCAGTATCGTACCGCTTTATTTAAATACAGGACAGGAAGTTTCCTGTCAATCTATCATTATGCACGCACATAAAATTGATCCGGAAGGATTTCTAGACATCAGGTCGTTGGGGAAACTCAATTATGACCCTTTACCCGATTGGGGACTGAACGGCTACACCACAGACAAAATCCTTGCTGTCTGCAGCATAGAAACCCCCAATGAATTTGAAATGATCTTAAGGGAGAAGAACCAGCCTTATCAGAAAAACTGGAAACAGTATGACATAGAAGTGCTGAATACCATCATCAGCGAAGGCCATTCTTTCGGGGCATTTTACCAGAATGAACTCATCGGATGGGCCATCTGCAGCTTCAGGGCCGGAACAAGGAGCCTTGTCATAGAAAACATGCTGGTAAGTGAACCTTTCCGGGGGCAGAACATCGGAAGGATGCTGATCAAGGCCGCTAACCGGGAAGCACGTTTACTGGGCTGCCGCATCGTGGAACTGGAAACGCAGAATACCAATTATCCTGCGGTAAAATTCTACCAGAACTGTGGTTTTTCCATTACGGGATGGAACTCCAAGCGCTATGAAGGCTCTACGGAAACGGCCGTATTCATGAGCTATGATTTAATATAATAATCCCTTACTGCCTATTTGATATAAAAATACTCTTTCATCTTTTCGATCACCGACTGCAGGACAGCTCTATCCTGTAAAAGAACCTTTTTCCTCTGCAATCCCGTTTCCCCACTGTGTAATGGCATCCAGGACAGGAATAAAGGTCTCGCCGAATGCGGTGAGCGAATACACCACTTTTACAGGCGGCTTCTCCCCGAAAACTGCTCTGGAAACCAGTCCGTCCTTCTCCAGCTGCTTCAGCTGGAGGCTCAGCGTCATTTCCGTAACCGAAAACAGCTCTTTCCGGAGCTCACTGTATCTTTTCCCACCCTCTTTCAGGTGATAAAGGATCACGGTTTTCCACTTCCCTCCTACCAGGTCCATCGCAAGGCTGACCGTGCACGGATATACTTTGTCTCCTAATTTCACCTGACTGCCGGTACACTCTTTTTTCATGTTTTTCCACCTATCCAAAGAGATAGGTATTGCAAATGTAACCTACTCAAAATAATTTTGCAACTATCAATTAGATAGTACCCAACTAAAATACACATTATGGCACTCGTTATTCTCGGGCATCCCGATATTGAAAAGTCCCTGGCGAACAGGACGATTATTGAAGAACTTAAAATCAGGGATCCGGCAGTTGAAATCAGGGACCTTGGCAATCTTTACCCGGATTATCATATTGATGCCAGGGCGGAACAGGAAGCCCTGCTGAGGCATAAAGCGGTCATTTTCCAGTATCCGCTGTACTGGTATTCGATGCCGGCGATTTTAAAGCACTGGTTCGATACTGTTTTTGAATACCAGTTTGCGTACGGTTCACAGGGCGACAAGCTCAAGGACAAATATTTCATCCCGAGCTTTACCGTGGGCGCTCCTGAACGTGAATACAATCCCCTGGGAGAACATCATTTCAGGGTCCATGAATTCTGCAAAAACCTGGAGCAGACAGCCTACTATGCCGGAATGAAATACACAGATCCGGTCTATTTCCACGGAACCTCGGTAAATGCAGGATATACCGAAGATGATATCAAAGCAAAAGCAAGGCTCCATGCACGGAAACTGACGAAAAAACTGGCGGAACTTCAAATTTAAATTGACATTTCTACGGATCAATTGATTTTTTGTTTATATTCGTAATCAGCAAATTAAAATATTAATCATTATGAAAAATCTAAAAAAATTAGACAAAAAAGAATTGTCTGCCATCAAAGGGGCTGGTCCGTACTGTATGGAACCTAAAAGAATTTGTGATGAGTGGGAAACAGGCTGCGGCTGCGTTTACCTTTAAATTGCACAATGAGTCACAGGGCGGTTTTTACCGCTCTTTTTTTATGGCTGTTCCCGGATAAGGATTAAACAGGTAAAAATACGGATGTGGCTTTATCTTTAACCGGAAAAAACAATCCATTCGGATGCATCGGCAGATCCTGATGGTTTCCGCACAGAGCTGCAAGAAAATATAGGTTTTCATTTGTAATCAAAAAGCATTGGGATCAATCCCAATGCTTTTATCAATGATTATATGGTACACTCACCGGCTGCCACTACATTACAGCCTCTGTAAGTTCTTCCTTGCGGTCTTTTTATTCATCAGCATATTCAAATGTTACATTCATTTTTTCAAACGGAATCGTTTCTGCCAGTATTGCATTCAATTCCGTATCGGTTAACAGCCCTCTTTGCTTTTCTTTCCGTCCTCCCGGCATTTCAACTTCATAGTCCATGATCTCTCTTGAAAATACATCCTGTAAAATACCGGCCTGGATTTCGGTCAGGTATTTCGTATGCGTTTTCAGGACATGGTTCAGATTGCTCCTGAATTCTTCATCGCTGACCTCATTATAAATATCCTGTTCAGACATATCGGTCAGCAGGGTTCTGAAAATATAGTCCTGAAGGTTCTTAGCAAGATAATGGACTTCGATGCTGTCATGCCATACCAATACGACAGGAATATCATCGCCGTTCTGTTCGTTCAGAAAAAAACAGTAATGGTCGCCTGCGCCGCTCTGGCCAAAAGGTATAAATCTGAATTCCGGCTTGATCTGCCTGTAGTCTTCAGGATCGGCAAGTTCTGTGATGGCTTCATTCACCGCATCTGTACTGAGCAATTCAAAATCATAGGTGTGCAATAAGAGCGTGGGATTTTCTTTGAGCTTCGGATAAACGGTGCTGTACCATTCGGGGCCGTATTCTCCTACATCAAGCATTCCGTCCTGTTCCAATCGCTTGTACAGCTCAGAATAGGTGAATCCATGTTCCTTTTCAATTTCATTTAATGTCATCTGTTCCTTATTTACTATTTAGTGTTGTCTGTTTTCTGCTTGGTGATCATCAGGATTAGAAACCAGCTCTACTCTTACCGGATTCCTGACCTTAATTCTCCTTTTAAACTCCTCCTGTTACTGGATATATATTTGAATGAATTCATCAAGATACAGGACCGGCATAGGACTCATCATCAAATCACTCTATTGATGAGGGGTTGGTCATTTCCGAGATTAAGATACTTAATCTTTCAGAATATTCAAAATAGCAGTGCCGATTTGGACGGTTATCATTCTTTACTGATCATAATAAATTGCTCCGTCAAAAAAATTCTCTGAATTTTCGCCATCCCTCCGGAGGAGGTGAATTTCCCCAACCGCTATTTTCCACAGACCGGACAGAGTTATGTGCACATAAAAACCGCAGGTTTTTAAAGCTTCTGTGTTCTTAATGTTTTCAAAGCTGTTTTCTTCCTGATTCTTATGTGTCAAAAACTTTGCAGCCTGTTATAATACAGGATCATTAAACCACCCCGTCAAAAATTCTCTGAATTTTCGCCATTCCTCCGGAGGAGGTGAATTTCCCCAACCGCTATTTTCCACAGACCGGACAGAGTTATGTGCACATAAAAAACCGCAGGTTTTTAAAGCTTCTGTGTTCTTCTGTTTTCAAAGCTGTTTTCTTCATGATTCTTATGTGTTAAAAAAGCTTTTGTCACTGTTGTGGTTTTATCCTCTCGTTGAGTAACAGATCGCACAGATTTTTTCACGCCTTTAAAAATCATAGGTTTTTAAAAACTCATGTGTTCTTCTGTTTTCAGAGCTGTTTTCTTCATGATTCTTATGTGTTAAAAAAAACTTTTGTCACTGTTGTGATTTTTATTCTCCCGCAGATCAGCAGATTTTTTCATGCATTTAACAGCCGCAGATTTTTAAAATAAACGAGTCCATCCTATTTTTAAAACAGGACTTTTTGGATTTTTATATGTACAACAAGGCTATATTTTCATTCCGTACCATTCAGCGGCATTGGTGAAGCATATTTTTTCCTGTTCTTCGCTGGAAAAATGATCCCTGATCACCTGAATATCTTTTTCCGTGAAGGGTACTTTTGCACGGGTGGAAGGCAGGTCAGTCCCGAACATCAGCGCATCCGGATTGATGCTGTAGATCTGTTTCATGACCGGTACCGGATCAAAATCGATCCTCCCGAATCCTGTCGCTTTAATTTTGACCCCTTTTTCAACCCAGTAATACAGATCATCTAATCCTTCGTTGGAAAGGCCTAAATGGTCAATGGAAAATTTCGGGATGCTGGCCAGTACTGTTTTCAGGTCTTTTAAGTCTTTGCTGTCGACATACAATTCTGTGTGCCAGTTCAGCTTTTCATAGAGGTAGTTGGATAGGCGTCCAATATGTTCCGGTTTTTCAGAACCGCCTCGTTTAATGTTGAAGCGTACGGCTACAACACCAGCTTTATCCAGGGTTTCCAATTCCTCGTCACTGATGTTCACCGGTATATTGGCGACACCGAAAAAATTCCCGCCTAAGCGTTTCAGGGCATCGATGAGGTAGTGCTGATCAAATGCCTGGAAAGACCCGGACACCACGGCTCCACCCATGACCTGGTGTTCTTTTATAGATGCCTGGTAATCCTCTACCTTAAAAGCCGGCGGTAAATAGCCGTTGTTTTCTACCAGTGGATAGTCGGGATTGATAATGTGGAAATGTGAATCAAATATTTTCATACGGTGTTTTTATACAATATTAACTTTTTTATCGGTTTAAACACGGTATTTTCCTGTTAAAATTTGCTTCATCATTATTGAACGTCGAACCTTTTTCCTACAGACCGCTTAGATTACACAGATGTATTTTTCATGCACCTAAAAACCGCAGGTTTTTAAAACTTCTGTGTTCTTAATGTTTTCAAAGCTTTTCTTCCTGATTCTTATTTGTTAAAAAAGCTTTTGTGACTGTTATGGTTTTATCCTCTCGTTGAGAAGCAGATCAGCAGATTTTTTTCACGTATTTAAAAATCTAAGATTTTTAAAACTGATGTGTTCTTAATGTTTTCAAAGCTTTTATCTTTATGATTCTTATGTATCAAAAACTTTGCAGCATGTTCTAATTCAGGATCATTAAACCACCCCGTCAAAAAATTTTCTGAATTTTAGCCACCCCTCCGGGGGAGGGGAATTTTCCCAACCGCTATTTCCGGCAAACAGAACATATTTTATATGCACATAAAAACCGTAGGTTTTTAAAACTTAGGTGTTCTTAATGTTTTCAAAGCTTTTATCTTCCTGATTCTTATGTGTCAAAAAACTTTGTGACTGTTGTGGTTTTATCTTTTCGTTGAGAAGCAGATCACGCAGATTTTTTCACGCACTTTAAAAAATCGTAGGTTTTTAAAACTTATGTGTTCTTAATATTTTCAAAGCTGTTTTCTTCCTGATTCTTATGTGTCAAAAACTTTTGTAACTATTGTGGTTAATCCTCACTCAACCTCTGAAACTCTCCGACTCCCTTACACTACAATGACGCTACAACCCTGAAACCCTCCGACCCTCAAACCCCTCAACCCGCTCCAGCACCACCCACGACGCATCCAGCATTTTGTTCAAATGTATAAAAGGCGCCACCACATTTCCGTCCGGCTGCCCGTCATATATGCCGAGCGAAAAGTACGACACTTCGGCGATGAAACGGTCGAAATCGGTGATTTTATACTCCCGGAAGGCATCTTTGAATACCCGGAAAGGATGTTTATATTCTCCCTGTGAAAGCGAGCCCAGCATCAGACAGGAAACAGCTTCTTCCGGTTTGCTGAGCAGCCATTTCCTATGCCTGAACTGAAGCAGGTAACATC
>Ga0070683_100001939_pt1 | contig 16203 bp, 10 predicted proteins | sample KBSC713LmetaG_FD_64662 | JGI IMG/M metagenome (GOLD analysis project Ga0070683, IMG submission 64662) | Corn rhizosphere microbial communities from Kellogg Biological Station, Michigan, USA - KBS C7.1-3L metaG | ecosystem: Host-associated > Plants > Roots > Rhizosphere ...
CATTGAGACCATGGCTCGCGTCTGGGTTGTTCTCGCCGTCGCTCTCGCCGCCCTGCTCGTCCCGGCCGCACCGGCGGTGGCGGCCACCAACCAGTTCCGGGGGGTGAACTGGGCCGATCCGCGGGACAACTACGCCGACGACCCGGTCGTGCCGAGCGGGCTGTCCACCGCGGACAGCTACAACACCACGTACTCGAAGGCTACGGCGATCATCCGGGGCTTCCAGACGAACCTCAATGCGAACACCGTGCGGTTGCCGATCAACCCGTACACGGTGAACGGCTCGTTCTGGGCGTCCTACACCGGCGCTATCGACGCCGCGACGGCCAACGGTTTCCGCGTGATCCTCAGCTACTGGGAGGGCGTCGCCCATAAGGACGGCCGTGTCGACGACACGAACGCGTACTGGAGCATGTGGCAGACCGTCATCACCAAGTACGCGGGGAACAGCAACGTCCTGTTTGAACCGATGAACGAACCGTTCGGCTACAGCGCGGCCGATTGGGCCAACGTCGCCGCGCAGTGGCTGAGCACGTATCCCAGCGTCCCGAAGAGCCGGGTGTTCGTGAGCGGCAGCGGCTACAACGACAACGTCACCGGCGTGTGTGCGGACAGCCGGCTGGCCGGGACGTTCCTGTCGCTGCACCACTACGGCTTCTGGAACACCTCGCAGACGAGCTATGCGTGGTGGGTCAACGACCTGAAGAGCCGGATCGGCTCCTGCGCGTCCCGAACGGTCCTCGACGAGTGGGGCGCGCCGATGACGACCGGCCTGAACTACAACGGTCCCATCAACAACAACTATTTCATCGCGTACGTGCAAGCCGACACCGACACCGTCCGGTCGCTCGGGATGGGTTCGGTCTACTGGCCGGGATTGCGTACCGGGGACACCTACAGCATGGAGACGCTGACCGGTAGCACGTTGTCCAACAACAATGCCAGCGGGGTCAGCCGGCTGCAGTGGGCGTGGGGGATGGGCAGCAGCAGTACGTCGGTGATCCGCGGCGTTGCCTCGAACCGCTGCCTGGATGTGGTGGGTGCGGCGACGGCCAACGGGACGCCGGTCGTGATCTACGACTGCAACGGCGGCGGCAACCAGTCCTGGACGTATACGCCGGCCAAGACGCTGGTCGTCTACGGCAACAAGTGCCTGGACGTGAACGGCGCGAGCACGAGCCCGGGCGCGAAGGTCCAGATCTATGACTGCAACGGCGGCGCCAACCAGCAGTGGAACATCAACACGAATGGCTCGATCACCGGCGTGCAGTCGGGGTTGTGCCTGGACGTGACCGGAGCCGGTACGGCCAACGGGACGGTTGTGTCGATCTGGAACTGCAACGGCGCGACGAACCAGCAGTGGCGGCGTTCCTAGCCGAGGCGCTACGCGGGGGACAGGCCGGCGCCGATGCAGGCGAAACCGGCGGCGACGGCGAGCTCCACGGTGCCGAGCCGGGCGGTCTGCTCTTGGGCGGTCGCGAGCGCCTCGGCGACCGGCCGACCGGCCGCGAGCTCCCGGTGCAGCGCGCTCATCAGCGAAGCCGTCTGCAGGTCGGGGATCGGCATGACCGACGCGACGAGTTGCCGGGCGCCCTGGGCCAGGAAGGCGGCGGCCAGCCCGAGCACCTCGTCACCGGTGCCGACGACGTTGCGACCGCTGTTGCACGCGGCGAGGACGAGCGTTCGCGGTACCCGGGAAAGAAGCTCGACGTCGTAGATCATGAACGGTCCGTCGGCCAGGTTCAGGGCCGTGAACAGGGCGTTGTCGAGGTGGAGCCGGCCGTGCGTTGCGAGGTGGACGACGTCGGCCCGTTTGAGCGCGTCGACCGTGGCGTCGACCGTCGCCGCCGACCCGATGATCGGCTCGACACCGTAGATGTCGCCGACCGTCCGGGCCTCGGCCTCGGCACCGACCAGGCCGGGTCCGGCGATGACGGTGGCGGAAGCGCTGCCGGATGAAGGGGTATCGGCGGCGATGGACCATGAGGTCGCCGACGGGGTGGTCACGACCGGCCGGCCGGCGCAGCGCGGCAGCAGCGACCACGGCACCGACTGCAGGTGATCGCTCGGCACGATCACGAGCGGAGCGTCGTCGATCTCGCCGGCGAGCGGGGCCAGCAGCGCGGCATCCAGGCGGGCGGCGGCGTCGCGCAGGACCCCGGTGGCGGCGGCGGCGCTGGCCGGCGTGGTCTGCGGACGGCTGAGGCGGCGCAGCGCGACCGGCATCCGGTCGAGCGCCTCCCGGACGGCGGCGACCGTGGCCAGCGGCCACAGCCGGGTCCGGCCGCGGGCCACGGTCACCGCGAGGATGCGGTCGTCGACCGTGAGGAACTCGATGAGCACGGCGGAACCGAGCTGGCCGGCCAGTGTGGCGACGCGCACCGGCCCGGCCACGGCGGCCGCCCCGGACTGCCGTCGCGTGTGGTCGCGGATCTGCCGTTCGAGGGCGACCTGCCGGGCGACCAGCCGTTCGGGGTTCCGCCCGGCGCGGCGCTGTTCGATCAGTCGCAACACCGTCGATCGCAGGGCCGCCAGCAGCGCGGCGAGCACCGGATCGCTGGGCGCTCGTACCGGCCGCGTACTGAGCAGCCGCGCTCGGCCGCGCTCGGCCCACTCGAGGATCCGCTGCGGCCGGCCGGACTCGAGCGCGACGTGCAGCCCGATCCGGGACAGCGAGTTGCGCTGGGCGGCGGCGCGGGCGCGGAGGTCGGTGGCGCGGTAGGTGGCGTGGTGCTCGTCGACCAGCTGAAGACCGGCGCGGGCGGCCCGCGCCGCCCCGGCGGCATCGCCTTCCGCCAGCCGCTTTCGTGCTGCGGCTTCCCAACGGGCGGCCCGCAGGGTGACCGGGCCGCGGCGCCGCGGCGATCCGATCATCGCGAGCTGGGCGATGGCGTCCGCGCGGCGGCCCAGCGCCAGTGCACGATCGGCGGCGGCGAGGCGGGCATCGACCGCGAGCGCCGGCCACTGGGTCGCGTCCAACTCGTCGGCCACGCCGACCAGCTCGCCGAAGCCCGGCGGCCGGCCGTCCGGGGTGGCGCGGCGGGCGGTGAGGACGGCGTACCTGGCGACCGCGCCCCAGTCGGTGCGGTCCTGCCGCCGGGCCTCGTCGCGGGCCTGCCGGGCCTGGTCAAGGGCCAGGTGCGGCTCGCCGGCGAGCAATGCGGCCCGGGCCAGCAGGAGCCGGGCCTCGGGCAGCGTGTACAGGCGCCGCTCCCGGGTCAGCGCCTCGATCGCCGTCTCGGCCGCCACCCGCGCTTCGGCGATCAGGTGTACCGACAGCAGCACCTCGCTGCGGTCCCGCAGGACCTCGCCGAGCTGGGCCTGCAGGGACCGCAGGCGCTGCTCGGCGACGTCCAGGTAGGCCAGCGCGGTCGGGACGTCGCCGGCCAGCGTGTAGATCCAGCCGAGGTTCTGCTGGACGTACGCATACGAGACGTGCCGGCCGATGCGCTTGCAGACCTCGCCGGCCTCGTGGAGGTCGGCGATGGCGGCGCCGAGTTCCAGACGGTGGCCGTGAAGGACGGCCCGGTTGGACAAGACCCGCCAGAGCCAGCGTTCGTCGTTGGCTTTTCGCAGTACCGGTAAAGCAGCGTTGTAGCAGGCCAGAGCGTCGTCGATGCGTCCGAGCTGGTGCAGGATGGCGCCGCGCTGGGCCTGACCTTGGGCGAGCTCGTGGCCGGTCAGCTCGGACAGCGCGATGTCGATCTCCCGCAGCGCGCGCCGGGGCAGGCCGCGTGAGCTGAGCACGAACGCCAGCGACAGACGCGCCTGCGTGCCGGTCGGCGACGAGCCGGCCCGGGCGATCGCTGCCCGCAAGTGGGCGATGGCCTGATCGAGGTCGCCGGCGTTCTGCGCGGCGACACCCAGCGCGTGCGCGGCGACCGACCAGGCGAGCTGGTCGCCGGCCGCGCGCGCCCGAGCCTGCACGACGCGTGCCGCGTCGGCGCCCCGGTTGGGATCGGACTCGGCCGTCCGCAGCGCGTCGTGTGCTAAATCGATCAGTGCTACTGCCATCGCTCGCCTCGGTGAACTCGCGGCAGAAAGTTTCCGGTCGGTCGTATCAAGGACACTTGCGCACACTCCGTCGGGTGGAAGCTTACCGAGACCCAGGAGGTCAGCCATGTCGAATTACCTTCCGACCGAGCAGCGACGGCTGGCGGCCGATCACGTCCCGAACCAACTCGTCGTCGCTATTCCCGACAAATCCCTCGTGCTGGACCGGCTCAAGGCGCTGAGGCTCGACGCGCGGGTGTCGAAGGTCAGCTGGGGCCTCGGTCTGGCGTTGGTGGAGATCGAAAACCTGGACGGCCGGGACTTCCGCGACGACATCGAGGCGACCTGTCGAAGTCCGCAGCTTTGGTGGTTGCCGGTTCCGGATCCGGATCCGGAAAGGACGAGTCAGCTGGATGCAGTGTTGTTCCTGATCCGGTGGTACTTCGCCACCCGATACGGCGGATGGACGCCGACGCTGGCCAAGAACTACGAGATGGAGACCGTGACCGGCCTCCCGCACATCGACGGAATCGCCCCCCACGCCGCGTACTACCCCGAGCCGGCCGATGCCGCCCTGCTTCGCTGGGCCCCGCAGTATCTCGGTCGAGGGGTCAAGGTCGGAATCGTCGACACGCCGCTCTACGAATGCCGGCTGCTGCGCGAGCACTACGTCGCTCCGGATCGACTGCCGATGCGGGGATATCCGACCGATGGCGGGCTCAGCCAATGGGCGGGTCACAACGACATGTGCACCGGCCTGATCGTGCAGCAAGCGGGCGGCGTCGAGATTTTCGCCGAGCCGGTCCTCCGGCCGGAGACGGCGACCACCACCAGCTGGCACCTGGCCGAGTCCATGGTTGCGTTGCGGGACGCCGGGGTCAGCATCATCAACGTGTCGGCCGGCTGCTCGACGCGGGACGGCCGCGCGCCGCTCGTGCTGGAGCGGGCGATCGACAACCTGTGGCCGGACGTCCTCATCGTGGCGTCGGTCGGCAACCACGGCAACCAGCCGGTGCCGCCCTTCGATCCCCGGGAGCCGCTCGGCCCGACCAGCCCGATGTGGCCGGCGGCCAACCCACGCGTCCTGTCGGTCGGCTCCTACGGCGTGATCGACAAGCGGCTCTGCCTGGCCGAGTTCAACCCGCCGGTGCCCTGGCAGACCCTGGTGGCCAAGGGCGTCGACGTCGTCAGCACCTACCTGGAAAGTGAAGTCACGATCGTTCACAGCGCCGAGCGGGTCGCCAATGGGGTCAGATCAACTGTGTCGGCGACGACCGAGACGTTTACGGGAGTCGCTCGGTGGTCGGGCAGTTCGTTCGCCACGGCGACGGTCACCGGCGCCATCGCCGCCCGGATGACCGGCGGCGCGTCCGCCCAGGAAGCCCTCGCTCGCCTCATGGTCGACGCTGCTACTGGCGTCGACGGCATCTGGACCTATGACGAGGCGACGAAGTGGGGCTGTGGGCCCGTTTCGACCGAATAAGGAGTCGCCATGTATGACGACCAGGCGGTCGTGTCTCTCGTCGCCGCCGCTCGTGATGGACATCGTGACGCGTGGGGCCGGATCGTCGAGCGGTATGCGCCGCTGGTCTGGGCCATCTGCCGGCGGTTCAACCTCGAGCGCGCCGACTGTGACGACGTCGGCCAGACCGTCTGGTTGCGACTCTTCGAGCACCTGACGACCATCCGCGAGGCAGCCGCCCTGCCCGGCTGGCTCGCGAGCACGACGCGCCGCGAGTGCCTGCGGGTCCGGCACCGCGCCGCCCGCCGCGGTCAGGCCGAACGGCTGGCGGCGGCGACCGATGAGCAGGTCGACCTGACCGAGCTGGGCCGTGACCTGGAGCGCGCCCGCCGGCACATCGCCCTGCGCGACGGGTACGCGCAGCTGCCGCTGCGGTGCCGCGAACTGCTGGCGCTGCTGTTTACCGACCCACCCACTCCGTACTTGCAGATCAGCTCACAGTTGGACATGAAGGTCGGCTCGATCGGGCCGACCCGTGAGCGGTGCCTCTCGGCGCTGCGCCGCACGCCGGCGCTCGCCGAGCTCATCGAGCAGGAACGCCACTATGTACGGGGGGAAGTCGATGCGCGCTGACTGGTGGAACAACGACGAAGAACTGGCGGCCATGCTGGCCGAGGCGTACGCGGCGGCCGATGAGGTGCCGGCCGAGTTCGTCCGGGCCGGCAAGGCCGCCTACGCGGCTACCGACCTTGACAACGAGTTGGACATCGAGCTGGCCGAGCTCGTGTTCGACTCGGCCGACGACAGCGTCACGATGCGAGCCGACGACGCGATGCTGCGGGCCCTCACGTATGCGACGGGGAGCGTGACGATCGAGCTGGAGATTGCCGACGATCGACTGTTGGGCCAGGTGGTGCCGCCCGGCCCGGCGGAGATCGAGGTGCGGGCGGTGGACGGCACCGTCGTGCGGCTGTCGTGTGACGAGGTCGGCTGGTTCGTCGTCCAGCCGCGACCGGCAACGACGTTTCGCATTCGTTGCCGGCGCGGCGATCGGATCGACTTGCGGACGGGCTGGATCACTCTATGAAGCGAGGTTGATCGTCACCGTCGTCGTTCCGCTGTTGACCGAGACCGTATGGGCACTGGAGTTGTAGGTCCCGCCGCTGACCGAGGTCACGCCGACGGTCAGGAAGATCGGCAGCTGGATCTGCACGGCGCCGGGCAGCGTCCCGGTCAGCCGCACCGTGATCACCCGACCCGCACCCGGCTTGGTCACCGCGAGCGACACCCCGTACGTCGAGCGGCTGCCGGACGTGACGTTGTAGCTGTTGGTGAGATTGCCGACCGAGATGGTCTGGCCGCTTGCGATCCAGGCGTTCGGGATGCCCCGGCCGACGTACAGGGTGCCGGTCAGGCTCCGGGCCGCGATCGACTCGAGCAGGCCCTGCTGCTGGGCCGAGATCGGCCAGCCGTAGGGGCAGGCGCCGAACTGCGGGCCGGCGTGGCTACCGATCCACGGGTTGCTCGAGCTGGGGCCGCTGCCGTTGGCCTCCCACCACGCGTTCGGCCCGCCGGTCGTGGTCTTGATCTGCCAGGCGTAGCTGGTGATCGGCAGGTCCCGGTAGTTGTTGGAGAAGAGCCCGTCCGACGAGTACGCCGTGTTGTACGCGGTCGAGTACCCGTTGAATGCGCCGAACGTGGGATAGGGCAGGCCGTGCGAGGCGAGCCGGCTGAAGCCCCACGCGTACATCCGGTCGATCTGGCCGGGGTCGCCCATGATGCCGGTCAACGAGCCGCCGGCCAGCATGGTTGACCACTGGTTCTGCCCGACCCAGCCGGGTGAGGCCCAGTTGGCGTCGTTGTACGTGTTGCAGCGGTTGGCGGTGTTCGGCTTGTCGACCTCGCACGGCAGGAAGTTGAAGCCGTTGGTGCTCTGGTTGCGCCCGACGACGGTGTTCAGCGAGTTGAGCAGGTTCGTGTAGGCGGTGGCGGCCCAGGTGGCCTCGGCCGTCTGGCCGATCCGGCTGGCGATGGAGCGGTAGGACGCCAGCATCTGCAGCGCCGAGAAGTTGCTGAAGAGCCACCGGCCGGTCGAGTCGTTGTCGAAGTTGGTCTTCAGGGTGCCGTCGGCCGCGAGCTGGGACGCGTACCGGGTTCGGGCGATCGTGTAGAGGCTCGGTCCCCACGGGCTGGCCGCACTCGCGTCGTCGTGGAAGAACTGGCTGACGAACGCGGTGTCGCCGGTCAGCGCCAGGTATTCGGCCCAGGCGCCCATCGTCTTCCACACGCCGTCCCAGTACCAGTTGGCGCCGAACTCGTTGAAGTTGGTCTGCTCCGATATGCGTCCGGTCAGGAGCAGGTTCTGGGCGTCGTGGAAGTCGCCGATCTCGAACTTGGCGGTGAGCTCGCCGGGCACGTCATGGTTGAGGAGCCAGGCGTAGTTGTTGGCGGCCGAGAACTCGGCCTTGCCGACCTGCATCATCAGGTTGTAGATCGTGCCCGCCTTGAAGGCGTTGATCAGCGCGGTGCCCGGGTTGGCCAGGTTGCCCGTGTTGGGCAGGGTGACGTTCGGCAGGCTGAAGTTGTTGGTCTCGGCGAGCCGGCCGTTCCAGTACGACGCCATCTGGCTGTAGGCGGTGTCGTAGCTCGGGGCCGCGTTGCGCAGGGTCGTGCCGGTCGGCAGGGCGGCGCCGCTGCCGAAGTTGTCCACGGCGACCACGAAGTCGTGGTTGTTCGTGGCGCCCGGCGCGACGGTGTCCAATGTCGAGCTCGTGAGACGCAACAACCCTGGGCCGGAGCCGCCGGGCGGCACCGTCACCGATGAGCCGCCGTTGTTGGTGACCGACACTCGCGTGTACACCAGGACGAACGAACTGCTCCCGATGGTCACCTTGTTGGCGAAGTCCTTGATCGAGATGGTGACGCTGCCCGACGTACGGGTGGTCTTCATCGCCGGCAGGTAGCCGCTGTCCTGGGTCCACTGGACGGACTGGGCCCTCGGGTTGCCGCCGAACGTGTAGGCGCTGAACGAGTACATGCCGCCGCAGATCGTCGTGCCGCCGGCGTTGTACGTGCTGTTGACGCCGCGGGCGAAGAACGAGCCGGACAGGTACTCGAAGACCGGCCAGTAGTTGCTGTCCCAGCCGATCGCGGTGACGTTGGCGAAGCCTTGCCCGAACGGGTCGCTGGGGGTGCGGAAGTTCGTGCCGTAGGCCCGCGGGAGTGAGCTGTTGTGGCAGCCGTTCGGGTCGACGGCCGGCAGGCCCTGGAAGGGCCCGGCCGCGTTACTGGCCGCTGGCAAGACGGCTACGACGAGGGCGGCAATGGCCGCCAACAGGAACAGTCTTCGCATGGGTCACCTCACCTGTGCGGTCCAGTGGTCGTTCGCGTGCACGAGCGTGAACGTGAGCGACGGGCAGTCGTACGCGGTGCCGGGCGGGATCGTGCGGTGCGTCGGCCGGGAGTTGGCCGGGGTGGCCGGCGTCCACGCGTTGTTGGCGAAGACCTCGACCGACGAGCTCTCGAACCTCCGGCCGGCGAACGTCGAGCAGTAGGCGCCAGAGGTCGTGTAGATCTCGAACATGTTCCAGCCGAACGAGAACTGCGGCAGGTCGTACGTGCCCGAACTGGTGTAGTACGTGTCCCAGACGTTCGTGCGGACGTTGAAGAGGTACGCCGTCCAGGTGTTGTTCGACGCGTTTGTGCGGTGGATGTCGACGCGGTAGGCCGACTGCCCGTTCACCGTGGTCGTGTACGTGCTGAGGAACGTCGAGTCCATCCGGGTCAGCTTGCCGACCCGGTCGCGTCCACCGCACCAGTCCCAGGCCCACAGGCTCGGGCCGCTCGGCGTGTAGGCGGTGGTCATTTCCATGCAGGCGCCGCCGGCCGGGATCGCGGTCGGCGCGTAGACGTAGTCCCCGCCGGTCGTGGTCCGCGTACCGGTGGCCAGCACGCTCTGCGTGGCGTGCAGGCCCTGGCTGGCGCTGTTGGGGAAGTTGACGCCCCAGTCCGTGTGCAACTGGGCGGCGAGGCCCGACGACGCCTGCGACCGGCGCAGGGTCAGGAAGTGGTCGGCGGCCGGACCAGCCGCCTGCTGCGCGGCGGCGCCGGTGAGCCCGGGAACCACCTGGGGCTGGACGGAGGATTGACCGGCTGCCGGCGGTACCAGGAGAAGAAGAGCAATCGCCAAGGACTTCATCGTCACGCTCCCACCACGATCCGGTCGACGTCGGGCGCCCAGCCGGTGGTGTTGCCCAGCTGGATGGTGTTGGTGCCGGCATTGAGGTTGACGTTCGTGGTCACCGAGCCGATCGTGCTCCAGCCGCCGGTCGACGGCGTCGCGACCGTCGGGCCGGCCGCGCCGTTGACGGTGAACGTGACCGAGCGGGCGGCGCCGGAGGCGTAGTAGATGGTGACCATGTGGCTGCCGGCGCGGGTCGAGCTCACGTTCGTGAACCGGACGGTGTTGGCGGTGCCGTTGCCGATGAAGCCGACGACCGCGCCGCCCGAGGCACCCGAGACGCTGCGCACGGCGGCCTGGCCGGCCAGCGTGGCCGCTTCCGCCTCGTATGAGGACCCGGTATTGGCCGACGACATTTTCCAATAGACCGTGTACCGCTGGTGATGCATCTTGTAGAACGGGATCAGCGAAGCCGTTCCGGTGCTGGCCGAGCCGGTGAAGTGCAGCGAGCCGGCCGACGTGACGGTGGCGGTCTGCAGCGTCGGCAGAGTGCCGCCGAGATCGGTGTTGCCGTATTCGCCGGCGTAGAGGATGCCGCCGTACTTGACGGCGCCGACGGTGGCGTCGTCGTTGGTGCGCGGGAAGGTGAGCGCGGCGCCGAAGCTCACGTCGACGACGTCGCCGCTGGCCCACGTCCGGTCCAGGGTGACGTAGCTGCCGGGGGTCGCGGTGACGCTCTGGGTGGCCCCGTTGACCTGCACGGTCGCCCCGGTCACCCAGGCCGGTATCCGCAGCTTCAGGGCGATGTGCCCGCTGCCGCCGATGGTCAGCCGGGTGGCGTTGGTGGTCGGGAACGACGTCGCCTGGGTGACCGTGATCGAGCGCGCCGGCCAGGTGAGCGTCGAGGCGATGAACAGGTTCACGTAGAGCGTTTCGCCGGCGAAGAAGTAGATGCTGTCCGCGTACTTCGTGTTCGACTCCATGCCGGTGCCATGGTCACACGTGAAGCTGTTGTAGTCATTCGTGTACGTCTTGATGCCACCGGCCCGCAGCGGCGTGTAGTAGGTGACGAAGCCGTGCGACGAGTTCGGGTCCTGCTGGCCGAGGATCTGATTGAACAAGGCGTTCTCGTAGTAGTCGACGTAGTCGACGCGGGCCGGGTTGGTGAAGAACAGCTGCCGCGTGAGCTTGAGCATGTTGTACGTGTTGCAGCACTCGCACGTCGTGTCCGACAGTTGCCGGGCGATGGCGTCAGGCGTCTGGAAGTATTCGCCGTTGGAGTTGCCGCCGTTCACATACGTGTGATGGCGGATGACGATGTCCCAGAAGTTGGCCGCGATGTCCCGGTACCTGGTCGTGCCGGTCGCGTGGTACTCGCGGATCGCCCCGATGATCTTCGGGATCTGGGTGTTGGCGTGGAACCCGGACAGCTGATCCTGGTTGCTGGCCAGCGGGTTGAGGATCTGCGCGTGGTCGAAGCGCTGGGCCGTCGTGAGGTGGTCCGGGTTGCTTGACACCTGGTAGAGGTTCGTCAGCACTTCCGGCATGCCGCCGAACTCGGTGCGCAGCACGACGTTTTGCATCGTCGAGGACGAGAGCGGGTCGGTGCGTGTCTTGACCCAGCCGGCCATCGCGGTGACCACGCTCAGCGCCTGGCTGTTGCCCGCCAACAGGTACTGGTCGAGCAGGCCGGCCATGATCTTGTGGATGGTGTAGTACGGCGCCCACACCGACTGTCCACTCTCGAGCCGGTCGAAGAAGTTCTCCGGATAGGCCGACAGATAGCCGGTGTGGTAGCCGCGGCTCGGCGAGGCGGCTTGACAGGCGGCGAGCGCGGCGACGAGGTTGTCGCCTTTCGTCTTGTACGCGGTGTTGCGCGTGTTCGCGTACGCCTGCGCCAAGGCCGTGAGCAGGTGACCGACGCTGTGCCCGCGCAGTTCCGTCATGGGCGACTCCCAGCCGCCGACCGGCTGCGCCGACGTCGCGATGCCGACGTTGACCCGGAAGTTGTACAGCAGCCGGTCGATGTCCACGAAGGACAGATAGGCGAGCGTGCGGTTCATGTTGTCCAGGAACGGGCCGGCGTTGAGCGTGACGGCCGAGAGTGGGAAGGCGAAGACGGACACACCGGCATCGGTGCGGGCCGCACTGGCTCGTTCGGCGACGAGGGCGGGGCCGATGACGCCGGCCGCGACGGCCGCCCCCAACAGCGTTCGTCGTTGCATGGTGGACTCTCCCTTTAGGACGCGGGTTCGCCGGACGGCACCGTCAGCTGGGTGCCGAGCGCGACGGGGGTGCCGAAGTTGGGGGTGCCGTCGGCGTTCCAGGTGAACTTCTGGGCCCTGGTCGTCCGGTTCATGTCGCAGCCGCCGCTGGCCGAGTTGTTCGCGTGGTACACGATCCAGTCCTCGGTGCCGTCCGGTGACTTGAAGAAGCCGTTGTGGCCGGGCCCGTACACGCCGTTTGCGTTGCTGCGCTGGAACACCGGCTGGGCCGACTTCACCCACGACGACGCGTTGAGGGGATCGCCGCCGTTGTACGTGAGCAGGCCGAGCTTGTAGTCGGGGGTGGAGCAGTGACTGGCCGAGAAGACGATGAACGTCTTGCCGCCGTGGCTGATTACCTCGGGGGCCTCGTTGACCGCGCCGCCGACGGTCTCCCAGCTGAACGTCGGCGTAGCGAGGATGTGCCGGGTCCCGCTGGCCGTCCACGGGTTGGACAAAGGCCGGATGAACATCGGCTGGGAGCCGTTGTAGAACGTGCCCAGCACGTACAACTGGCCATTGAGCTGGAGAATGCTGGGGTCGAGCTCCCAGGTGTTGTTCTGGGTCGGGTCGAGCAGGTCGGCCTTGAAGCTGTAGGGGCCCATCGGGTCGAGGCCGGCGCTCTCGAGCACGTGGATGCGTTGGGTGCCCAGGTTGAAGGGCTCCTGCCCGGCCACGTAGTAGAGGTACCAGCGCTGCCCGTTGGGCCCGTTGAGCAGGTGAAACTCGGGCGCCCACAGGGTGCCGGCGCCGTTCGGGCGGGTCAGGTTGAAGATGACCGTGTCCGGCGTCGAGGCCAGCCCGCCGAGCGTGCGCGACCGGCGCATGGTGATCGTCCGGTTCCAGGTCGTCGTGGCCAGGTAGTAGAAGCCGTTGTAGTAGGTCAGCCACGGGTCGGGCCCGTGCAGGCTCAGCGGGTTGGTGAAGGTCCGCGGTCCGGTGCCGCCGGTGGTGAGCGTCCAGACGCGGCTTGACGTGCACGGCAGCTGGACGACCGCCGCGTTGCTTGTGGCTATGCACTTTCCGGAGTGGACTGCGACGATGTTGTACGAGCTGCCGCTGGTCAACTGCAGCCGGAACTGCTGGTTCGTCTGGCCGTTGCACGGGTACTGGATCACGGCGGCGTTGTCGGCCGTCGAGCGGCCGGAGATGTCCACACAGGACCCGGCGGTCAGCGTGGCAATGGTGTAGACGTCGGTGCTGACCTGGCTGAACGCGAAGCGCTGGGCGGCGCTGCCGGTGCAGGCGCTCGTGGTGAGCTGCAGCGCGGCGGTCGGGGCGCCACCCGGGACGCCGACGCACGTCGTCGCGGTGGCGACCGTGCTGGAGAACGAAGCGGGGGCCGCGGCGGCAGTCTGGGCGTTTGTTAAGACGCCCGCGGCGACGAGCGCGGCGACGACGAGGGCTTTCATGATTCCTCCGGGACGGCGGCGGATGTTCCCGACGGCCCGGACGTCTGGATCAGTTACGGTAGTTCGCGTATCGAATAACGTCAATGCCCGGATTTGTATGACCCTGATTGATGTTAGCGTTCACATATTCGGGCGCGGGGAGGGACGCCGGGCGCGTCCCTCCCCGCGCGTCCATGGCGACGGACGCAGGCTCAGTCCCGCTGTGCATCGATGTAGATCGTGCCGAAAGGCGTTTCGGGAATGGTCCCACCGGGTTACGGCAGTGTCAACGAAGCGGCCGATTTCGATGAAAATAAGCGGCTTTCACGTGTGCAACAATAGCCGAAAAGTTTTCGGGAGGTTGCATGGGCCGCCGCCGGGGGAGCCGGGTGACGCTGACCGACGTCGCCAATCTCGCGGGCGTCTCGCTGGCCACGGCGTCCAAGGCGCTCAACGCCCGCGCCGAGGTCGCGCCGCAGACGCGCGCCAAGGTTTTCCGGGCGGCCGAGGAGCTGGCGTTCCGGCCCAACGCGCTGGCTCGCAGCCTGGTCGCCGGCACGACGCGCACGATCGGCTTGCTCACCGACGAGCTGGGCGGGCGCTTCGCGCTTCCGCTGCTGGTCGGCGCGGAAAACGCGCTGGGCAGTGGGCAGATGAGCCTGCTGCTGTGCGACGCTCGCGGCGACGCGATCCGCCGCCGGCACTACATCGAGACCCTGCTGGCGCGCCAGGTCGACGGCTTCATCATCCTCGGCGACTCCAACGACGTGCGGGCGTCGCTGACCCGCGAGATCCCGGTCCCGGTCGTTTACGCGTACTGCGAGTCCGACGATCCCAGCGACCTGTCGATCATCGCCGACGACGAGGGCGGCGCGCGCCTCGCGACCCAGCACCTCGTGACGCTCGGCCGGCGGCGGATCGCGCACATCACCGGCGATCCGAACTACCGGGCCGCTCGCGACCGCGTCACCGGCCTTCGCGCCGTCCTCGACGACGCCGGCCTGCCCCTGATCGGCGAGCCGCTCTACGGCCAGTGGTCCCAGCGGTGGGGCCGCAACGCGACCAACATCCTGCTGACCAACCATCCGGACGTCGACGCGATCTTCTGCGGCAGCGACCAGATCGCGGGCGGCGTTTTCGAGGCGCTGGCCGCGCTTGGCCTGCGTATCCCGGACGACGTCGCGATCGTCGGCTTCGACAACTGGGAGATCTTCGCGACCGAGTCGCAGCCGCCACTGACCACTGTGGACGTCAACCTGGAGCAGATGGGCGCGGCCGCCGTCCACCACCTCTTCGCCGCGCTCGACGGGATCCCGACGTCGGGTACGATCCGCCAACCGGTGCGGCTCGTGGTCCGCGAGTCGACGTCGGTCCGCCCCCGTCCTCGGTGACGTTGGTGGCCGGCTTCCGTTTGCGCGCGCTCGCCTGGTCCTGGACGCGTTGAGTTGATCGTGGGACGGATTTGTTGTCCTGGCGACAATTCGCCACCACGATCAAGGTCACTCGGGCTGGTTGAGCACTCGCGGCAGCGCTTCGATGTCCGGAAGGCTGCCGGATCCTCTCCACGGCAACGAATCACTTGCGATGGACACAGAGAGAGGCGCGGCGCCCCAATTGGTCCGCCGCGCCTCTGCTCCGCCGTTCGGCGCTAGGTCGTGCTACACGAGACCGTTGGCCAGGTGTGGTTGCCGTTGTGCTGGATGGTCACGCCCCAGTTGTTGCCGTTGCCGTTGGGCTTGGCCACCAGCGTCTGGGCGTTCGGGTAGCTGGCGGTGATGTTCCACGTCGCGATGATCCGCTCCGGGGTCGGGACGTTCATCGTCACGGTCCAGGTGTTGGAGCCGGTGACGGCGACGTTGAGGTTGTAGCGGTCGCTCCACTGCGAGCCGGCCGACAGCGTCGCGGTGCAGCTGCCACCGCCACCACCGCCGCCACCACCGCCGCCACCGGTGGGGGCCACGGCCCGGCCGGTCTGCGGGGAGATCATGCCGGCGCACAGGCCACGGCCGGCCAGCCCCTGCGCGATGCGGGGGATCGCGGCCAGCGTGTTGGCCGGCCACTCGTGCATGAGGATGATCTGCCCGTTCGTCAGCCTGGCGTTGGCCTGCACGATCGCGTCGACGCTGGCGCCGTTCCAGTCCTGGGAGTCGACGTCCCAGATGATCTCGGTCAGGCCGTAGCGGGCCTCGACCGACTTCAGCGTGGCATTCGTCTCGCCGTACGGCGGGCGGAACAGCTTCGGCGTGCCGCCGCCCGCGTTGGCGATCGCCTGCTGCGTCCGGGACAGCTCCGAGTCGATCTGCGACTGGCTCTGCTGGATCAGGTGCGGGTGGGTGTAGCTGTGGTTGCCGACCCACATGCCGGCGTTGACCTCCGCCTGAACCTGCGCCGGGAACTGGGCGGCGAACTGGCCCTCGTTGAACATCGTGGCCCGCAGGCCGTTCTGCCGCAGCGCGTTGAGGATGGCCGGGGTGTGGTCGTTGGAGGGGCCGTCGTCGAACGTGAGCCCGACGTATCCGTTGCAGGTGGCGGCCTGTGACGGGCCGGCGGTCACAGTCACCGCGACCGCGCTCGCCCCGGCCATCATGGCCACGGCCAGGCCACGGACCAGGAAGCGTTTGGTTCGCATCGGCGGACTCCTCAGCTCGGGCTGCAGGACACGGTTGGCCAGGTGTGGTTGCCGTTGTGCTGGATGGTCACGCCCCAGTTGTTGCCGTTGCCGTTGGGCTTGGCCACCAGCGTCTGGGCGTTGGGGTAGCTGGCGGTGATGTTCCAGGTGGCGATGATCTTTTCGGGCGAGGGCACGTTCATCGTCACGGTCCAGGTGTTGGAGCCGGTGACGGCGACGTTGAGGTTGTAGCGGTCGCTCCACTGCGAGCCGGCCGACAGCGTCGCGGTGCAGCTGCCACCGCC